>Ga0209172_10001199_pt1 | contig 57987 bp, 45 predicted proteins | sample LarsenN4metaG_FD_184113 | JGI IMG/M metagenome (GOLD analysis project Ga0209172, IMG submission 184113) | Hot spring sediment bacterial and archeal communities from British Columbia, Canada, to study Microbial Dark Matter (Phase II) - Larsen... ...
CACCTCGCCGGCGCCGTCGGACATCGGCACGCGGCCGTCGGCAGTGGGGATCTCGCCGATGACGACGACGTAGTCGTGGTAGTTCAGCGAGCTGGCGTGCACGCGCACCAGCACCTCGCCGGGGCCGGGCCGGCGCGGCTCGGCGGTGTGCAGCTGCAGGGCCTCCGGGCTGGCCGGGCGGCCGAGCTTCATCAGGCGCATCGGGGGCTCCTCGTCGAGTGGGGAAGGGCGCGGGTTCCGGTCTGCGAGACGGGCCGGGCCGGGCGATCGGTTCCGGCGATGGGCACGGCGATCACACCGACTCGGCCGGGTCGAAGTCGAGCTCGACGCGCGCGCCGTTGGGGTCGAAGCTGAAGAGTTGCCACGTGCCGGCGCCGGCCTGGCGGCGCAGGTCGTACTTCACCCCGCGCTCGTCGAAGCGCGCCTTCACCGCCTTCAGGTCGCGCGCCGTGAAGGCCATGTGGTCGATGACGCCGGTGCGCTGCGTGGGCATCGGCCGGTCCCAGTAGATGTGCAGCACGGCCTGCGTGCCGCCGGGCGGGTAGAGCCACGCGCCGGGGAAGCCGAGGTCGGGCCGGTGCCCTTCGACCAGGCCGAGCAGGCCGCAGTAGAAGTCGAGCGTCTTCGCGCGGTCTTCGGCCGTGATGGTGAAGTGGTTCATGCCTTGGATCATGGGCGGCTCCGGGGTCAACGCGGCCACGATTGTCGGGCTACAGTGGCCGACCCCCGGCCGCGACACCGACGCCCGTCGTCCCGCGCCGGGATCCCCCACTTGCCGTTACCTGCCGCCACGCCGCATGCCCGCTTCGCCCCAGAACCCCTTCGGCCTCATCGGCCTGGCCGTGATGGGCCAGAACCTCGTGCTCAACGTCGAGAGCCGCGGCTTCGCGGTGAGCGTGTTCAACCGCAGCCCCGAGGCCACCGAGGCCTTCGTCGCCGCGCACCCGGGCAAGCGCATCCACGCCACGCGCACGCTCGAGGCGTTCGTCGCCTCGCTGGCGCGGCCGCGCACGATCATGCTGATGGTGAAGGCCGGCACCGCGGTCGACGCCGTCATCGAGCAGCTCGTGCCGCTGCTCGACAAGGACGACATCGTCATCGACGGCGGCAACAGCCACTACGCCGACACCGAGCGGCGCGACGCGGCGCTCACCGCGCGCGGCCTGCGCTTCGTCGGCACCGGCGTCTCCGGCGGCGAGGAGGGCGCGCGCAAGGGCCCCTCCATCATGCCCGGCGGCCCGGCCAGCACGTGGCAGGTGCTGCGGCCCATCTTCGAGAGCATCGCGGCGCGCGTCGGCCCGGCGCCGGGCGAGCCGTGCGTGATGCACATCGGCCCGGGCGGCGCCGGCCACTACGTGAAGATGGTGCACAACGGCATCGAGTACGGCGACATGCAGCTGATCTGCGAAGCCTACGCGCTGATGCAGGCCGCCGGCATGCGCACCGACGCGATGGCCGACGTGTTCGCGAAGTGGAACGAGGGCGAGCTGCAGAGCTACCTGATCGAGATCACCGCGCGCATCCTCGCCCAGCGCGACCCCGACACCGGCACGCCGATCGTCGACGTCATCCTCGACAAGGCCGGCCAGAAGGGCACCGGTCAGTGGACGCTGATGAGCGCCGCCGACAACGCGGTGGTGGTGAGCACCATCAACGCCGCCGTGGAGGCGCGCGTGCTGAGCTCGATGAAGGCGGCGCGCGTGGCGGCGAGCACGCGGCTGCACGGCCCCGCGCCGCGCGTCGACGTGCCGCACGCCGAGTGGGTGGCGAAGCTGCACGAGGCGCTCTACGCCAGCAAGATCGTCAGCTACGCGCAGGGCCTGGACCTGATGCGCACGATGGGCGAGAAGAAGGGGTGGAATCTCGATCTCGGCGGCATCGCGCGCATCTGGCGCGGCGGCTGCATCATCCGCGCGCGTTTCCTCGGCCACATCGCCGAGGCCTACGGGGCGGGCGGTGGCGCGGGAAGCGCGCCCGCCAACCTGATGCTGGCGCCGTTCTTCGAGGCCGTGCTCAACCGCGCGCAGACCGCGTGGCGCGATGTCGTGGCCACGGCCGTGCGCGCCGGCGTGCCGATGCCGGCGATGAGTGCCTCGCTCGCCTACTACGACGCCTACCGCAGCGCGCGGCTGCCTGCCAACCTGCTGCAGGCGCAGCGCGACTTCTTCGGCGCGCACACGTACGAGCGCGTCGACCGGCCGGCCGGCCAGTGGTTCCACACGACGTGGCCGGAGGTCATCGGCTGAGGCGGCGGCCGGTGGTGCTCTCGCGGGCCTGCCCCACCTGCCCCACCTGCCGCGCCTGAAGCGCCTGAAGCGCCAGGCACCTGGCGCGGACTCGCTGGCTTCGCCTCAACGCTCCGGGTCCCACAGCAGCGCCAGCGCCACGAGCGCGATCGTCACGTCCTCGCGCGCCGCAGCCCCTTCGGCCGGCCGCCACAGGCGGGGGCGCAGGCCGTTCAGCTCCACCGCGCCCACCGGCGCGCCGTTGCGGCTGATCACGTAGCCCACCGGCGCCGGCTGCGGCAGCGGCGAGCCTTCGAAGCGGTGCACCGAGCGGATGTCGAGCGCGAGGTCGCCGCTCGTCCAGCGGCCCTGCCGCTCCTGGCGCGTGCCGGCCGCGGCGGCGCGGCTGTCCAGGCGCAGCAGGCCGCCGCGCTCGGCGCGGCCCGGCTCGCCGGCGCGCATCGTGCACTCGACGGCGAGCGGCCGCACGGCGCCGCTGACGATGCCTGCGGTGGCGGTGGTCTGCGCCGCCTTGCAGGACAGCTCCGCCGGCTGGCCATCGACGCCGCGCCAGGTCATGCGCACGGTGGCGCGGTCGCGCGCTACGGCGTCGTCGAAGAAGCCGAGCCGGTCGGCCGAGCGCTCGAAGCGGCCCTCGAGGCCGGCGAGCACGAAGCGGCCGCTGCGGCCTGCGCCGGCGCCTTCGAGCCGTTCCTCGGCCAGCGCGTGCAGGCCGGGTGGCCGCTCCATCTGTGCCGGCCTCGGGGCCGCGCAGGCGGCCAGCAGGATCGTGGCGACGGCGGCAGCGGCAGCGGCGTGCCGGCGGGGGAAGGTGCGTGAGGTCATCGAGGCTCCGTGGTTCAGGCTCTGCCCGCCGCTGCCGCGGCGGGCTTCCTGGGGTTGGCTGCCGCTGCCGCGGCGAGCTTGATCGGGTTACCCGCCGCTGGCGCGCCCGCGGCCGGGCTTGCCCGCCGCTGCCGGCACGGGCGGGGCCGTGCGGTCGCACCGCGTGCGGCCCGGGCGCATGTCGTCATGCTGCCGCATGGGCGCCGTCGCCGCGATTGTCTTGCGACGAAACCCCGACCGGCGCAAGGAACGCCGTACCGCGAGATTCGCGGGTCGTGCCCGCCGAAGGGCTCCTGTCACGCTCCTGACAATCGGCGCGCCTAGCCTGCGGCGTCCGTTCCACGGCAACCCCCGAGAGGAGAGACGCACCATGACGAACGAGCCGACCCGAGCGCCCGGCCTTCCCGACTTTCGCTGCCGGCGCCCGCCCCAGTCGCGGTCGCTGACGCTGGGCCTGGCCCTGGCGCTGCTGGCGGGAGCCGTGGCAGCGACGGCGCCCGCACCCGCCCAGGCCACCGGCAACGGCGCCTCGGCAGCCCGGAAGCTGCCGCTCGTCATCGGCCACCGCGGCGCGAGCGGCTACCTGCCCGAGCACACGCTCGAGAGCTATGCCCTGGCCATCGAGCTCGGCGCCGACTTCATCGAGCCCGACCTCGTGGCCACGAAGGACGGCCACCTCATCGCGCGCCACGAGCCCAACATCACCAACACCACCAACGTCCGGGACCTGCCGCAGTTCGCCGCGCGCAAGCGCAAGATGATGGTCGACGGCGTCGAGGAGGAGGGATGGTTCGCCAGCGACTTCACGCTGGCCGAGATCCGGCAGCTGCGCGCCGTGCAGACCAACGGCGCACGCGACAAGGCCTTCGACGGCCGCTTCCAGATCCCGACGTTCGACGAGGTGATCGAGCTGGCCAAGCGCCGCAGCCACGAGGTCGGCCGCACGATCGGCGTCTACCCCGAGACCAAGCACCCCACCTACCACCAGCGGCTGAACCTCGCGCTGGAGGACCGCGTGCTGCACGTGCTGCAGCGGCACGGCTGGAATCACCGTGGCGCCCCGGTGTTCATCCAGAGCTTCGAGACGGCCAACCTCAAGTACCTGCGCAGCCGCACCTCGGTGCGCCTGGTGCAGCTGGTGGACGCCGACGCGGTGGCGCCGGACGGCACGATCACCTACGCGCCGCCGTACGACCGCCCCTACGACTGGACGGTCGCCGGCCGCGCCGGGACCTTCGGCGACCTCGTCACGCCGGCCGGCCTGTCGGAAGTACGCACCTACGCCGACGGCATCGGCCCCTGGAAGCCCTACCTCATCAGCTGGGCCTGCATCCAGATCACGCCCGCCGGCTGTGCCGATGCCAACGGCGACGGCAAGCTCGACAGCCGCGACCTGAAGCAGCTCCCCCCCAGCCGCGTGGTGGCCGAGGCGCAGGCGCGCGGCCTCGTCGTGCACCCGTTCACCTTCCGCAGCGAGCAGCCGCAGCTGCTGGGCAACTTCGCCGGCAATGCGCTGAACGAATACCTCTCCTTCTACGAGCTCGGTGTCGACGGGCTGTTTACCGACTTCCCCGACACGGCGATCACGGCGCGCATCCTGTTCGCGCTGAAGAAGGACCCGCAGGCCGCGGCGTGCCTGGTCGGTGGCCGCTGGAGCGCTGCCTGTCGCAACCCGGGCTGGACGGTCGGGCACTGACGCTGCGGGCGCCGCCCGCGGCGCTGCTCAGCGCACGGCGGCCCGCAGCCCGGCGGCCTGGCTGCGCAGCCAGGCCGAGAAGCCGAGGAGACCCGGGTGCAGCACCCGTGTGGCCGCCACCGGCCGCGCGGCGCAGCAGGCGCGGCTGAACTCGCGCTGGAAGGCGAAGAAGCGGGCCCAGTCGGCGGCGCCGGCCCAGGGCCGGCGGGCGTACTCGGCCGCGTCGACGGCCGCCGGCCGCACGAGTTCGCCGAGCACCATCGACAGCCCGTGCGCCATCTGCGTGACGCTCAGGTGCTCGCCGGCGATGCCGACGGTGCGGCCGATGGTGGCCGGCCCTTGCCGGAGGATCGCCGCCACGCACGGGCCGATGTCGGCCGCCGCGATGCCCGGCAGCGCCGCGGTGCCGGTGGGCAGCGCCAGCTCCAGGCGGCCGTCGGCGGCACGCCGCGGCCGCATCGCCGGCCCGAGCAGGTTGTCCCAGCGGTACGAGGTCAGAAGCCGCGTCAGCGGCAGCTCGCGCTCGCTGAACTGCCGGTCGGCCTCGCCCTTGCCGTCGTAGGGCGGCAGCGGCTGCCGGTGTGCGCGCACGCCCGCGCCTCCGTGCTCGCCGGCGCCCGCGCTCCCGTCCCCGGCCCCGAGCGCCACCGGCATCGGCCAGCCGTCCACCTTCGAGAAGCGGCGCGTGTCCTCCAGCGTCGACCAGACCACGTGCCCGACCTGCTCGCGCTTCGCGGCCTCGGCCAGGTGGGCGGCCTGCGCCACCTCGCGCTCGGCGCTGCGGTGCGACCAGAAGTCGGTGACGCAGAACGCCGCGTCGGCGCCGTGCATCGCGCGTTGCACGCTGGCGGCGTGGTCGAGGTCGGCCTCGATGATCTCGGCGCCGAGTGCCGCGAGCACCCCCGCCTCGGCGCTGCCGGGCCGGCGCGTGACGGCGCGCACGCGCACGCGGTGCACCGGCTGGGCCGCCTCGTCGTCGAGCAGCGCACGCACGAGGCCGCCCCCCTGCACGCCGGTGGCGCCGAAGACGGTGATCAGGGCAGGCTTCATCGTGGGTCCGGATATCTGGAGGCGCGCCGGGGCCAACGCCGGCGCGTGCCGCAGTCTGGGCGGCGGCCCGTGCCGGCGCATCGGCCGAAAGGAGCCATGGCGCCGGGCGGGGACGGTGCCGTCGACGGGGGCGCCGCGTTGTCCACGCGCGGGCGCCGTGGGCCGCGGCAATCGGCCCCGCGCCGCGGCCGTGGGCCGCGACGGTCGGCCCCGCGCCGTGGCCGTGGGCCGCGACGGTCGGCCCCGCGCCGTGGCCGTGGGCCGCGACGGTCGGCCCCGCGCCGTGGCCGTGGGCCGCGGCGGTCGGCCCCGCGCCGCCGCCTCGTCAGCGGCGCGGCGGGGTCGCGTGCGGGTGCGCGTGCGGGTGCGCGCCCTGCGTGTGGTACCAGGCGGCGGCCTGGCTGCGCGAGGCGACGGCGAGCTTGTCGAGCAGGTTCGCGACGTGCCGCTTCACCGTGTGCGGGCTCAGCGCGAGCGAACGCGCGATGAGCTTGTTGCTCTGCCCGCGCGCCACGAGCGCAAGCACCTCGGCCTCTCGCGCGGTGAGCGGGCCCAGCGCGCCGGCGAGCGTGGACGCAGCCTCCTCGCCCGCCGCGGCGGGCAGCGCGGCGCCGGCGGCGGAGATCGTCGCGGCCTCCGCGCCGGCGCTGCGCCCTTCGCGCCCGATGGCGGCGCTGCCCAGCGCCTGCTCCCAGCGGCGCAGGGTCTCGATGTCGGACCCGCCCAGGCAGGCCTGCCAGTCGGCCGCGGCCAGCTCGCGCACCGCCTCGCCCGCGAAGACGGCGCCGCGCGGGTAGGGCACCGCGGCGACGCCGGGTGCCGGCGGCGCGAGCAGCGGCCGCAGCCACGTGGCGGCCTCGGCCGGCTGGCCGCGCCGCAGGCAGGCCCGCGCCAGGCGCACGCGCAGCTCGCTTGCCTGCCCGAACAGGTCGACCCGCTCCTCCTGCGCCAGGGCCTCGCGCCAGTCGGCCTCCGCGGCATCGGGCCGGCCCTCGTGCCAGGCGAGCACGCCGCGCAGTCCGAGCGCCGGGTACAGCTGCGGCGCCGAGATCTCCGGGATGGCCGGGCCGAGCGCCTCGAGCTGGCGCGACCAGTCGCGCAGCGCATCGATGTCGCCGCACAGGGCCGCGATCTTGGCGGCGAAGAAGAGCATCTGCCAGCGTCCCCAGTCGCCGTAGCCGGCCGGGAAGCCCTCGACGCGCGCCCGCGCCCCGGCCAGCGCGGCCGCTTCCTCGCCGTGCAGCGCCTGCACCAGCGAGCGCAGCGCCAGCGAATGGCTGCGCGCGATGACGTGCTGCCCGGTCCAGGCCGCCGACGCGTCGGCCTGGCGCAGGCACCCGGCCGCCTCGTCGATGCGGCCGCGCCACAGGGCCTGCCAGCCGAGCGCCAGCAGGGCCAGCGTGTGCAGCGGCAGCGGTTGCTCGCCGGTGGCGGCGCGCACGCCGGCGGCCCAGCGGCCGAGCAGCGGGTCCATGCCGCGGCAGGCCGCGATGCGCGGCGACGGGATGACGAGCCACCAGTACTCGAGCCGGTTCTCGGCTTCGAGCACGTCCAGCAGCTCGGCGAAGCGCGGCGCCACGGCGTCGTAGGCGCCGCTCTCGACGGCGAACCAGCCCTCGGCGAGCAGCGTCGCCAGCCGCGCATCGCTCTCGGCGCCGGTCGTGCCGCTGCGGCCGTTCGCGGGGCCCGTGCCTGCCGTGCCGCCCGTGCCGATCGTGCCGATCGTGCCGCTCGCCCCGTTCGTCCCGCTCGTCCCGCTCGTCCCGCTCGCGCCGGCAGCCAGCCCGGCGCGCGAGCGCTCCAGCAGCGCGCGTGCCGCCTGCAGGCGGCCCTGCGACAGCAGCGTCACGGCACGGAAGCCGCGCATCGTGGTTTCGCCGAGCGCGTCGCCACGCTGCGCGCGCAGCGCCTCCGCGCGGGCGAAGTGATGCTCGGCGCGGCGCACGTCCCACGTGTGCCAGCGCGCCAGCCCGAGCACCTGCTGCACCTCGGCCGAGGCATCGGCGACCGCTGCCGGGAACTGGTCGCACAGCCGCAGCAGCGTCGGCGTGCCGCCCTGGAACAGCAGCTGCCAGCCGATGGCCGGCAGCGCGGCGGCCGCGGCCTCGTGCCGCTCGGCCTGCAGCAGCAGGCCGATGCGGCGCAGCGGGTCGCGCTCGCCCGCGGCCGCCTGCTCGAGCAGTGCCTGCCAGGCGCCGCTGCCGCGCTCGATGCGCAGGCGGTGCTGCAGCGCCTCGCGGAAGAGGTCGTGCAGGCGCAGCGTGTGCGGCGCCTCGTCGACGACGGAGGCGAACAGGCCCAGCCGCTCGATGTCGTCCAGCCAGGCGGCGGCGCGCGCGTCGCCGGTGAGGGCGCGGCAGCGCGCCTCGTCCAGGTCCGGCAGCACGCTCGTGTCGAGCAGGAAGGCGCGCAGGTCGGGGTCGATGCGCGCCAGCACCTCGGTGGTGAGGAACTCGAACGTCTGGCGGTCGATGGCGCTGCCGGGATGGGCACCCCGCGCGCCGGTGAGGGCCAGGCGCAGCCCGGCCGCCCACCCGGCCGTGCGCGCGTGCAGCGCGGTCACGGTGGCCTCGTCGATGCCGGTGCCAGCGCCCGAAGCATCGCCCGGCGCGGCGAGGGGCGCGTCGCCCGCATCGCCGGCGCCGCCCGGCGGCCGGTCCGCCGGCCGCGCCTGCTGGGTGAACAGGGCCCGCGCCTCGTCGAGGCTGAACTGCAGGTCGGCCTGGCCGAACAGCGCCACCTCGCCGGCGGCGCCCAGGCGCGCGAGGCTGAACGGAGGTTCGTGCCGGCTCGCGAGAACGAGCGTCCAGCGCGGCCCCAGCCGCTCGACGAGGCGCTGCAGGAAGTGCCCGCTCGCCTCGTCGGCGAGGTGGTGCAGGTCGTCCAGCACCACGGTGCCGTGCGACAGGTCGCAGGCGTCGAGTGCGTTGACGAGCTCGTCGACGGCGAGCTGGCGGTCGCGCGCCTCGCCCTGCAGCGCCGTGGCGACGATCGCTTCCGGCGCCACGCGCCACGGCGGGTCGAAGGCCTCGAGCGCGGCGAGCAGGCACTCGAGCATCCGGTGCAGGTCGTCGCCCGGGTCGAGCGACACCCAGGCCGCGCCATGGCCGCGAGGCAGCTGCGCGATCGTGCGCACGACGAGCGCGGTCTTGCCGTACCCGGCCGGTGCCTGCACGAGCACGACGCGGTGTCCCGCCAGCGCATCGAGCAGCCGGCGCTCCAGCGCCGGCCGCGGCAGCAGCAGGCCCCGGCGCGGTTGCGGCGGCTGGATCTTGCTGTGCGCGAAGCTCACGGCCGCATGATAGGCAGCGGCCCCGGGGCTGCGGGGCCTTCTTCGGCGGTGCCCGCCGGGTGGCGGGGGCGCCGGCCGGCCCGGCGAGGCGCGCCGGTCGGCGGCCGCTCAGCCGGGGCCGGCCGACGCCCTGCGGGGCACGCCGTGCCCGGCCGCTCACATCACCAGGCCGCCGTTGGGACTGATCACCTGCCCGACGAGGTAATGCTCGTCGGAGGCGAGGTACACGGCCAGCGACGCGTACTCCTCCGGGCGCCCGATGCGGCCGAGCGGGATCATCTGCAGGAGCCGGTCCTTCTGCTCGGCGCTCGCGCGCGCGAGGTAGTCCTCGAAAGGCGGCGTCAGCACGCCGCCGCACGCGATCGCGTTGACGTGGATGCCGGCGCCGGCGACGTCGAGCGCCGAGGTCTTGGTCAGGCTGATCACGCCCGCCTTGGTGGCCGAGTAGCCGGGGCTGTGCGCGCTGCCGGCGCCCAGGCCCGCGATCGAGGCGATGTTGACGATGCGGCCGCGGCGCCGCGGCACCATCAGGCGCAGCGCGGCACGGGTGCACCAGAACACGCCGTGCATGTTGACGCCCCACCACTTGAGCCAGTCGTCGTCGCTGAGCGAAGTCACGATGCCCAGCGCCTGGCGCGGCATCGGCGTCGTCAGGTACTGGTAGTGCAGGTTGCGCCGCTGTTCCTCGGCCGGCGAGTTCGGCACGCGCGCCGCGTTGTTGACGAGGATGTCGACACTGCCGAAGTGCTGGGCGGCCTGCGCGAACATCGCATCGACCGCCGCGCTGTCGGACACGTCGCAGGGCAACGCGAGGTGCTGCACGCCCTCGGCCTCGAGGCGTGCCGCGGTGGTCCGCAGCGCCTCGGGCGCGATGTCGCAGACCACGAGGCGCGCGCCCTCCCTGGCCATGGCTGCGGCGATCGTGCCGCCGAGCCCCGGGCCGGCGCCGGTGACCAGCGCCACCTTGCCCGCGAGGCGCCCCGAACGCGTGTCGTCGGCCATCCCGTCGTTCCCCCGAACTTCAGCAACAAGGCGGCGCGGTGCGGCCGACCGCGGGCGGGGCCTCGGCTCACTCCGGCTTGTAGTTCACCGAGCGCAGCACCTCGCCCACCGACTTGTGGTCGGCGGCGATCGAGGCCCACATCTGCTCGGGCGTCGGCGGGTTGGCAACGTTCACGTTCAGCCCCAGCGCCATCAGCCGGTCGCGCAGGGCCGGCACGGCCAGCGCCTTGAGTGCCTCGTCGCGGATGCGCTGCTGCGCCGCGGCCGGCGCGTCGGGGTGCGTGAACAGGCCCAGCCAGGCGGTGCGCGTCATGTCCTTGTAGCCGAGCTCGGCCAGCGTGGGCACGTCGGGCAGCGCGAACGAGCGCTCGGGCGCGCTGACCGCGTAGGCGCGCAGCTTGCCGGCCCTGATGTTGGGCACGCTCGTGGCCAGGCCGTCGAACATGAACTGCACCTGGCCGCCCATCAGGTCCTGCAGCGCCGGCGGGCTGCCCTTGTAGCCGATGTGCTGCATGTCCAGGCCGGCTGCCTTGTTCAGCTGCAGGCCCATCACGTGCGACAGCGTGCCCGGCGAGTAGGACGCGAAGTTCACCTTGCCCGGGTTCGCCTTCACGTAGCTCACCATCTCCGCCACCGTCTTCGGCGGCAGCGCCGGGTTGCCGACGAGCACGAGGCCGCTTCCGGCCACCTCGACGAGCGGCTTGACGTCCTTCAGCGGGTCGTACTTGGGCTTCAGCGTGTGCGGGATCTCGGTGAAGAGGCCGTTGACCGACAGCAGCAGCGTGTGCCCGTCGCGCGGCGCGGCCATGAAGCTGTCCATCACGATGACGCCGAGACCGCCCGGCTTGTTCTCGACGATGACCGGCTGCCCCAGGCCCTTGGCGAGACCCTCGCCGACGAGGCGCGCCAGGATGTCGGCCGTGCCTCCCGGTGGCGCGCCGACGAGGATGCGGATCGGGCGGTCCGACAGCGGCTGCGCGAACGGCGTGCCGGTGCCGAGCGTCAACGCGGCCGCGAGCGCGGCGGTGGCGAGGCCGAGGGCGCGGCGGCGGGTGGGGGCCTGGCGGTGCATGGTTCGTCTCCGTTTTCTGTCTTGGTGTGGCGGGGCGGCTGGATGGACGGTGAGTGTGCGTGGCCGCCCGCCCTCAGGCGGCCAGCCGCAGCGGCGCGCCGCGTTCGCCGGGCCGGCGGTTGGGTGCGTAGCCGAGGCGGGCGAGCGTCTCGTCCGCGTTCGCGTAGTGCTCGCCGATGCGGTAGATGCGCCGCGCCTCGGCGCCGGTGGCGACCTCGCGGTACAGCTCGCGCGCGATGCGCACGAGCTGCTCGACCTGGCGCACGCTCGTGATGCGCTCGCCCTTGCGTCCCCAGAGGTTGTCCTCGATGCCGCAGCGCACGTGCAGGCCCATCGCGATGGCCATCGTGTTCAGCGGCAGCACGTTGCGCATGATGCTCTCGATGGTGAGCACGGCGCCCGGCGGCACGCGGCGCACGAACTCCATCATGTTGTACGGGTTCGGGCCGTCGGCGCCGCCGCCGATGCCCACCCAGTTCAGCACCAGCGGGCCGGTGTAGACGCCGCGGCGGATGAGTCGCTCCACGGTCTCCAGCTGCCCGGCGTCGCCGAGCATGAAGTGCGGCTGGATGCCGTTGGCCTGCAGTCGCCTCAGGTGCTCGGCCACGAAGGCGGGGCCCGACGGAATGGTCATCTCCGTGTAGGCCTGCTGGTAGGCCGGCAGCGCGAGCGAGGTGCCGGCCACGTCGTCGGCGCTCATCAGCTCGCACACGTTCATCTGGTTCGTGTTGATGGCGATGGTCACCTGGTCGGGCTTCGGGCTCAGCTCGGCGAGCATGTGCCGCGTGTCGTCGTTGAGCCACTTCGCCTCGGAGCCCGCGCCCTCGGGCGCGAACGAGATCGAGCCGCCGACCTGCAGCAGCATCTTCGGCACCGCGTCGCGCAGCCGCGCGAGCATCTCGTTGAACATCGACAGCCGCTTGCTGCCCTTGCCGTCGGCCTCGCGGACATGCACGTGCAGCACGCTGGCGCCGGCGTTCCAGCAGTCCACGGCCTTCTGCACCTGCTCGGCCATCGTCACCGGGATGTCGTCGCTGTCGCCCGGCAGGAACTCGGGCCCGTAGGGGGCGACCTGGATCACGAGCGGTTGCTGGTTCTCCGGAAGCAGCGAGTCGTCGAGGAATTGCATGCGGGTCTCCTTCGGGCGTGGTGGCCGGTAAGCGGTGTCGGTCGGGCGGCTGCGCGGGTCGTTGCCGAAGCCGTGCCGCCTCAGGGCGTGGGCGCGGCGCCCTCGGGCCGGGCGGCGCGGCGGACCAGCTCCTCGTGCAGGATCGGCGCCCCGAGGCTCATCGTGTGGATGCCGAGCACGCTCGTCAGCTGCAGCACGGCCGTGATCTCCTCGGGCGTGGCGCCGAGGTCCAGTGCCTTGGCGATGTGGCGGCGCACGCCGGGCGCGTACAGGTGCGTGCACGACGCGTCGACGGCGATGGCGATGAACTCGATCGTCTTCGCGTCGAGCACGCCGGAGAGCATCGGCTTCGTGCCCATCGCCATGAAGCGCTCGGTCCACTCGGGGTCGAGCTGGTAGAAGGGTTCCCACGCCGGGTTCCACGCCTGGGCGGCGCGCAGGCGGTCGCAGACCGGCGTGTCCGCGGGGCGGGGGGAGGGGCGGGCCGATGTCGTGTCCATGGCGCCGATTGTTCGACGGTGCCCTCGATGGCGATTGACGGATCGGGACAGGCGCTTACCATTTCGGGACAGGCAGGGAAACCCCGATGCCAGCGCGAGACCCGTCGTCCCGATCACCGCCTTCGACGCCTTCGCGGCGTTCGCTGCCGGCGCTGCCGCCCGCGCCGAGGACCCCGGCGGCGCCGCTCGTGCGCGCGGCCGCCCTCACGCACTTCGCCGAGGTCGCGGCGCAGTGCGGCCTCGAGGGGCGGCGCCTCGTGGCCGAAGTGGGGCTGCCCGTGCGCTGCCTCGACGAGCCCGACCTCAAGGTGCCCGCGCGCCTCGTGGGCCGCCTGCTCGAGCGTGCCGCGGCCCTGGCGGGCGAGCCGGCCTTCGGCGTGCGCATGGCCGAGCAGCGGCGCCTGTCGAACCTGGGCCCGCTGGCCCTGCTCGTGCGCGACGAGCCGACGCTGCGCAGCGCGCTCGAGGCGCTGGTGCGCCACCTGCACCTGCACAACGAGGCGCTGACGGTGCGGCTGGAGCAGGTGGGCAACCTCGTCAGCATCCACACCGAGCTGTGGTCGGAGCGCGGCGAGACGCAGGCGCAGGCGACCGAGCTGGTGGTGGGCGTGACCTTCCGCGTGCTCGGCATCTTCATGGGCGCGGCGTGGCGGCCGCGGCTGGTGTGCTTCGCGCACGCCGCGCCCCGGATCGCGGGCGATGGTCCGGCGCGCGGCGGCGCGGGGCAGCGGCTGGCGGCGCACCGGCGCCTGTTCGGCGAGTCGGTCGAGTTCGGGCACCAGTTCAGCGGCATCGTCTGCAACGCCGCCGACCTGGATGCGCCGAACCCGGCCGCCGACCCCGTGATGGCACGCTACTCGCGTCGCCTGCTCGCGCGCGACCTCGAGCGCGGCGCCGCGGGCGCGACGATGGTCGAGCGCGTGCGCCAGCTCGTCGTGCTGCTGCTGCCGCACGGCCACTGCCGCGTCGAGGCCGTCGCGCACCACCTGGGCGTCGACCGCCGGACGGTCGCGCGCCACCTGGCCGCCGAGGGCACGAGCTTCAGCGCCGTGCTCGAGGGCGTCCGCGCCGATCTCGTGCAGCGCTACCTCGGCGCCGCCGCCGGAACGCGCCATGCACACGGCCCGGCAGCGGGCCGGCCGCTGGCCGATCTGGCGGTACTGCTGGGCTTCTCGGCGCCGAGCGCGTTCTCGCGCTGGCACCGCATGCGCTTCGGTCGCGCGCCCAGCCAGGCCGCCGCACGTTCACCCGCCGCGCCGCGCTGAGCGGCCGCGGCCCGGTTGCCCGGCGGCGGGCACGAGGCCGGGTGGCTCGCGCTTCGCGGGGGTCCGGCCCCGCGCCGTCTCGGCGTCTCGGGGTCTCGGGATCAGCGCCGCTCGTACTTCGCGTTCAGCCGCTTGCCTTCGGCCAGCAGGGCCATCGCCTGCGCGATGCGACGCGTGCGCGTGTCCTCGCGCCGGGCCTCGGCGATCCAGGCCACGTAGTCACGCTGCTGGCCGGGAGACAGCGTCTCGAAGCCGCGTCGAGCGGCGGCCGCGCCGGCCAGCGCCTCGCTGAAGGCGGGAGGCAGCGGCGGCACCGTCACGCGGTGCGGGGTGCCGGCCGCGCCGTTGCCGGACTTCGGCGCGCGCGGCGCCTTGACGCCGGCATCGATCAGCGCCGCGGCCTTCTTCACCAGACGTCGCAGCTCGGCGCGCGTGGGCAGGTCGTCGAGCGTCGTGATGCGGCCGAACTGGCCCATGGCCTGCGCCTCGCGCCCGAGGTCGACGACGGCCCGGCCGAGCTCGAAGCCGAAGGCGCAATGCGCCTTGAACGCGGCCATGTGGGCGAGGTTGCGTCCGCCGTGCATGAAGAACGGCATGCTCCACTTGATGGCCTCCTCGGCATCGGGGCAGGCCGCATGCACGTCCTCGCGCAGGCGCTGGAGGATGGGCTGGGCAAACGGCGCCGCCTGCGCGATGTACGCGTCGACCCGGCGGTCGTTGGTGGACATCGAGTTCCTCCGGCTGGGCCTCCCTCCGCCGCACGGCAGGTCGCGGTCGCGGGAGGCGCCTGTATCCCCGGCGCGAGTATGTCCGGAAAGCCGGCGCGCGACGAGGCGCGGCGGCCCCGGGGCAGGGAGCCGGCCGGCGCGGGTGTGGCGTCGGTGGCCGGCGCCGGGCCCGACCTCCGGCGGCCGATGGACCGGCGGTGGTCGCCGGCTCAGGTCACCGCCACGTCCAGCACGCGCTCGCCGACGCGGCAGCTGCCCAGCCGCAGGCGCAGCGTGCCGGTGCCCTCGGCAACCAGCGTCACGAAGCGCTCGTGCGCGTTGCCGCGCGTCCACGGCGCGAAGACGCTCGGGCCGCCGTACAGCCCCGCGCCCCAGCCCTCGAGGTGGCCGATCTCCAGCACCGCCTCGCCCGGCGCAAGCAGCCTGACGGCGCCTTCGCACGCCACGCTCAGGCGCAGCGGCTCGGCGTGCGGCAGCTCCTTCGCCGAAGGCAGCCCGCAGGTGCCGAGGTAGCCGCGGTTGGCGATGCGCAGCTCGATGCGCGTGTGCCCCGCGCTGCCGCGTTCCTGCTTAAGCACCTCCAGCGTGACCCGCGGCACCAGCGCCGCCACGCGCAGGAAGGCGGCGCTCTGCGCCCTGCACGTCTCGTCGAGGCGCTCCGGCGGCGGGTTCCAGATGCCCACGCGCGGGTCGAAGCCGGCCACCTCCACCTCGCCGAGCTGCGGGTGCTGCACCTTGCGCCAGGCCTTGAACAGGCGGCCGGCGTTGTGCCTGCGGTCGAACTCGGCCAGCGCGCGCATGTCCTGGCGCGTGAGCTTCGAGTAGTGGTCGACGAAGGGCTTCTTGCGCTCGATGCCGAGCTGCTTGAACAGGTCCCACAGCTCCACCACGTAGGCAAGCGCACCGCGGTGGTGGTAGGCGAAGTCGGCCATGTCGCCGTGCAGCGGCTTCTCGGGCTCGTAGAGGAACTCGTGGTAGCCGCTCACCGTCGGGTAGCCCGCGTGCTCGGTCATCCACGCCTCCACCTGCTCGAAGACGCCGAGATCGCCCGGGTTCATCTTCGAGTCGGGCTTGTCGCCCAGCGGCCGGATCAGCACGCCGCCGAACGTGTGCAGGTTCAGCCACACCATCACGTTCGGATGGCGCGTCGCGAACTCGAGCACGGCGCGGGTCTCAGGCGTGCTGCCGGGGTAGTGGCCGGCGCCCACCTGCTGCGGGTCAGGCGCCCAGTCGTAGGGAAAGTTGCGGTTGAAGTCGTTGAGGTTGTCGGAGAGGAAGAAGGGCGCGGGGATCGTGCGGCCGTCGAAGTTGACGATGCGGCCCTCGGGGTACAGCTTGTAGAAGGGGCCCTCGTCCTCCGGCCCGCGAGCCACCATCACCGGGGGCTGCAGCACCTGGCCGTCCTCGCCCCTCAGCTCGACGAGCTCGCCTTCGGGGCACTGCTGCCGCATCGTCAGGGCGAGGCCGTCACCGTCGATGTCGGCGGCCTCCCAGTAGGCGTGGCCCTTGTTCGCGCGGTCGTTGACCGGGCTCGACCGCACGTAGCGGCCGCTCTTGAGCACCGTCTCGGCGCCATCGGGCGAGATGCGCGGCACGACGTAGAACAGCGTCTCGCGCAGCGCCTCGGCCATGTGTGCCGGCAGCGGCTTGCCGCCGGCCTCGTTGCGGCCCTCGTGGATGGCGAGCAGGTCCTCGGCGATCGCGAGCGCCACGCTCGAGCCACACACTTCGGAGGCGTGCATGTTGCCGTCGATCCACACCGCGGGGCGCCGGTCCTCGGGGGTTCGCCCGATCGTCAGCAGCGGGATGTCGCGACCCTCGGCACTCGTGCCGAGGCTGCCGAGGTGCACGAGGCCGGGATGCCGGTTCACCCAGGTGGCGAGCTGGGCCATGAGCTCCTGGTGGTCGAGGTACTTCTGACGGAACATGAGCGGGTCGTCTCCGGTGGTCGGGTGGCATCGCGGTGCATCGCCGCGCGGGCGCGGCACGTCGGCGGCCCGTGCATGCATGATGCATCAAGCACCCGAGGCCCCTGCGGGGATGCGAGGCGACCGCGAGCGCGGCGGCGCTAGAGTGGGCCCGACCTCGCAGACGTCGAGGCGGGGCCCGCCCGGCCACGCCCTCCGCCAGCTCCACCATGCTGAACTACCGCCACCTCTACTACTTCTGGGTCGTCGCCAAGGAAGGGGGCTTCGCGCGCGCGGCCGAGCGCCTGGACATGGCCATCCAGACCATCAGCGCGCAGGTCAAGGCGCTCGAGCAGGATCTCGGCCAGCAACTGCTGAAGCCGAGCGGCCGCGGCGTCACCGCCACCGAGGCCGGGCAGGCGGTGCTGGCCCGCGCCGAGGAGATCTTCCAGCTGGGCGAGCTGATCCCGGAGGAGGCCGCCGCGGCGGCCCGCGGCCAGACGGCCCGCCTGGCCATCGGCCTGTCCGACGGGCTCGCGAAGCTGGCCGCGCACGTGCTGCTGAAGCCGGTGCTGGACACGCCCGGGCTGAGGCTCGTGTGCCACGAGGGCGAGGTCGACGATCTGCAGGCCGAGCTGGCGCTGCACCGCCTGGACCTGGTGCTCGCCTGCCGGGCGCCGACGAGCCACGCCCACCTGCGCCTGAGCAGCGAGCGCCTGATGGTCTCGAGGGTGGACTGGTACGGCCCGGTGTCCCTCGTGGGCAAGGCGCACGTCGAGCGCTTCCCCGCCAGCCTGGCCGAGCTGCCGCTGCTGCTGCCGACGGCGCATGCGGCGCTGCGCGGTCGCATCGACCGCTGGCTCGAGGCGCATCGCATCGCCCCGCGCATCGTCGGCGAATTCGAGGACAGCGCGCTGCTCAGCCTGTTCGCCGCGCAGGGGCTGGGCGTGTTCCCGGTGACGGAGCGGGGTGCCGCGGACCTCGCCGCGATGCGCGGCCTGCGCCTGCTGGGCCGCAGCGAGGGCCTGCACGAGGAGATCCACGCCATCCGCTCGCGGCGCGGAATGCACCACCCGCTCGTGGGCCGCATCCTGGCCGCGGCGCGGGAGGGCGCCGCGGCCGGCTGAGCGCTGCGGCAGGCGCGGCGCGGTCCTCGCGCCGTCGGCCGGCCCGGCGCGGCCTGCCGGGCTCAGGCCGGCACCGGCTCCGCCGTCGCGCTGGACGGCTCGCGCCAGGCCCGGCGGGCGGCGTCCATCAGGTGCTGCTCGCCCTCCGAGAGGTGCCGGTCGGCCGCGATCGCCGCCGCCATCGCGGCCATCACTTGCGCCTGGAGCCAGGGTTCGTCGACCTCGTGGAACATCGACTCGAGCAGGGGCTCGTCGATGCCCGAGGTGATCGCGCCGTAGGGGGCGGCGGCCTGGAGCAGGTCTTCGCAGAGTGTCTGCAGGATGTCGCCCATCTCGCCGGGGCGCAGCCCGAGGCGGGCCTCGATGCCGGCGTGGCGCACGGCGTCGAGCTCCGATCGGCAGACGTGGCCATCGGCAATCAGGGCCAGGGCGACCAGGCGGGCAGCGGCCTGGGGGCTGTTGCGGGGGTAGCTGCGCATGGCGGTTCTCCTGTCGGTCTGGACGGTTGACGAGTTCGCGGCGGGCTCGAAGGCCGGTGGCGACGGCGCGCACTGTGCCGGACCGGCCGCTTCGGAGAAAGCAGCCGGAAACGCACTCTCGCTGCGGTTCCACCGAACACCAGAACGAGCAAGGGCATGCCGGCCCGGGGCTGCAGCAGGGGTCGGGTCTCCCGGGCTCTCGCTGGCCTCGGGCACCGCGGCGCTGTGTTGCGCGGGCCTGTCGGTGCGCCTGCTCGGCTCGCTCGTGCGGGCGCTCGTCGAGCGCTGGGCCTGAGGTCGGCCGGGCCGGGTCCGCGCGATCCTTCCTCGTGACTCCGGCCGTGCGGCGTGGATGCGGCACAGTGCGTTAGCCTCGCGCGATGAAGCGCTACGCCGACCTGCTGGCCGACGCCCGCACGCGGGTGAACGAGCTGATGCCCTGGGACCTGGCCGAACAGCTCGCGCGCGGCGACCCGCCGCTCGTCGTCGACGTTCGCGAGCCGCAGGAGTTCGCCGCCCTGCACATCGCCGGCTCGCTCAACGTCCCGCGCGGCGTGCTCGAGCAGGCGTGCGAGTGGGACTTCGACGCCACGGTGCCGGTGCTGGCCTCGGGGCGGGCGCGCGAGATCGTCGTCGTCTGCCGTTCCGGCACGCGCTCGCTGCTCGCGGCCGACGTGATGCAGCTGATGGGCTTCGAGCGCGTGACCTCGCTGAGAACGGGCCTGCGCGGCTGGAACGACGACGACCGGCCGCTCGTCGACGCGGCCGGCACGCCGGTGGACCCCGACGCGGCCCAGGCCCTGCTGTCGCCGGCGGTGCGCGCCGAGCAGCGCGCGCCGCGCCGGTAATCCGCGCCGGCCGCCGGGGCTATGCTTTCGCGATGCCTGCCGTCTCCGACCTGTTCGATCCCCGGCGCCACGAGCCGTCGATACGCGCGCCGTGGAGCGAGCCCGCGGCGCGCACGGCCATCGAGCGCATCTGCGACGCGGCCGAGCGCGAGTTCGACGAGGACGAAGGCAGCTGGCTCATGCACCCCCAGGACGAGCCACCGCAGCCGGGGGCGCGTTCGTGCAACTTCTACTGGGGCGCGGCCGGGGTGGTGTGGGCGCTCAGGGACCTGGCCGCGCAGGGTGCCGTGGGTCTGCGGCGCGACTACACGCGCTGGATCGAGCAGTATCCCGAGCGCGTGCGGCGCGAGGCGGCCGACGAGCAGCACGGCAGCGCGTCGTACTTCTTCGGCGAGGGCGCGCCGCTGCTGCTGGCGTGGCGGGCGACGCGCCGCGAGGCGTTCGCGGAGCGGCTGCACGGCGCGGTGCTCGGCAACCTGCACAACACGGCCTGCGAGCCGCTGTGGGGCAACGCCGGCACGTTGCTGGCCGCGCTGCACGTGGCCGAGGCCTCGAAGCGGGGCGACGGTGACGGGGCCGGCGCCGCGACGCGCTGGCAGGCCCTGGTGCAGCAGGGCGTGGAGGCGCTGCACCAGGACATGGTGCCCGACGCCGAGACGGGCACGTGGCTCTGGCGGCAGGACCTGTACGGGCGCGTCACCCGCTACCTCGGGGCCGGCCACGGCCTGGCCGGCAACGCCTATGCCGCGGTGCGCGCCGAGGCTGTGGTCGATGCGCCGACGGATGCCGCCCGCACCGTGGTCCAGCGCGCGATCGAGACCCTCTCGGCCACCGCGTTGCAGGCCCGGCTGGACACGCCCGCGGGCCAGGTGCCACTGGCCAACTGGCACGTGCTGGTGGACAAGGACCGCGTCGCGGCGTGGCTGGCCACGGGCGGCCGGCCGCTGGTGCAGGACTGCCACGGCGCGCCCGGCATCGTGTGCCGCCTGGCCGGTGCGCACGGTGCTCCCCGAGCCCCGGGCGAGCGCACTGCACACGGCGCGGGCGATCTGCGCGATGTCCGCGACGTGCGTGGTGCGCGCGATGTGCACGACCCGCGCGATGCGCGCGGTGTGCACGACCCGCGCGCTGCGCCCGTGTCCGCCGGCGCGGCTGCGGCCGCCGGCGCCGGCATCCGGACTGGCAGCGCGTGGGACGACCTGCTCCTGGCCGCCGGCGAACTCACCTGGCATGCGGGCCCGCTGGCCAAGGGTCCGTCGCTGTGCCACGGCACCGCCGGCAGCGCGATGGCCTGCCTCAAGCTCTGGCGCCGCTTCGGCGACCCGCTGTGGCTCGAGCGCGCCCGGCACCTCGCGATGCACGCGGCCGGGCAGGTGGAGCAGGCCCGCGCGCAGCACGGCCGTGGCCGCCAGAGCCTGTGGACCGGCGACCTCGGCGTCGCCTGCGTCTTGTGGAACTGCGTGCGCGGCGAAGACCGGTTCCCCTCGCTCGACCACTTCTGAGCCCCGGCCGCGCCGGCCCGGCCCGTTCGACGCAGCCGTCTAGCCGGCGTCTTCCCGGTCGGCGCCTCCGCGGCCGGCGTCCGCCGAGCCCGCGTCTTTCGCGCGCGTGTCGTCCGGGCCTGCGTCCGCCGAGCCGTCGAGGAGCTCGCGCAGCCCGCTGCCTCGCCGGGTCAGCCGCCGCACCGCACCCTCCACCCGCTGCGGGTCCCCCGCCAGCGTGAAGGCCGCCTTCGCGCGCGTGATCGCGGTGTACAGCAGTTCGCGCGTCAGCACCGGAACGTCTTCCCCGGGCAGCAGCAGGACGACATGCTCGAACTCCGAGCCCTGGCTCTTGTGCACGGTGAGCGCGAACGCCGTCTCCACGTCGGCCAGTCGGGTGCTCGACACCGAGCGCAGCGTGCCGGCGTCCAGGAAGTAGACGCGCAGCGCCTGCGCGGCGGCGTCGGGCGCGGAGCCGGGCGTCCGGCCGGGCGGCCGCAGCGCGAGGCCGATGTCGCCATTGAAGACGCCGAGGCCCGGGTCGTTGCGGGTCACCATCACCGGCCGGCCCTCGTACCACTCGCCACGGCGAGCCGGCAGCAGGCCGGCGCCGGCCAACGCCCGCTCGATCGCCTCGTTCACGGCAGCCACGCCCTGCGGGCCTTCGCGCACGGCGCACAGCACGCGCAGGCGGTCGAAGGCCGTCAGCACCGCGAGCGCCCAGGCGTCGAACGCGGACGGATCGCCCGGCCGATCGCGCAGTCGCTCGAAGCAGTGGCGGTAGCCCGGGGCAACGCCGTCGCGGCCCTCGATCGCCAGCCGGCACAGCGCGTCGCCGTCGCGGGCGTCGGGCGCGTGCGCCACGCTCGCGTCTGTGCCGGCGGCGAGCCGCGCATGCACCGCGGCCGCGTCGCCGCGGTTCACCGCCGCGGCCAGCTCGCCGATGGCGCCGCTGAAGCGGTGGCTCGTGTGCAGGATCGCGACGTGCTGCGCCAGCGCCTCGTGGTCCCCGCGGCGGCCCTCGCCGCGATCGCCGTCCGGTCCGCGCGCCCCGCGCGCGGGCAGCGTGATGCCGCTCACCGCGTGCACGTGCCGGCGCGTGGCGGCGGTGTAGGCGTCGGCCCCGGCGCCGGCGCACAGGTCGCCGAGCACCGCGCCCGCCTCCACGGAGGCGAGCTGGTCCTTGTCGCCCAGCAGCACGAGGCGCGCGCGTGGCGGCAGCGCGTCGAGAAGCGCGTCCATCATCTCCAGGTGCACCATCGACGCCTCGTCGACGAACAGCACGTCCACCTCCAGCGGGCGGCTCGCGTCGTGGCGGAAGCGCCGCGTGCCCGGCCGCGCGCCCAGCAGCGCGTGCAGCGTGCGCGCCGCGCCGGGCGGTGCGGTGGGGTCGTGCTCGAAGAGGTCGCGCGTGACCGTCGGCCGCAACTGCGCCAGCGCACCATCGATGGCCTGGCGCAGCCGCGCCGCGGCCTTGCCGGTGGGCGCGGCGAGCGCCACGCGCAGCGGGTGCCGGCCGCGGTGCAGCGCCTGCAGCAGCACAAGCAGGCGCGCCGCGGTGTAGGTCTTGCCGGTGCCGGGGCCGCCGGTGATGACGGTGAAGCGGCCCTGCAGCGCGAGGGCGCAGGCGAGCTTCTGGCCGTCGAGGGGCGGCTCGACGCCCTTCGCCGACTGCGCCGTGCCGCGTCGGGACGGGTTCGCGTTCGCGGCCACTTTCGGCGACGCCTTCTCCGCCGTGGCCGGCGGGGCGTTCCTCGAGTCGGCGGCGCGCGACGGGGAGGGCGGGAAGAGCTGGTCCAGCCAGCGCCGCGCGGCGGCCGCGTCCACGGCTTCCGCCTGCGGCGCGGCGGCCGTGCGGGCCAGCACGTGCGCTGCGACTCGCGACTCCCAGGTCCAGTAGCGACGCAGGTACAGGCGCTGCCGGTGCAGCACGAGCGGGGAACGGGCCTTGCCGGGCGCCGACGGCCCGGCAGGTGCGGCCGCCCGGCCCCGCACGGCCGTCGGATCGAGCTCGACCAGCGGCGACGCGGCCCAGGCGGCCCGTGCCGCGTCCCAGTCGGGCAGCAGCGCCAGCAGCTCGTCCGCCGACGGCGAGGTCCAGCCGAGCACGGCGGCCGCGTGTGCGCGTGTCAGCTGCGAGAGCTCGATGCAGTCGTGGCCGCGGCCTTCCATCTGCGCGGCCAGCGCGGCTGCCAGCAGCAGGCTCGCGGGGGCCTCGGCGTCCAGCTCGTGCAGCAGGCGCGCGAAGGCGAGGTCGAGCGCGCGCAGCTGCCCCGCGTGGCGCCAGCGTTGCAGCGCCTCGAGCATCGCCTCGGCCGTGACGGCGGAGCTCGCGCGCGACGAGGCGGAAGGCGCGGCGCTCACGAGAGCATCGCCTCCAGCGCGTCCAGCAGCGCGGGCGGCACGGTCAGGTGCTGGCAGCCCGCGCCGGCATGCCCCACGCCGCGCAGGAAGTAGTAGATCGCGCCACCGATGTCGCGCGCCGGGTCGTAGCGCGTGCCCAGGCGGCGGCGCAGCAGACGGTGCAGCGCCAGCAGGTACAGCGCCGCCTGCACGTCGTAGCGATGGCGCAGCATGGCGGTGCGCATTGCCGCCTCGGTGTAGTCGCCGTCGCGCAGGCCGAGCGCGTTGGACTTGTAGTCGAGCACCCAGTAACGGACGGCTCCGGGCGCTTCGCCTTGCAGCGCGGTGGCGGACGAGCCGCCGGCCTCGTGCTCGAACACGAGGTCGGCAAAGCCCATCAGCAGGCCGCGCAGCCGGCGCGCCGTCAGCGCCGGGCGCGGCTCGTGCGGAAAGAGGTGCTCGCGGCAGAGCGCGTCGAGCCGTGCCGCATCCAGCCCGTCGGCCGGCAGCCAGAACTCCATCTCGGGCAGCACGCGCCCGTCGAGGTCGGCCAGCGCCGCGCCGAGCGGCGGCAGCGGCTGCGAGACCACGCGCTGCAGCCACGCGACGACATCGGCGCCGCGGTGGCCCCAGCCCTGCCGCTCGCAGCGGCGCAGCAGTGCCTGCTGCAGCGGCGGCGAGTCGGCGAGCGCGAAGCCTTCGCCGGCCAGCCATTCGAGCTGGTCGTGCAGGAAGTTGCCGGCGAAGGCGCCGCGCGGGAAGCGGTGCCAGGGCGCCTCGCTGCCGCGCGGCCGCGGCGCACCGGAGGCTCCCTCGCCCGCCTCGGTGAACGAGCCCGGGTCTTCGAGCGCGGCCTCGTCGTCATCGTCGTCGCGCTGCAGGCGGGTGAGGACCGGCTCGGGCGCCGGTGCGGCCGCCGGGGCGCCATGCGACGCATCGCGCAGGGCCTCGCGCACCAGGCCGCTGTAGCTGGCCAGCCCCCAGTGGCGCTCGAACGAGCCGTCGTAGGCGCGCGCCGGTGGCAGCGCGGTCTCGGCCACCGGCGGCAGCCAGCGCGTGAAGGGCACGTCGGCGTACGAGGCCGGCGCTTCCAGCACGATGGCCGGCGTGGCGTCGGCCAGCGCCTGCAGGTCGGCGCGGATCTGCGACGCCTCGCGCGGGGCCTCGCCCGAGACGAGGTAGCCGAGTGCGCTGCGGTGCCACTGGCACTCCTTGCCGGTGCCGAGCGTCAATGCGGCCGCGCCCACCCACAACGCGTTCTTCGCGCGCGTGAGCGCCACGTACAGCAGGCGCAGGTCTTCCTGCAGCCGCTCCTCGTCGCCCGCGGCGAGGTCCTCGGCCGCTGGCGCCAGTTGCAGCTCGCGGTGGCCCTCGGCGTCGCGGCGCAGCACGGCCGTGGTGTTGCGCTTCTCCACCGGGCGCAGCCCCGCCGCGAACGGCACGAAGACGACCGGGTACTCGAGGCCCTTGGACTTGTGCACGGTGACGACCTGCACGAGGTCGGCGTCGCTCTCCAGGCGCAGCACCAGGTCCTCGGCCGGCGTGTAATCGCCCGCGGCGGCCTCGATCTGCCCGTGCAGCCAGCGCACGAGCGCCGGCTCGCCCTCGACCCCGGTGCTGGCGGCCTGCAGCAGCTCGGCCAGGTGCAGCACGTTCGTCAGGCGCCGTTCGCCTTCGCCGTCGTGGCCGGCGACGAACGAGGCCTGGCCGTTCGCTGCATCGCCGCGCATCGCGTCCATGCGCGTGTCTGCACGGGCGGGCCGGCAGCCGACGGTCCCGTCACCGGTGGCCCCGCCGGTGCCGCCGGAAGGCTCGTCCGCGTCCACGTCGAGGCTCGCCGCGTCGCTGGCCGTCAGCAGCCGCGCCGGGATCTCGAACAAGTGCAGCGCCTGCCGCAGCATCGCGAGCACGCCCTGCGCCTGCCACACGGCGTGCAGCGTGCGCAGGCGATCGCACATTGCGTCGAAGGCGAGGTCGTCGGTGGCTAGCCGGTGCAGCTCGGGCAGCGTGCGGCCGAGCAGGCGCGTGGCGAAGGCGGCGCGCGCCAGGCGCACGTTGCGCGGCTCGGCCACGGCCTGCAGCAGGCGCAGCAGGTCGGCCGCCTCGGGCTGCTGATAGACGCTGTCCTTGTCCGAGAGGTACACCGAGGCCACGTTGCGCCGGCGCAGCGCGCGCTGCACGGCCTCGGCCTCGGCGCCGGTGCGCACGAGCACGGCGATGTCGCGCGGCAGCAGCCGGCGCGGGCATTCGCCCTCGGCGACGAACACCGCGCTCGCGTCGCCGAGCAGCTGCACGATGCGCTCGGCGCAGACGGCCGCGAAGCGCCGGCGGTGCTCGCGCAGGCTGACGAGCTCGTCGTCGACGCAGAAGGTGAAGGCCGCGTGCGCGGTGCCGCCGCGCTGCAGCACCTCGCGCCGGCCCTGGTCCTGCACGGGCACGAAGGGCAGGCCCTCGCCGTCGGCCGCGCCCTGGCCGCGGAAGAGGAAGGCGCCGCGCCCGTCGCGCGCCTCGGCACGCTCGAAGAGCGTGTTGACCGCCTCCACGAGCGAGGTCGTCGAGCGCCGGTTCGTGTCCAGCGCGTGGTGCCGGCCCGTGGTGGCGCGGCGGGCCCGCAGGTAGCTGTGGATGTCGGCGCCGCGGAAGGCGTAGATCGACTGCTTCGGGTCGCCGATCAGCAGCAGCACGCGGCTGGGTTCGTCGTCGGCGATGCGGTAGACGCGGTCGAAGATGCTCAGCTGCCGCGGCGAGGTGTCCTGGAACTCGTCGATCAGCGCCGCCGGGTACTGCGCCAGGATGCGCCGGCGCAGCTCCGCCGCGTGCGCGCCGCGCTCGCGCTCGTCGAGCGCGTCGTCCAGGCGCTGCAGCATGTCGGCGTAGCCGTAGCGGCCGGCCTGGCGCTTGAGGTGCTGCATGCGTTGGCGGATGCGGGTGAGGGCGTGGGCGCGCAGCCGGGGGCGCGCGTCGGGCAGCGCGGCGAGCGACGTGCGGAGCAGGGCCATCGCCTCGAAGCCCTCGGGCAGGTCGGGCGGCAGCGGCCCCTTGGCGCGGGCGACGAGGTCGTCGTGCGTCAGGCGCTCCCACGCCGTCTCGGTCAAGGCGGGCACGTCGGCGTCGGCGTCCGCGACCCAGTGCCGCAGCACCTTCAGCCAACCCTCGACGTGATGCCACTGAAGGTTGACCACCTTCGGCTTCTTCTGCGTCAGTTCGCGTTCCAGCCACGCGGCCATCGCCTCGATGCGGGGGCTCCACGCGCGCTTGATCTCGGCGAGGCGGGCGCCTCGCTCCTCGGCGAGCGAGGAGAGCAGGTCCGCGAGATCGCGACCCGCATCGACCGCCGGCAGCGGCTTCTCGACGAGGCTGCGCACGTCCTCCACGAGCGCCCATACGCTGCCCCACTGCGCGAGCACGGTGTCCAGCGCCTCGGCCTGCAGCGGGTAGACCTGCTGCCGCCAGTAGTCCTGCGCCGCCTGGCGCAGCATCTGCGTCTCGTTGGGCTGCAGTTCCTCGTCGAAGAGGCAGCCGCTGTCGAAGGCGTGCTCGCGCAGCATGCGCTGGCACCAGGCGTCGATGGTGTGCACGGAGGCGTCGTCCATCGCCTCGGCGGCGGCGGACAGGCGCCAGGCGGCCTGGTCGCGCTCCTTGCCGGCGGGATAGGCGGCACGCAGCGCGCGCAGGAAGTCGTCGGCGTCGTGGGCGGCGGCCCCGCGGCGCCCGCTGTCGCCGCCCGCTGCGGCCGCCTCCGGCTCGCGGAAGAAGCGGGCTGCCTCGACGAGCCGGCGCCGGATGCGGTCCGAGAGCTCGCGCGTCGCCGCCTTGGTGAACGTCATCACCAGGATCTCGCTCGGCGAGAGCGGGCGGCCGATGCCCTCGCCGTGGCCGAGCACGAGCCGCACGTAGAGCGCGGCGATCGTCCACGTCTTGCCGGTGCCGGCGCTGGCCTCCACGAGGTGGCTGCCCTTCAGCGGCAGGGCCATCGGCCAGACCCCCGGCTGTGCGTGGGCCGGCCGCGAAGGCAGGGAAGCCAGGGTCGGCTGCGGCTCAGCCATCGCCTTCCTCCTCGGCCGGCGCGGCGTCGGGCAACGGCTCGGCCTTCACGGCGCCGCTCTCGAGCCACTCGGCGAAGTCGGCGTAGAGGCGTCGCGTCGCGTCCTCGAACCCGCGCTGCGTCGACAGCGTCTCGTAGTCGGGGAAGAGGCGCGCCAGGCAGGGCTCGCGCCGTTCGCCCGGGCGCTCGGGCGAGCCGTCGTAGACGCTCTCGGCCCTGTCGTCGTCTTCAAGCCAGCGCAGGCCGGCGCGCAGCGCCGTCGGCAGCGGCGCGGCCGCGGTGGCCTGTGCCGCCCAGGCTTCCATCAGGCCCTGCAGCGTGCGCCGGGAAGCCTCGACGTCGGCCGGCGGGTTCAGGCGCACGACGACATCGCTGCCGATCAGCACGCCGGCGAGCGGCACGCCGCAGGCGCTGGCCGCCAGCAGGCGCAGCCACGCGGGCAGCAGCTTGTGCTGTTGCAGCTTGCGGCCGTTCTTCTCGGCCAGTTGCGCGGCCATCAGGTCGATCCACGCGGGCGTGCTGTTCTGGCCGGCGCCGGACCCTTCGCCGCCGCCGGAGGCGGGCGCTGCGCCATCGTGGTCGCCGGCCGTTTCGAGCTCGCGCGCCCCTGGCGCTTCGGCCCCGGCCGCCGTGCGCAGGCCGACGAGCCAGTCTTCGAGGACCACGCCGGCGCGCGCGCTGTGGCGCAGCGGCCGCTTCTCGTGCCGGTGCGGACGCTGCGCGAGCTCGCGTTGCCACTGCGCGAGCATCGGTTGCAGCGTCTGCTCCAGCGCCGTGCGCGTGTGCTCGCCGGGCCCGGCGAGCGGCAGCTGGCCGGCGCGTTGCAGGCGGGCCACCTGGGCGCGCACGAGGCGCGCGAGACGCTGCGCGTCCTGCGCGCGGCCCTCGCCCGCGCCTTCGCCGGCGCCTTGGCCCACGTCATCGCCGCCGCCTTCCCCGAGGTGCCGCCGCGCCTCGCGCAGCACGTCGTCGATCTGCCGCCAGCGATCGAGCCCGCCGGACTCGAAGGGCTCGTCGTCCTCGGCGACGGCATCGGCCTCGTCGAAGGCGACGTCGAGGCGGCGCCTGAAGTAGCTCTTCACCGGGTTGCGCAGGAAGCGCGCGAGTTCGTCCAGCGTGAGCGGCGGCAGGCCGTCCTGCGCGGAGGCTGCAGTCATCGGCGATGGCGCCGAAGGCATCGCCGGATCGGTCGCCGAATCGGTCGCCGACGAGGTCGCCGATGAGGACGCTGAAGATCCCTCCGAAGAGCCGGGCAGCGCGAGGCCGTGGGTCTGTTCCCGCGCGGCCCGGCCGTCGAAGGCCGCGCGCCACTCGCTCGCGTAGGTGAAGAGGGCGCGCCGCGCCGCGGCGCCGGGATCTTCCTCGCCTGCGGCTGCCTCGTCGCGCGCCTCGAAGTACGCGCGGCTGAAGGGCTGCAGCGGGTGCGCCGTCGTGCGCGCCTTCACCACGGCCTCGCCCCACCCGGCCGCGAGGTAGTCGCGAAGCTGCGCCACCAGCACCGAGGGCGGCTGCTCCTGGTTGTCGCGCTGGCTGCGCCCGCACCAGCTGACGTAGAGCACGCGGCGCGCCGAGAGCAGCGCGTCGAGCATCAGCTGGCGGTCGTCGTCGCGGCGCGAGCGGTCGCCCGGGCGCGCCTGGCCGGCGAGGCCCATCAGGTCGAAGTCGCTGCGCGTGCCGCGGCGCGGGTAGTCGCCGTCGTTCATGCCGAGCAGGCACACCACCTCGAACGGGATGGCGCGCAGCGGCAGCAGCGTGCAGAAGGTGACGCCGCCGGCCTTGAAGCGCTGCGAGAGGCTGGGCTCGTCGACGGCCTCGAGCCAGGCCTCGCGTGCCACGGCCAGGCCCACCGGCTCGTCGAAGGCCGCCGCCTCGCAGGCCTGCAGCCACGCGGCCAACCCGTCGTTGAGCGCGGCCAGCGTGGCGCGCTCGGCCGTGTCGGCCGGCAGCAGCAGGGCGCCGAGCAGCGCGCGCAGCCGCTCGCCCCAGGCCGCCGGCGTGCGCGGCGTGCCGGCGTCCTGCCACCAGGCCTGCAGCAGCGCCAGCAGCTCGGCGAGCGTGCCGGCCAGCCCGGCCGAGAGGCCGGCCACTTCGGCGCAGGGCTCGATGGCGGCGAGGCGGGCGGCGGCGGAGCCGGCGCGCTCGGCGTCACCGGCGGTGCGCTCGCGCGCTTCGGCGCTGGCCGAGCCGTCGATGGCTTCGTGGCTCGCCGCGTCTTCGTACGGCTCGGCTGCATCACGGCCTTGCAGGGACGCGTCGGCCGCATCCCCGAGCCCCACCGGCTCGCCCACCGCGTAGCCCAGCAGCATGCGGCGCAGGCCGAAGGCCCAGGTGTTGGTGTCGCCGCAGGCCGCGAGGCCGAGCGCCTCGCGCTGCGTCGCATCGAGGCCCCAGCGCACGCCGGCCGCGGCGATCCAGCCCTGCAGCAGCGGCAGGTCGCCCTCGTGCAGGCCGAGGCGGCGCGCCACGGCCGGCACCTCGAGCACGCCGAGCAGCTCGGTGGCCGTGAAGCGCTGCTGCGGTGCGCGCAGCACCCACTCCAGCGCCGCCAGCAGCGGGTTGTGCACGCGCTCGCGCTGGTCGGCGATGCCCCAGGGGATCCAGCGCGCATCGGCGCGCCCGTGCTGGCCGAACACCGATCGGATGGCCGGCGCGAAGGCATCGATGTCGGGCACCATGACGACGATGTCGCGAGGCGCCAGCGGGCGTGCCTCGCGCCCTTCGCCGGCCTCGGGCGGCCGCGCCAGCAGCTCGAGCAACTGGTCGTGCAGGATCTCCACCTCGCGCTGCGCACTGTGCGCCTGGTGGAAGACGATGGAGCGGTCGCCGGCCGGCACCGGCACGCGCGGGTGCTCGGCCAGCGGCACGAGGTCGCGGATGCGTGCCTGCACCTGCTGCAGCAGCGTGGCGGGCGGGCCCGCGGTGCCGACGTCGTCGAAGAGGTCGATGCGCGGCAGCGGGAAGCGCTGGCGCGCGACCTGCACGTCGTCGTGTGCGTCGAGCTGGCGGATGAAGTCGCGGCTCTGCCGGCCCCAGGCAGCGAGCAGCGGGTGGCCGTGCGCATGCAGCGACTCGTAGGGCATGCCCGAGAGGTCGACGCCGCCGCGGTGCGCATGGCGGCGTCGTTCGGCGCGCAGCAGCTCGCGGCCTTCGATCAGGTCGGCCCAGTGGTGGCGGCACGGGTTGGGCACGGCCAGCAGCACCTGGCTCGTGCGCGAGAGCGCGGCCAGCGCCTCCAGCGTCTGCGCGGGGACGTGCGTGGTGCCGAAGATGACGACGCGGCGCGGCAAGCCGGGCTGCGCAAGGGCCCCGGCGGGCGGTGTCGAAGCCCCCGCGGGCGCCGCTTCGAGCGCCCGCAGGAAGCGCTGGTGCAGGGCCGGCCGCGTGGCGGGGCGCTCGTCGTCGCTCAGCGTCGAGACGACGGCGCGCCACAGGGCCGGCTGCCAGCGCTGCTCGTCGGGCACGGGCACCTGCGTGCCGAGCGGCGTGCGCAGCACGTCGCGGCCGCCTTCCCAGTCGTGCAGCCAGTCGCTGCGGTGGACCTGGTACTGGTCGAAGAGATCGGCCAGGCGCTGGGCCAGTTGCAGACGACGCATCTCGTCCCGGGCATCCGCGCTGCCGGCCGACGGCACCGCGCCGCCGCGTCCGCCACCCGCGCCGCCCAGGAAGCCGGCCACGGGCGCGAAACGCGGATCGCCGCCGGGGCGCGCCAGGTCGGGCAGCAGGTGCATCAGCCTCCAGGTGAGCGGCAGCTTGTCCACCGGCGAGACGGCCGGCACCGCCTGCCGGCCCAGCACCGCGCGGTAGGCCCGCCACAGGAAGCGCGCCGGAAGCTCCACACGCGCCGCAGCGCAGATGCCGTGCGCGCCGGCGAGCTTCATCTTCAGCCACTCGGCCATGCCGTTGCTCTGCACGAGCAGCGTCTCTTCCTCGAGCGGCTCGAGCGGGTGGCCGGCCAGCCAGTCGAACACCACCCGGGCCAGGTCCTCGAGCCGGTTGCCGTGCAGCACCAGCAGGCCGGAGGTGAGGGCGGCGGCGGAGGTCATGCGGAGGTCGGTGGCGGGCGGATGCGCAGCATCGCCGGTGGCTGGCTCAAGGGGCGAGCCAGCGAGCCCCGGGCGATGCGAGCTCCCGCCGGCGGCGCAGTGTAGGCGGGGGGTCGGCCCGGCCGCGGCCGTGGCCGGGCCGGTGGGGGGCGTGCCGCGGAAGACGTTGCACACCGGGCAATCCCGCAGTGCACGCAGGTGCGCGCGGCCCGATCCTTGCCGGCTCGTTCAACCCCCACCGACGTCAACGGAGACGCCCATGCCCCTTTCCCGTCGCGCCCTCCTGCAGGCCTCCTCGACCCTTCCGCTGCTGGGTGCTTTCGGCGCCGGCCACGCGCAGCAGCCGGCGCCGTTCGAGCAGGTGAAGGTCGTGACCGGCTTCCCGCCCGGTGGCACCTCCGACACCATCTGCCGCCGCGTCGCGGCCAAGCTGGCGCCGGGCTACGGCAAGAGCGTGGTGGTCGAGAACCGCACCGGCGCCGGCGGCCAGATCGCGGTGCAGTCGATGCGCCAGGCACCCGGCGACGGCAGCGTGATCCTGCAGACGCCGATGTCGATGCTCGGCATCTACCCGCACATCTACAAGAAGCTGCCCTACGACCCGGTGGCCGACGTGGTGCCCACGAGCCTGGGGGCGGTGTTCGACTTCGGCTTCGCGGTCGGGCCGGCCGTGCCGGCGTCGGTGAAGACGATGGAGGAGTTCCTCGCGTGGTGCCGGGCCAACCCGGCGCAGGCCAACTTCGGTTCGCCGGGGGCGGGCGCGATGCCGCACTTCATCGGCGAGCTGGCCGCCAAGGCGCGCGGCGTGGCCATCAAGCACGTGCCCTACCGGGGCACGCAGCCGGCCATCCTGGAGATGATCGGCGGCCAGATCCCGGCCGTCTCCGGGCCGGTGGGCGAGTTCACGCAGCACGTCAACGCGGGCAAGGCCCGGCTGCTGGCCACCACCGGCGCGCAGCGCAGCAAATTCGCGCCGAACACGCCCACGCTCGTCGAGCAGGGCTTCAAGGACATGGTGTTCAGCGAGTGGTTCGGCTTCTTCCTGCCGGCCAAGGCCACGCCCGAGGTGGTGCAGCGCGCCAACGTGGCGCTGCGCGCGGCGCTGGCCGAGCGCGAGACGGTCGAGGGCCTGGAACTGATGGGCCTGGAGAGCAAGTCGTCGACGCCCGCCGAGCTGGCCGCGATGCTGAAGGCCGACTTCGAGAAGTGGGGGCCGCTGGTGAAGGCGGTGGGGTTCACGGCCGACTGAGAGGCGTGCCCGCTGCACGTCTAGCCTGCGACGGGGCGCTCGAGCACCGCGACGTTGAGCTCGCAGCGCACGTCGAAGCCCATCGATCGATACAGCGCGATGGCGGCGTGGTTGGAGTCCCAGGCGTGCAGGAACGGTGTCTCGCCGCGAGCCTGGATGTGTGCCGCAACCGCAGTCGACAGACGGCGCGCGAGGCCGCGGCCACGCCATTGCGGATGCGCGCAGACGCCGCTGACTTCAGTGAAGCCCGGCAGACGGAATCGCTCGCCCGCCATCGCCACCAGCCGCCCCTGGTCTCGCACGCCGAGGAATCGGCCCATGGTGTGAGTGCGCGGCTGGAACGGGCCGGGCTCCGTCAGCCGGGCCAGGCACAGCATGTCGGCGGCATCCTGGTCGCCGAGCGCCTGCAGCTCGGGAGATCCTGCCTCGTCTCGCAGCGGAACGGCGGCCAGCATCTGCAGACAGCGACCGTGTCTCAGGAGCACCAGGCCCGGCGGGACCACGATGTCGGCCCTCTGTGCGATGAAGATGCGTTCGCCGGGCCGCACCAGATCCGCAAGCGCCGCTTGTGCTTGCGCGCTGTCGTCGAGTGCCGAGGCGAACAGGCTGACATCCCCTGGGTAGCGGCGCGCCAAGGGACCGCCAGTCGACAGTGGCGCGTGCGGGCCGGCGAGGCTGGCCCAGACCGGCCGGTCAAGTGCGTCCATGGCGATCGGCCTCGGAGTGCAGCGCGGCGGAGCGCTGGCGAAGCGTCGAGGCGGTGAGCGCATCTTCCAGTGCGGCGAGCTGGCCGAGCATGGCGGAGCCCGAGCGGCCGCACGCGTGGACGACCGCGGCCTCGACGAGCGGCCACGCCGTGCGCTGGGCGCGCTGGACGAGTCTGCGGCCGCTGGACGTCAGCGACGTCGTGCGCTGACGCAAGTCGCCAGGGGATGGCGCCGAGTCCACGAGGCCGAGCGCCTGCAGTGCCGCAAGCTGGCGGGTCACCCCGGGCTGGCTGGAACCCAGCGCCTGTGCGATGCCACCGACGCTCAACGGTCCGAGGCGTTCAAGGGCCGCGAGCAGCGGCATGTGCGAAGCCGGCACGTCGATACCGGCCTCCTGCAGCAGTTCCTGCGTCTGTGCCTGCAGCCGCTCACCGAGCCGCTTCAGCCGCGTGCCGAGTGTGAGGAAGCCCAGTTCGCGAACGATGTCATCGGTCATGGGACGATGCTTCCGGCCATATGCATAACATGTTATGCAATTGCGCGCAGCGACGCAAGCGCTCGTCTGTCTGCCTCGGGCCGGCCGCGGCCTGCGGCGGTCCGACGACGCTCCTGCATGCGCCGCACCGCGCACCTCGGCGCGACGCGCCGGGCGAGCGCAAGCTCAGGCCCTTGCCAGCACCAGCGGGCGCGCCTGCGCCCTCAGCCGGCGAACAGCAGGGCCGGGTGCTCCAGCATGCGCCGCACCTGCTGGATGTAGGCCGCGGCCAGCGCGCCGTCGACCACGCGGTGGTCGAACGACGACGACAGGTTCATCATCTGCCGCACCTGCACTGCGCCCTCGCGCACGACCGGGCGCGCGACGATGCGGTTGACGCCGACGATGGCCACCTCGGGGTGGTTGATCACCGGCGTCGAGACGATGCCGCCGAGCTTGCCGAGGCTGGTGACGGTGATCGTCGAGCCGGTCAGCTCCTCGCGCGTGGCCTTGCCGGCGCGCGCGGTGGCGGCCAGGCGTGCGATGGCGGCGCTCATCGCCCACAGGTCGAGCGTCTGCGCCTGCCGCAGCACCGGCACCATCAGTCCGCCGTCGGTCTGCGTCGCCACGCCCAGGTGCACCGCGTCGTGCACGGTGAGGACGCCGGCCTCGTCGTCGAAGCGCGCGTTGACCTGCGGGTGGGCCGCCACGGCGCGCACGACGGCGCGCACGACGAAGGCCAGCGGCGAGAGCTCGCCGCGCGCCGCGCCGTGCTCGCGGTTGAGCTCGTCGCGCAGCGCCACCATCTCGGTGACGTCGACCTCCTCGACGTAGGTGAAGTGCGGGATGCGGCGCTTGGACTCCTGCATCTTCTGCGCGATCCGGCGGCGCAGCCCGATGACCCTGACCTCGTGCGTGGCGTCGGTCGGCGCCGTCGCCTCGGCGGCCCGGGCCCGCGGCGCGCCGGTGCCGGCGCGCATCAACGCATCGAGATCGGCATGCAGCACGCGGCCGTCGGGGCCGCTGCCGCTCACCTCGGCCAGGTCGATGCCGAGGGCGCGGGCGCGCAGACGCACCGCCGGCGCGGCCAGCGTGCGGGCCGGATGCGCCGGGGCCGGAGCCGATGAAGGCACCGCTGCCGCGGGGGCCGGCTTGGCCGCCTCCGCCGCGCTCGGGGCGGTCGCAGCCGCGGATCGCGATGCCGCAGCGATCGCCGCTCCGGCCGCCGGTGCGGTGGCGCGCGCCGGCGGTGCCGGTGGCGCCGCTCGTTCGGTCGCGGGCTGCGTCCCGGGCTTCGCTCCGGCCGCCGGCGGCGGCGCGGCGGCGGCATCCCCGGCGACCTCGATGCGGATCAGCACCGAGCCCACGGCCAGCATCCGGCCGACCTCGCCGCCCAGTTCGAGCACGCGCCCGGCCACCGGCGAAGGGATCTCGACCGCGGCCTTGTCGGTCATCACGTCGCACAGGGTCTGGTCCTCGGCGACCACGTCGCCGGGCTTCACGCGCCACTCGACCACCTCGACCTCGGCGATGCCCTCGCCGATGTCGGGCATGCGCACGGTGTGCACGCTCATCGCACCGACCTCCGTGTCGCGCGCCGCCGCATCGCCTGCCGGGACCGGGTCGGCGCGCTCATGACGGCCCCATCACCTTGCGGAAGGCCCGCCCCACGCGGGCCGGGCCCGGGAAGTAGGCCCATTCCAGCGCGTGCGGGTAGGGCGTGTCCCAGCCGGTGACGCGCTCGATCGGCGCCTCCAGGTGGTAGAAGCAGTGCTCCTGCACCAGCGAGGTCAGCTCGGCGCCGAAGCCGCTCGTGCGCGTGGCCTCGTGCAGCACGACGCAGCGCCCCGTCTTGCGCACCGACTGCACGATCGCCGGCAGGTCCAGCGGCCACAGGCTTCTCAGGTCGATGATCTCGGCGTCGATGCCGGTCTCGCGCGCCGCCGCTTCGGCCACGAAGACCATCGTGCCGTAGGTGAGCACGGTCAGGTCCTCGCCGGGCCGCACGACGGCGGCCGAGTCCAGCGGCACCGTGTAGTGACCCTCGGGCACCTCGCTGGCCGCGTGCGCCGACCAGGGCACCACCGGCTGGTCGTGGTGGCCGTCGAACGGCCCGTTGTACAGGCGCTTGGGCTCCAGGAAGATCACCGGGTCGTCGCACTCGATGGCCGCGATCAGCAGGCCCTTGGCGTCGTACGGGTTGCTCGGCATCACGGTGCGCAGGCCGCACACGTGCGTGAACAGCGCCTCCGGGCTCTGGCTGTGCGTCTGCCCGCCGTAGATGCCGCCGCCGCAGGGCATGCGGATGACGATCGGCGCGGTGAAGTCGCCGGCCGAGCGGTAGCGCAGGCGCGCCGCCTCGGAGACGATCTGGTCCGAGGCGGGGTAGAAGTAGTCGGCGAACTGCACCTCGACCACCGGCCGCAGGCCGTAGGCGGCCATGCCGATGGCCGTGCCGACGATGCCGCCTTCGGCGATCGGCGAGTCGAAGACGCGGTGCTTGCCGTACTTGGCCTGCAGCCCCTCGGTGCAGCGGAACACGCCGCCGAAGTAGCCCACGTCCTCGCCGAACACGACCACCTGCGGGTCGCGGCCGAGCATCACGTCCATCGCCGAGCGCAGGGCCTGGATCATCGTCATCGTGGCCATCGCGGGTGCACTTCCTCCAGCGTTGGTGCGGCGCCGCCGGTCGGGCGGCTTCAGGCCTCCTCGGCCGCCTGCCGCATCTGCTCGCGCAGGTGCGGCGGCATCTCCTTGAACACGTCCTCGAACATCGTCGCCAGCGGCGGGATGTGGCCGTCGAGCACCGAGCCGTGGCGCTGCGCCTCCTTCAGTGCCGCGGCCATCTCGGCGTCGAGCGCCTTCACGGTGCGCTGGTGCTCGTCCTCCGACCACGCGCCGAGCACCATCAGGTGCCGTTTCAGCCGCTCGACCGGGTCGCCGAGCGGGAAGTGCTGCCAGTCGTCGGCCGGCCGGTAGCGCGAGGGATCGTCGGAGGTCGAGTGCGCGCCGGCGCGGTAGGTCACCCACTCGATCAGCGTCGGCCCGAGGTTGCGCCGCGCGCGCTCGGCGGCCCAGCGCGAGGCGGCGAGCACGGCCAGGAAGTCGTTGCCGTCCACGCGCAGCGAGGCGATGCCCGCGCCCACGCCGCGCGCGGCGAAGGTCGTGCCCTCGCCGCCGGCGATGGCCTGGAAGGTCGAGATCGCCCACTGGTTGTTGACGACGTTGAGGATCACCGGCGCGCGATAGACGTGCGCGAAGGTCAGCGCGTTGTGGAAGTCGGCCTCGGCGGTGGAGCCGTCGCCGATCCAGCCGGAGGCGATCCTGGTGTCGCCCTGGATGGCCGAGGCCATCGCCCAGCCGACCGCCTGCACGAACTGCGTCGCGAGGTTGCCCGAGATCGAAAAGAAGCCGGCCCGCCTGTACGAGTACATCACCGGCAGCTGGCGGCCGCGCAGCGGGTCGCGCTCGTTGCTGAGCAGCTGGCACATCAGCTCGACGACGTCGACGTCGTCGCGCGAGAGCAGCAGGCCCTGCTGCCGGTAGGTCGGGAAGCACATGTCGCCCGGCGCGAGCGCCTGCGCGTGCGCCACCGCGATGGCCTCCTCGCCGAGGCACTGCATGTAGAAGGAGATCTTCTTCTGCCGCTGCGCGATGAGCATGCGCGCGTCGAACGCGCGCGTGCGCAGCATCGCCACGAGGCCGCGCTTCAGCGCCTCGGGATCGACCTGCGGCGCCCACGGGCCGACGGCGCGGCCGTGGTCGTCGAGCACGCGGATCAGCTTCCAGGCCATCGTGCCCGTGTGCGACGGCACGATGTCCACTGCCGGCCGTGGCACCTCGCCCGCGGCCGAGACGCGCAGGTAGGAGAAGTCGGTGCTCCGGCCCGGCCGGCCGGTGGGCTCGGGCACGTGCAGCTGGAGCTTCGGCAATTCGCCTGGCATCTCGCCTCCTCCTGGGCCCTGGGGCCCGCTCAGGCCCTAGGGGTCCGCCCGGGCCTCCGAGGCCGAAGCGGCCCTGCGGGCCGCGCGCGGCACGGGATCATTCTGGACGATTCGCCGGCGGCGCGGCGCGTTCGTTGCGCATGCTCGGGCCGGCGCGCGCCGTTCGGTCGCCGCGGCCGGTCCGGCATTGACGGAAGGCAATGCCCCGGCGCGGCGCGCGCTTTAGCGTCGGCAGGCGGATAGTTGGCGGGGGCACCGGCCGGGCCGCGAGGGGTGCCGCTGCCGGCCGAGCGGTGCGGCCCCTTTCGTGGCGGTGCAACGTGGCCGTGCGCGCCGAGCCGACCTCCGCGACCTGCGATGTCCAACCCCACCCACCGCGCCCTGCTGCACAACCTCCTGCTCGCCGCCGGCGCGCTGGTAGTCGTGCACGGGGTGGGCACGGTCGGCTTCCTGGTCTTCGATGCCTCGCGCGGCGGGCGCGCGAGCGCGTTCGACGCCTTCTACATGACCTTCATCACCGTGGCGACGATCGGCTATGCCGAGACCGTCGACCTCAGCGGCAGCACCGCCGGGCGGCTCTTCAACGTCGGGGTCGCCATCAGCGGCATCGGCGCCGTGTGGGTGATGTTCTCGAACTTCACGGCGCTGCTGCTGGCGCGTGCGATGGACCCCGCACGCATGCGCGCGCGCCTGCTCAAGGAGGTGCGGCGCATGCAGGGCCACTACATCATCTGCGGCTTCGGCCGCATCGGCGCCGGCATCGCGCGCGAGCTGGAGGCCACCGGCCACGCCTGCGTCGCCATCGAGTCGCAGCAGGCGGTGGCCGACGCCTACCACCCGCCCGCCCGCAGCGGCGGCGCGTCCGGCGTGCGCGTGATCGTCGACGACGCCACCGACGACCAGGTGCTGCTGGCCGCCGGCCTGCAGCAAGCCGCCGGCGTGTTCGCGGTGACCGGCGACGACTCCAAGAACGTGCTGATCGTGCTGTCGGCGCGGCAGCTGAACCCGAAGGTGCGCGTCGTGGCGCGCGTGCACGAGGTGGCCAACGTCGCCAAGTGCCGGCGTGCCGGGGCCGACGAGATCGTCTCGCCCGACTTCTCCGGCGCGCTGCGGCTGGCAGGCGCGATGCTTCAGCCGCAGGCCACGGGTTTCATCGACGAGCTGCTCCACCGCAGCGATGCGATGCGCGTCGTGGACGTGCAGGTGCCCGAGGGCTTCCCGACGCGGCCGATCGGCGACCTGCAGCTGCGTGCGCGCGAGTACCTCGTGGTGGGCCTGCGCAGCCAGGGCCGGATGCACGTGAACCCGGAGCCCGACATGCTGCTGGCGCCCGGCACGGTGCTGATCGCGATGGCGACGCCGGCCGGCGCGGCGGAGCTTCGGCGCCTGTTGCAGGGATGATCCGCCGCGGCGCCCGGCCCGTCGTGGCGCCGAGCGCACCGGCGCGCCCGCGGTTGCGAGGGCGCGCCGCCGGCCGCCAGTCGCCTACCGGCTGCCGGCTGCCGACCTCAGGGTGCCACGCAGGTGAAGCTGGCCGCGTCCTCGGGGTTGCCGCTGCCGTTGTAGCGCGCGTACTGCGGATAAGGGCACAGCGGCCGCGTGCGGCCCGGGAACACCGCGGTGCCGCTGGCGACGATGCGATCGGGCGCCCGGCCCTTCTCGACCCACTCGACCAGCGCAGCGAGGCCGTCCCAGCTGTCGGTGGCCGCGCCGCCCTGGCAGTGGCCCATGCCGGGGATCAGGAACAGGCGCGAGAAGTCGCCCGTCGCCGAGCCGTGCTTCGCGCTCAGGCGCCGGTAGTAGTCGATCATCTCCAGCGGGGAGAAGATGGCGTCGGCCATGCCGTGCGCGAACAGCAGCTTGCCGCCGCGCGCGCGGAAGCCGGCGAGATCGACATCGTCGGCGGTGTCGAACATCCACGAGTGCGCGTCCATGCGCGCCGGGTCGCGGTCGAAGTTGAAGTTGAACACCGTGAGCGAGCGGTCCGGCGGCGTCACGAAGTAGCCCTGCAGCGCGTCCTGCATCAGGAAGACGTGGCGCGAGTTGTTCGGCTGGCCCGGTGCCGCCGTGCCCAGGCGCCACGGTCGCCAGTCGTTCTGCGGGTGGCCGATGCCGGGGTCCCACGGCCAGCCGAAGTACAGCGCCTGGCCCGCCGAGTTCACCGGCCCGGCGAACATCTTTCGCAGCGCGCCCACCTGGCTCGGCCGCAGGCACTGCGGCGTCTTGTCGCTCTCGCTGGCGCACATCAGCGTGCGCGGGTCGAACCTGCAGGCGGCCGGGTGCGAGACGAGGCCGTCGGCCACGCCGTCGGCGGCGTCGCACGCGTCGAGCATGCCCTTGCGCAGCAGCGCGAGGTCGTCGTTGGAGAGCGCCTGGCTCAGCACGGGCTGTCCGTCCGGCCCCTTCGGCGAGATGGCGGCCAGCGCCTGCGTGTCCCAGGCCGCCGCGATGGTGGCGCCCTTGGAGACGCGCATCGCCGGCGCGATCGCGATGACGCCGTCGAAGTGCTGCGGGAAGCGCTGCGTGAACATCATGCCCTGGCGCCCACCGCCCGAGCAGCCGATGAAGTACGAGCGCTCGGCCGGCCGCTCGTAGAAGCGGCGCACGAGTTCCTTGGCCACGGTGGCGACGCGGTCGTGCGCGGCGTAGGCGTTGTCCACGCGCGCCAGCGGGTCGAAGCCGAAGCTCGCGTCCGCGCCCTGGTGGCCGGCATCGGTGGTGACGACCGCGAAGCCGCGGTTCAGCGCATAGCCGGGGGCGGCCTGCGGGCCGATGGCCGGGCGCAGGATGCCGTCGTTGCCGCCGCCGCCCTGGTAGAGCAGGCGGCCGTTCCACTGTGCCGGCAGGCGAAGCTCGAAACCGGTGTGGAACGGCTTGCCGCCGACGCCGGTGCGCTCGTTCATGCGGCCGGTGACCTTGCAGTGCGCCGCCAGCGTCGGGCCGGCGCTGACGCCGGGCGGGCGCGTGGCACCACCCTCCACGGCGATCGCTTCGACGATGCGCAGGCCGGGCAGCGCCAGCGCGGCCGCATTGGCGGCGCAGGCGCCGGCCGGCCCCGCCGCCTGCGGGGCGGGCGAACCCGGGTTTGACGGAGCCTGGGCCGAAGGCGGGGTCGGTGCCGTGCAGGCGGCGGCCATCGCGGCGGCGGCCAGGGCGAGCCAGGACGGGCGGGCAGGGAGGCTGGAGAGCATCGTCATCGTTGGCGGGGCGGCTTGGGAGGGCCAAGAGTGTCTGCGCCGGTCCCGCCGCCGCCATGCAGGGAAACGCCAACGCCGCCCGCGGCATGGGCCGCGCCGCGGCCGCCCCGGCCACCCCGGCCGCAAGGGCGCCGGGCGCATCCCCCCGGGGGCGGGCCGATGCGCGCGGGCGCGGCTCAGCAGGCGCCGGGCCGGCGCTGCACGACGAGCGGCTGCGCGTAGCCTTCCAGCACCTCGGGCAGGCGCGGACCGCTGAAGTACTGCTCCACCGGCGTCGTGTCGTCGACGTAGAGGCCCGGCATCAGCAGCGCACGCCCTTGCGCGGCCACCCACAGCGTGCGCAGCTCGGCCGCCGCCTTCACGCCGCCGAGGGTGCGGGCCAGGTCATGGGGCTGCACGACCAGGCGCACGTCGGGATGCCGGCTGCGCAGCGCGCCGAGCCGGCTCTCCATGTCGGCATACGCCTCGCTGCCCAGCACGCGGGCGCGCTGGCCCGGCGGCACCTGCACCAGCACGCACAGCGCCGCACCGTCGATGCAGGCCGCGAGCGCGCGGCAGAGCTCGGCCGGTGCGGCGCGGGCCGGTGCCGTGCGGGCAGCCGCGCCGCCGGCCGAGGGGCTGCGGCTCGACGACGCGCCGTTCGCCGGCGCGCCGACGGGCGCGGCGCCCATCGGCGATGAGCTGGCCGCGGCCGAGCCGGCCGCGGGTGTGCTGGCCGCGGCCGAGCCGGCCGCGGGTGTGCTGGCTGCGGCCGAGCCGGTTGCCGGTGCACCCGCCTCGGCCGCGCTCGCCGTCGCGCTCGGCCGGGCGGCGACCTGGAGCGCGGGCCCGGCCCAGGCCGCGAGCGCGACCGCGAGCGCGATCGCCAGCCCGACCGCGAGCCCGACCGCGAGCCTGGGGGCAAGCCCGATCGAGACCGCGGCCGCCGCGTCGGCCGGCGCCCGCGGCGCCGGCGCGGCGTCGGGCCTCTCGCTCACGCGTCCATGCCCAGTGCCGGGATGGCCTGCGGCTTGATCAGCGCCTGCCGGTACTGCAGCTGGTTGAAGAAGTGGTTGAACTTCCATGTCTCGGAGCCGCCGGGCAGGATCTGCCGGTCGAAGTGCGGCGGGTCGGTCGGGTTCCAGTCGCCCCCGTACCGGCACTGCAGCACGTTCTTCGCATGATCCCTGAACTTGCCGAAGGGCGTGCCGGGCGCGGCGGTCTTGATGGCCATCGACAGCTGCGGGTTGCCGCCCGGCTGCGTGCCCAGCTGCAGGTCGATCGCGCGGCCGATCTTGTGCGCCGAGAAGCCGGCTGGCGTGACCACCGCGCCGTTCACCGCCGAGCCTTCGACGCGGAACACCTGGTTCACGTAGACGTGCACGCCGAACTGCTGCGCCGCGACGTTCATGCCGCTGATCACGGCCGCGAACTCACGCGCGCACAGGGCGGTTTGCGGCTCGCCGGGCAGCAGCGCCTGGAAGCCGCCGCCGGGCCAGACGCAGGCCAGCTCGTCGAAGTGGAACTTGACGAGCCGGCCCGTGGCCACCCAGCCCTGCTGCCTGCACTTGAGCAGGAACTGCCTCGCCTGCGGCCCGACCACGCCGTCGACGGCGAGCGCGGTCAGCGGCCTCGCCACGTAGGCGCCGGTGGGTCCGATCGCGCCCGGCACGTTGCCGGCGAACCACTGCAGCCGGCGCACCGCCCGCTCGGTGGCGGCGTCGAAGTGGCCGGGCGCGGCCGGCTCGTTCGGCTGCAGCACCTGCAGGCGGCGCAGTTCGGCCTGCAGGTCGGTGACGGGCCCGCCTCCGGCCGGATCGCTGCTGCCCAGTTGCAGGTTGCCCTCGCCCAGGAACGAACTCGCCGCGACCGCCATGTCCCCATCTCTCCCGTCCGTCTCGGCCGGCGCCCCACCGGCGCCGGCACGGAGGGCAGTAGAGCGCGGCGCGCGGCAGCCGGCAACGGGACGGATCCACAGATCTGGGGGAGCCGGGGCGTCGTGCCGGGGCGGGCGTCCCCTCGGCGACGGACGGGCCGGCGACTCGCCGCGGGTGCGCTGCGGATGCGGGCGGGCCGCGGGTGCGCCGCGGTTGCACCAGATGCAGGGCGGCGGGTCGAGAATGCGCGGCACGGCCGCCCCCCGGCCGGGCGCCGTTCCCCGGCCACTCCCCGGCGGGGGCGCGTCGCTCCGCCAGGGTTCTCTCGGACTTCCCACCCCCCGATCGCGCGAACCATGTACATCCCGCCGCACTTTGCGCAGCCCCGGCCCGAGGAGCTGCACCGCATCCTGCGCGAGCACCCGCTGGGCGTGCTCGTCACCTCCGGCCCCGGCGGCCTCGACGCCGACCACGTCCCGTTCGAGTTCGACCCGGCCGCCGGGCCGCTGGGCACGCTGTCCGCCCACGTCGCGCGCGCGAATCCGCTGTGGGAGCGCTGCCCGACCGGCACGCCCGTGATGGTGGTGTTCCGCGGCGCCGAGGCCTATGTCTCGCCCAGCTGGTATCCGAGCAAGCACGAGGCGCACCGCCAGGTGCCCACGTGGAACTACGAGGTCGTGCACGTGCATGGCCGCCTCGCGGTGCGCGACGACGAGCGCTTCGTGCGTGGCCTGGTCGCGCGACTGACTCGGCAGCACGAGGCCGCCGAGCCGAAGCCCTGGAAGATGGGCGACAGCGCACCCGGCTACATCGACGAGATGCTGCGCAAGATCGTGGGCATCGAGGTCGAGATCACCGCCATCAGCGGGAAGTCCAAGCTCGGCCAGAACAAGGAGGCGCGCGACCGCCTCGGTGCGTCGCAGACGCTGGCCACGCGGGGCAAGGCCGAGCTGGCCGAGCTGATGCGCAAGGCAGGCTGAACGTGGCCGCCGCATCGCCGGGCAGGCCTGGCACGATCCCGATGCCCCCGCGGCGGCCGTGCTGAGTGTCTGGGCCGCGCCGCCGCAGGCCGCGGCGTGGATCGAAGGGCTCGTGGCGATGCGCCTCGGCACCGCGCAGCGGCTGACGCAGTTCCCGGCGCTGCCGCACGCGATGCTGACGGTGCAGCTGCTGCCCGCCCCGCGCGCCGGTGCCGCGGCGCTGTGCGGCCCGGTGGCGTTTCACACGCTGAGCACGGTGCCGATGCGTCACGGCCATGCCGGCGGCATCACCGCGCTCGGCCTGCTGGTGCGGCCGGCCGCTGCGGCGTGCCTGCTGGGCCGCGCCTGCGGCGCGCAGGTCGACCAGGTGCTGCGCTGGAGCGTGATCGCCGGCGAGAGCGAAGGCGCGCGCCTCGACGACGCGCTGGATCGCGCGCCCGACCATCGCACGCGGCTGCGCGAGCTGCTGTCGAGCTTCGGCCGCGCGATGGCGGCGGCGGCCCCGGCACGCCACGAGGACCATCTTCGCCTGTGCGAGGCGGTGGGGCGGCACGGCGCGCAGGCCGGCGCGCTGCTGGGCCTGGGGCCCCGGCAACTGCAGCGGCGCTGCCAGGCGGTGCTGGGGCTGTCGCCCAAGCCGTTCCAGCGCCTGGTGCGCTTTCATCGCGTGCTCGGCGACTCGGTAGCCTGCGCCGCGTTGCCACCGCAGGGCCTGGCGATGCTGGCGCTCGAGGGGGGCTACTTCGACCAGTCGCACCTGGCGCGCGAGAGCCGGCTGCTGGCCGGCGCGTCGTTGGGGGCGCTGCGGTCGGCGGCGCGGCCCGACAGCGCCTGGTGGCCGCTGATGACGAGGCAGCACCTGGGCCGCGCGCCGGAACAGGCCGCCGCGCATGGCCCCAGGGCCGCCTTCGCGCCGGGCGCCGGCGCGGCCTTCGTCGAGAGCGCGGGTCGGCCGGGCGCGCTCCGCGCCATCTCGCCCGGCGGCGGCAGCGCGACGGCGCGGGCCTGATCAGCGCGCCGGTCGCGACGCGTCTGCGCGCCAGGCGAGGTAGGCGGGCAACGCGAACGCGAGGCCGATCAGGAACGTGGCCGGCACCGCCCACCAGCGCCGCCGGCCGAGCGCGCGGTCGCTCGCCACCCAGATGCTGAAGACCAGGGCCGCGAGATAGACATCGAGCGTGATCGCGGCTGTCAGCGCGTTGGCGAAAGCGTCGCGAAAGAACACGTCCGGCAGGATGCTGCCGCCGCCCGCGAAGTACGCGACGTTGTGCCACCAGGGCACCACCAGGCCGACGAGCGCGAGCGCGGAGTACAGGGGCTTCAGTGTCATGGCACCGGACGCTAGTGGCGGCGGGCCCGTGGCGATAGGAAAAACGCGTCGTCGCCCGCGGCACGGGCGGCCGCACGGCCGCGACCGGGCGAGGGCGTCGCGCAGGGCCGATGCCGGGCGTTGATGCAGCGCAAAGGCGCGGCGCCTTTCCGGCATGGGCCGGGGCCTTGCGGCGCCAGCAGCCTTAGACTGGTTTCGAACAGCACGAGTGCCGAGCCGGAATCATGAAAGCCACCGTCCGCATCTCCTTCGGGCCCACCGAGGTCACGTGCCACGTGCCGGAGGGCAGCGCGGCGCAGTCCTCCGACGAAGCGCGGCGCTGGCTGGACGAGAAGTTCGTCGCCTACGAGTGCGAGCCTCTGCGCGCGCTGGGCAAGGTGCTCACGCGCGACAAGCTCATCGTGCTGGCCGAGGCCATCGGCGCGAAGGGCTTCGAGGCCGACGAGGCCCTGCGCGCCGGCTTCGCGCGCGCCGCGGCCACGGTGCTGGGCAGCCCGTCGGTACACATCGACGTCGACGGGCGCCAGGTTTCGTTCTGACCGCGCGAGGGGCCGGGCCGGCTGGCCCACGGCCCGTCGTGTCATCAGGTCTTGGGACGTACCCGCGGCCGGGGCAGCTTGCCTCGTTGGCCGAAGGTTGGGCCCTGCGCAGAATCTTCGTGCACTCGGAGCACCAGCATGAAGAACGTCATCCATTCCGCCGCTTCCGGCACCTTCGCGCGGGCGGTCGCGTCGACGGTCGCGTGGTTCGCGCCCGTCGCGTCCCTCGCGTCCCTCGCGTCCCTCGCAGTGGGCAGCCTCGCCTTGCCGGCGCCCGCGGCCGCCCAGCAGGTGGTCAGGGAGGCCGGCAAGACATGCCCCAAGCCCTTCAACCTGGTCGACGGCAAGTGCGACCTGAAGGACGAGGAGGTCGAGAAACTGACGCCGGAGCAGTGCATGGGCCCGGGCCTCGCGCTCGTGGGCAGCCCGGCCAAGTGCCAGATCGACCGCCGGCAGCTGCCCGCGCCCACGTGCAGCGGCGGATCGCTGCCACTGGCCTTCGACAGGGAACTCGGCCAGTGCATCGTGAAGCCGGGGGCCGTGCCCAAGAGCTCGCTCACCGACTTCCTGGGCGACTGCTATCGCATGCGGGGATTGCCGCCGGGCTACAGCGGCAGCCTGGCGGCCGACAAGCTGTACCAGGTGCGGGCCCAGCGGCCGGAGGGGGAGAGCGACAAGTGGCTGACGCTGGCCGAGGCGGACGAGTCCGGCCGCATCGGCTGCAAGCCCGTCCCGAACGCGACGCTGCTGGAGGTCAAGGCCAGCGACCTGATCGCCTACGGCGCCGACCGCGCCGGCTGGGCCTTCGGCGTTCTTGCGCTGCCCTACAAGTTCCACACCGACGATCGCAGCTTCGGCTCCTCGACCGCGATCGGCCCCTACGTCGGCCGGCGCTGGGGCACGCCGGGGTCGGCCTACACGTTCGCCGTGGCCGCCACGATCGGCAGCGTGAAGGGCGAGGTGCGCGACGCGCAGGGCAACATCACCGACACGCCCGACCTGCAGGCGTTCTCGCTGGCCGTCGGCTACGCCTACGACATCGCCAAGGCCCCGGAGACGCGTGCCTTCAAGGTCGGCCTGTTCGTCGGTGCCGACTGGGTCAGCTCCTCCGACGTCGTGAAGTACAAGCACAACCGCAAGCCCTGGGTGGCGTTCCAGGTGGGCTTCGACTTCTTCGACTAGCGCCTCCGCGCACGATGCGGCCGCCCCCGCCTTGAGGCGGGGCCGGGGTCTGGCGCGCTCAAGCCGCCGCGCCACCGGCCGATAGCCGCATCCATGGACCTCCTCGATCTCCCCGCAGGGCTTGCGCTCGTCGCCTTCGTCGGGGCCGCGGCGGGTGCTCTGGCCTGGGCCCGTCGCCGGCGCCGGTCCGTGCCGCGGCGCGTCGAGCACGTCGCCGAGCCGCTGTCGTCGCCGGTGGGCGCGGTCGCGCACCGGGCGGCGGCCCAGGCGGTCATCGAGCAGGCACGGGTGCAGGCCGCCACGCACGGTGCCGCGCCCGCCACTGCCCCGGCCGCCGCGGCTCCCGCTGCGACCAGCGCTGCGTTGCCGGGTGCGCCCGGGAGGGCGCCGGCCGCGTCGTTCGACGGCCCGGCCTGGGCACCGACCGAGCCGATGCCCGGCATCGCCGGCGAGCCGCAGTTCGCCGACACGATGCCCGCCGAGATGGGCTTCGCGGCGACGAACTTCGCCGACACGATGCCCGGCGGCATGGGGCGCGACGCCACCCACTTCGCCGATACGCTGGTGAACGAACTCGTCGCCGAGGAGCGGCCGGGTCCGGCACCTGCCGCGCCACTTCGCCGGGCCTGAAGCTCGCGCGCCACGCGCCGCTAGTTGCCGAGCCCGTACTTCTGCGCGTTCGCGGAGACGATCGCCGCGGCCAGCACGCGCGGGACGTACTCGCGCGTCTCCTCCGGCAGCAGCTTGAGCCGGTAGAGGTGCCAGAAGTCGCGCTTGTCCTTGCGGAAGCCGCCGGGGTCCTGCGCCACCTGGCGCAGCACGCGGCGCACGCCGTTCTCGCCGCGGTTGTAGCTCGCCAGCACGAGCATGAAGGAGTCCTCGCCGAACTCCGACAGCAGGCGCGCGAGGTAGGTGGCCGCGGCCCGGGTCTGCTTCTCGGGGTCGAGGCGCTCGTCCACGGGCCCGTTCACCGTGAGCCCGAGCGACTGCGCGGTCGTCGTCGTCATCTGCCAGAGGCCGACGGCGCCGGCCGGGCTCTGCGCGTCGGGGTCGAAGCCCGACTCGACCCAGGCGATGTAGGCCATCTCCTCGGGCAGCCCGAGCGCGCCGAACTCCTTCATGATCACCGGCCAGTAGCGCTGCTTGCGGCCGAACATCACCTTGCGGCTGCTGGTCGAGACCAGCTCGTCGATGTGGAACTGCAGCCGCTCGCGGAAGATGGGCGGGATGGCGTAGGTCGAGGCGTTGAACTTGGCCAGGATCTTGCGGATCTCCCGGTCGAGCTCGTCGCTGCCGGCGGCCGACAGCTGCTCCGCGCGCGCGACGTCCTTGCGCTGCAGTTCCCGCAGCGTCGTCTGGGCCGAGCCGGTCAGCGCGACGAGGCTGTCCTCCATCGCCGCCAGGCTCGCCGCGTCGGTCTCGGTCTGCATGCGCTCCTGCAGCGCCTGGATCTGGCGGTCGATGCTGGTCTTGGCGTTGACGAGCTTGTCGATCTCGCGCTGCTGGGCGAAGACCACCCCGCCCAGCACGCCGATCACCAGCAGCGCGCTGCCGCCCACCGCGCCGACCACCCTGACCCACTTGCGCGCGGTGCGGTTGCGCACGGCCTCGGTGGCCTGGTTCATCGCCTCGGCGAGCAGGATCACGGTGTCGCCCGACCGCTCGCCGCCCGCCTTCGCCCGGCGCTCGGCCACCTTGCGCGCGGCCTCGTCGGCGACGCGGATGGCGCTGCTGTCCTGCGCGCCCACCCTCAGTGCCGCGGCCATGCGCTCGGCGTCCTGCCGGGCGTCGTAGACGGGTCGGGCATCGCGCGGGGCGAGGGCGACCGTGTCGGCCTCGGCATCGCCGCCGGCGCTGCCCGCGCCGGCCGCCGCGACCCGCGCCGCGTCGATCTCGACGTCGGCCTCGGGCCCGCCGGGGAACCCGAAGCAGACCCGGTCGCCGGACTTCAATGCCTGCTTGGCGGTGATCCTGCGGCCGTTGAGCAGCGTGCCGTTGCGCGAGCCGGTGTCGATCAGGAAGTAGGCGCCGCGCTCGAAGACGATCTGCGCGTGGTGCGTGGAGACGGTGGCGTCCTTCGCGCCGTCGAAGCGCAGCTCGGCGCTGGCGCTGCGGCCAACCCGCACCGGATCGCGACCGAACTCGACGGTGCTGCCGCTGCGGCTTCCCGAGACGAACTTCAGGCGGATCACCGTGGCTCCGTAAGGCGGCGGCGGGGGTGCGATTCTAGGGGGGTGCCTCCTGCCGGTGTCCCTGCGCGTGTCGGCGGGGCGCCTGTCGCCGTGGCGCCTTGCCGGCAGCGAACGCAGCCCGCCCGCGCCGCTCAGGCCTCGAACAGCCCGCGCCGCTCGAGCACGGTGAACTGCGGCGGCTCGAGGGCCCCGCCCGAGCGCATCGTCGGCGGCACGTCGGGGTCGGCGCGGAAGGCATCGAAGCTCGCGCGATCGGCCCAGTCGATCAGCACCATCGCGACGCCGGGTTCGTCGGGCAGCATGAACGCCTGCGCGCCCCGGCTGCCGTGGGCGCGACGCCTGGCGAGCCCGTGCGTCGAGAACACGTCGATGAAGCGCTGCGCATCGGCGATGCGCACCTTGGCGAGTGTCGTGAACATCGTGGCGTCTCCTGCAGTGGGGTCAGGCCTCCAGCGGGCCGCGGGTGATCGCGCTCAGCGGCGCGTTGACGTCGAACATCCGCGCTTCGACGCGGGTCACGCCGAACGCGGCCAGGCGAGGGCGATGCTTGTCGAGATAGCGCTGCGCGTGGGCACGGCTGTCGAACAGGTACTCGCCGCTCGCGCGGCCGCCGGCCGGGTCCTCGCCCCAGAGCTTCCAGCGCAGGCCGGGCTCCGCGGCGATGTCGGCCGCCAGGTCGCGGCATGCCTCCGCCAGCGCCGGGCCCCAGGGGCCGGCAAACGCGAAGTCGACGTGCAGCAGCGTCGCCGGGTCGGTGGTCGGGGTCGGTTCCATCGGTCTCTCCATCGGGTTGAACACGGCGCGCAGCGTAGATTGATCGCCCACGGTTGATAAGCAGGGCGCCGATAAACTCTCTGTCAACCCACGGTGTTCAATCGGGGTCTTCCGGGCTCGGGAGGGTTGATGGACCGGCTGACGAGCATGCGGGTGTTCGCTCGCGTGGTGGATCTGGCGGGCTTTGCCGCCGCCGCGCGGGACGTGGGGCTGTCGACGGCGATGGTCAGCAAGCACGTCGCGGCGCTGGAACGCCGCCTGGGGGTGCCGCTGCTGGCGCGAACGACGCGACGCGTCGTGCCCACCGAGGCCGGGCAGCGGTTCCACGCCCACTGCGTCGAGATCCTGCGCGCCGTCGACGAGGCCGAGCTGGAAGCGGGCACGCAGGCCCTGGAGCCCGTGGGCTGCCTGCGCATCACGGCCCCCGTGGAGCTGGGCCAGCGCCACCTGGCGCCGCTGCTGGCGCCGTTGCTGCGACGCCATGCGCAGCTGTCGGTCTGGCTCGACCTGTCGAACCGCGTCGTCGACCTCGTCGAGGAGGGGCTGGACGTGGCGATCCGCGTCGCGCCGGCGCTCGACACGGCCCTGCGCGGCCGGCAGGTGACGACGTCGCGGCTGCTCACCGTGGCCTCGCCGTCGTACCTCCGGCGCCACGGCGTGCCGCGCACGCCCGAGGCGCTGGCCCGCCACCCGACGCTCGCGTTTGCGATCGGCGCCGGCCAGCAATGGGCGTTCGCCCGCGGGGACGAGCAGCACACCGTGAAGCTAGCGCCGCGGCTGCTGTCCACCAGCTCCGACGCGCTGCGGCAGGCCGCCTGCGACGGCGCCGGCATCGCGATGCTGCCCACGTTCCTCGTCGACGACGAGATCGCGAGCGGCCGCCTGCGGCCGGTGCTCGGCGACTGGTCGCTCGGCACGCTGAAGATCTACGCGCTGTACCCGGCGAGGCGGACCCACCCGGCGCGGCTAAGGGTGTTCCTCGACGCCCTGCTCGGGCGTTTCGGCGCCGATCCGGAGGCGGAGGGCTTCTGTTCCGTGGGCTGAGCGCGCCCGACATGCGCGCCACGCCTCGGCCGCGGCGGCCCAGGTGTGCCGCTGCGTGCCGCCCCGGGCCACCGGATGGCCGGCGGCGGTGCCGCGCGCCGAGCTTCCATGGCGCCGGCGTACCTTGCCGGCATCGAGCGCATGCGCGAAGGCCCGCGTCTGGCCGGCGTGGCCCAGCGCCCGATGTCGGCGTTGCGCCGTAGCGAGGCTGCGGCATCGGCGGCTGCAGCGGGCAGCACCGCCGCGTCGCGCCGTGCCACCCAATCGCTCCTGAGGTCGAGCGTTGCCGTGGCCTTCCCGGCCAACGCACTGACCTCGCAGTACCGACCAAGCGAGTGCTCGCGGGATGTCGTGCTGCCGATCCGCCCGTGTGTGAGGAGTTCGAGCGCAGAGTGGCTACTCAGTGTGCTCATCAAGAAACCTTCTGATTCGAGCGTTGACCACCGGTGCGTCTTGCATACCGAGCAGGTGCCCGAGACTCGGCATGACCTCCGCGGTGACGCGCCGTATCAACGTGGTCGCGCGCTCGACGGCCGCATGTGCGTTGTAGATCCGCTCGGCCTCGCCGACGAGCACCAGTGCCGGGCAGGCAAGACAGCGCAGCTCCGCGTCGGTCAGCTCGGAGGGGAAGACTCCGGCATGGTCGTACCGAAAGCCGGTCACGCCCAGCTCCATCTGCCTGACGATTCGCTCGTCCGGAAGCGCACCGCCCATCATGGCGCGCAATCCAGGCCGCACAGTTGAAGGAAGAGGGACAAGACTACCCAGCCGTATGAACAGCTTGGCCGTGGTCGAGAACGGTCGAAGCGTTGCGGCCGGTGCGAGGAGCACCAGCGCGCGGACCCGTTCCGGTGCAAGCACAGCCAAGTTCGTGGAGAGGAACCCGCCGAAAGACGAGCCGAGCATGACCGCGCGATCCACGCTAAGGCCGTCCAATACCGCAGAAAGCCAGACTGCCGCATCGCGCCGCGAGTGCATGGGCCCGGTCTGCGAAGAGCGACCGATATCGCCCATGATGTCGACGGCGAACAGCCGGTGGTCGGCTCCGAGTGCAGCCACCTGTGGGTACCACTGGACCGAGGACAGCGACGCCGCGTGCAGGAGGACGATCGGGGGACCAGCGGCATTGCCAGAACAAACCACGTGAGTTCGGCCATGCGGCGTATCGACGAGGGCTGTCGTGTACGGAATCGGCCAGAGGGAGAGCGAGTCGTCGTAAGCCCGCCAGTAGGCTTCACGCGCCGAGGTGTCCGTCCAGTGCGACAGGCTCATCTGGTGTCCCAGGGGATGCTCATGTGCCTCTGCCCGAAGTCCTCCGGCGGCAGGGAGCGGAACGGGTCGTCCGCGACCCCCCAACCGGCCCGCCATGACCGATCGACAGGTCATGAGGGCGCCTCGGTCATCGAACCCAGTGATGCCCAATTCTGATGCTCGCGGTCACTGAACCGCCACTCCTGATCGGCAGCACCTGCAAGCCGCCAGCTGCACGGTTCTCTGAGCCCGAACGCAGACCTCCCCGCGAAGAGCTCGTTGCAGCGAGCCGCGCCGCGTCGATGCGGGTTTGGCCTTCGCGCGGCCGAGTGCGCGAACGTTGGCGCCATCGGCCACGGGTGTCTTCGAGTGAAGCTAAGTCAGGCCAGCGCATCGAGTGGGCGCGCGACGACCCGCCACGGCGAGACCGAGTCAGACCGCCGCCCTGCGGCGGTGCCGCCACGGCGCTGTCAGGATTGCCGCCAGCGTCATCCACTTCAGGCGCAGCTGCGGCCGGTGGCCCCAGCTGCTCGTCACGGAGGACTGCAGGGGCTGCCAAGTCGCGGGTTCGATGTCGCGCCCTCCCGCCCCGATCTCGAAGTCGAAGCCCGAGGGCGTTGCCCCGTAGAACGAGAAAGTGCCGTCTGGATCAGGGTGCTGGCCGAGGTCGAGGCTCAGCGGCACCTTCAGGCGGCGGGCGCGGTCGAACGCGGCGCCAACGTCGCGCCAGTCGCGTGCTTCGAACATCATGTGGTGCAGCCGCCGGGGCAGTGGCAGCGCCATCAGCGCAAGGCTGTGATGCCGCGCGTTGCTGTGAAGGAAGCGCGCTCGCACGTTCAGCGGACCGATCTTGGTCTCGAGCTGCTCGGTGAGGGCGAAACCGAGCTCGTCGACATAGAAGCGCTGCATCGCCTCGAGATCCCGCGCGACGAGTGCGACGTGGCCAAAGCCGGTCTCGTCGCTGCGGAAGCCGCCCGGGAACAGCGGCGACCCGAACGGCTCATCGGCCTGGGCGAGGCCGACGACCAGCTCGATCGCGTTGCCCTCCGGATCGCGCAGGTGATGCATGCGCTTGACCCGGCGCGCGGCGCGCTCGGCCGGGGTCGCGTCGGTCACCGGTACGCCGCGCGAGCGCAGTCTGGCGACGAGCGCATCGAGCGCCGCATCGTCGCGGCTGGCCCAGCCGGTGGCGACGAGGTCGTCCGCCGTGCCGGGCTGCACGATCAGGCGATGCGCCGCGTCGTCGATGCGCCAGCCCTGGCTGCCGTCGGAGAGCTGCGACGGCGGCGGCGCGCCGAGCATGGAGTCGCACCACGCCGACCACATCTCGGGCCGGCGGGCTTCGACAACGATGTAGGCCAGGTGCAGGGCGGAGAAGGAGCGGTCAGTGTCCATGGCAGTTCGGCGCGCCTTGGCGCCGGCGAAGTTGCGAGAGGACTGCATCGTCGCGATCAGCGATGTGGGCGACATCGTCCGAACGGGCCATCGCCCGCCTGGCCGACCGTAGACTGCCCGCCATGCCATCCGTTGAGCCGAGCCCGCTGCCCGCGTCCGGCGCCGTGCCGCCGCTGCCAAGCGCCTGGCAACCGCGCCCGCGACTCCAGGCGCGACTGGCCGATGCGCTGCTCCAGCGGCGCCTGGTGCTGCTGCGCGCGCCCTCCGGGTTCGGCAAGAGTGCCTCGCTGGCCGCCGCCTGCACCGCCATTTCCGACAGGGCGACGGTGCTGTGGGTGCCGGCGGCGATCGAGGACAACCTGGCGCGCCTGGCCGCCAGGATCCAGGCTGCCGTCGACCCGCTGGACCTGCCCTGGCGGCGCTCGCCAGAGGCGCTGCTGGCGCGGCTCGACGGCAGCGAGAGCCCGGCACACGATCTGGCCGATGCGTTGGCCCAGGCCCTGGGCGGCGGCGAGTCGCGTCGCGGCGTGGTCGTCATCGACGACCTGCAGCAGGTGGACGACACTGCGCTGGGCCCGTTCATCGGCCGCTGGATCGAGCGCATGCCTGCGCAGTGGAGCCTGGCCCTGGCCACGCGGGGCGAAGCACCGACCGGACTCGGTGCGCCCGCGTGGGCCGACGCCGTCGAGCTGACCGCCGACGACTTGCGCTTCACGCGCGAAGACACACACGCCTGGCTGCGCAGCGCCATTGGCCGTGACGACAGCCAAGCCGCGGGCCGACTGCACGCGTTCACGCAGGGCTGGCCCGCCGCGCTCGCGTTGTGGCGGTTGCGCGGGGACGGCACATCGCCCGCCCTGCCATCGGTGCCCGAGGTGGGCTCGCGGCGGGCCCTGTTCGAGCGGCTCGCCCGCGAGGTCTTCGACGTGCTGCCCGAGCCGCTGCAGAACTTCCTGATGCGGTGTGCCGTGCTGCGCCAGCTGCAGCCGCCACGCTGCGCCGCCGTGACAGGTGAGCCGCAGGCGCCGCGTTGGCTGCACCATGTGGAGGCGCGCGGGCTGTTCGTGCGGCGGTTGGCGGGGAGCGACGACGTGCTCGAGTTCGACGACCTGTTCCGCGAGTTCCTCGACGATCAGCTGCAGCGTCGCTTGCCGGACGAACTGCCTGCGCTGCTGCAGCGCGCGGCCGACACGGAGCCCGACCCCGTCCTCCGGGTGTCGCTGCTGCTGCGTGCCAGGCGCTTTGAGGCCGCCGCCCAGGCCCTGATGGACGGCTTCGCCGCCCTGGCCGCCCGCGGCGAGATCACGCAGGTGCAACGGTTGCTCGAACGCTTTCCTGCCGCCGAATTGGACACCCTGGCCGCGTGGCAGTTCGTGCACGGCCGCCTGGCCTGGCTGCGCTGGGACTGGCCGACGCTCGGTCGCGCGATGGCCGCGGCCCGGCGCGGATTCCAGGCTCAGGGGTGGCGCGAAATGAGCGGCGTGTCGACTGCGCTCGAGGCGCTCGCGATGGCGGGGCAGGGACGGCTGCACGAGGCCCGCGACCGTTTGCTCGCGGCGCCCGGCTGGCCGATGACCGGCTCCGACCGCGCGGTGTTCGAACACGTGCAGTCATGGGTCTGCGCAGGTCTCGGCCCAGCGTCCGCGGCCGCGGAGGCGATCGACCGCATGACGCAGGCGCTGCAGGCCGGCGCCCCGGCCGCACTGTGGACGCAATGCCTGCCCAACTTCCGCTTCGCCACGATGCCCGCGCTCGGCACCGCGATCGACCGCTTCGCCGACGCGGCGCTCGCGGCGGCCGGCGAGACGCACCACCCGCTGCGCAGCGGTGTCCAGCTGCTGCAGGCGTGGCGCCGGATCGACGCTGCCGACTTGGAGGGCGCGCGGGCTCTGCTCGCGGCGGTCGACGACGAGGCCCGCTGGGCCCCGCTTCTGCCGGCGGCGCAGTGGTCGAGGTCGTCGCTGGCTTCGCTGCTCAGCGCCATGGCGGGTGATGTCGAGGCGGTGCAGTCTCAGGCCCTTGGCTTGGTCGAGTTCTTCCCTTCGGGCAACCCCTGGCGCCGCGTGACGATGGCCTGGCGGCTGCGCCTGGCCTGGGCCATCGGCGACCTGGCCTCGGTGCCCGTGCTCGACGACGCGCTGCAAGCTGCGCCAGCGGAGGGGGAGTGGCCGTTCGCGACCCTCGGCGCGCAGCTGGCACACGCGGCGCGGCGGCTGCTCGACGGCGATGCGACCGCCGCAGAGACCGATCTGGCCGCGCTGCTGCCGCGATTCGAGCCAGTGGACACGCTCGGGCTGCTCGCCTGGGCGCGAGGCCTGCTGGCGCTCGCGCGACTGCGAGAAGGGCGCGGTGCCGCGGCGCACGACGCCCTGGCGCCGGCGTTGCGGCAGGGCGCGGTCGGGCTGATCACACTGGGGAAGCGCACGCTCGATGAGCTTGCTGCCGGTCTTGCGCTTGACGGCGCCGAGCGTGTGCGCATGGACGAATTGCGCGCGGCGTTCGACCTTCGGCCCGAGCCGGCGCCCAGGCCATCCGGCCCCTCCGGACTGTCGGCGCGCGAGCGCGAGGTGCTGCAGGCCCTGGCCGAGGGCCGCAGCAACAAGGTCATTGCACGCCAGCTCGGGCTGAGCCCACACACCGTGAAGCGCCACGTCGCGAACATCTTCGACAAGCTGAACGTGTCGACGCGGGCCCAGGCCGCCGTACGCTTTCAGGCGCTCACGCAGTGAGGTCCGCCGAACCTCGATGGCCGGGGCTGAGCGAGCATGGGCCACGCGACCAGCCCGGTGGCGGCCTGAAGCCGCACTCCGCCTTGCCGGCTGCGTGTTCAAACCTGACTGAGGATGCCCACCCCTGCGGTTCCGCCCTGGGGTTCGTTGAGGCGAATCCGTCCGGCGGCCTCCGGGCAACGAGAGCGGGTGCGCGAATGTCGCCTTGGGTCGTCCTGCGTCGGTTACACCTCGCTGGAGCTGTCGTTCGGCCCGCCGTGGCCGCCGGCCCTTCGCCGCTGGCCAGGTCCTCGATGCGCGTGTCGAACGCGGCGTCCGACCGTGCGGTGCGCACGAACTCCGTGACCTGCGGCGCATAGGCCCGCAGCACGTTGTCGGCTCTCGATCGTCACGAGTCTGCCGCCGGTCTTGGCCGCCGCCCAGGCGAGCCAGATCGCCGAGTGGCCGGTCGAGGTGCCCGCTTCGAGCAGGCGCTTGAACCCACACGCGACCACGGGTTCATGCAGCCGGGGCCCGTCTTCGTAGCGGATGTTCCAGTAGTTGACGCCGCGGCCCCACTCGGGTCGCCTGGCGTCGAGAAAGGCCTGCACGCGGCGGTCCAGCTCGGGCGGCGCCGCAACGCCGGCCGTGGGCGGCGCCGCCGTGCCGATCACCATCGTGCGCCGCCTCATCCGCGGCCGCCGTGGAGATCGAAGAAGGCCACGAGGTGCGGCACCACCATGTCGATCGTCATCGGGTCCTGGTAGAACTGAATCTGGTTGCGGCCGTCGAGCCACACGGCCCGCTTGTCCTTGGCCGCGACCTGTTCGAACAGGCGGCGAGGGATATGCGGGCCGCTGGCGGCGCGGTCGCCGTGCACCATCAGCATCGGCCGTTCGAGGCGCGCCAGCACTTCGTCGACGCGGTGGCCCCAGATCTCGGCCTCGCTCATTCGCGTGATCCGGTTCTCCCATAGGCCGGTGTGCGCCGCGAAAGGGCCGCGATCGGCCCAGCGGTAGTAGAAGTCGTGGATGGGGCGCGCGGTCAGCAGTGCCTCGGGGTCGGTCAGGCTGACGATCGGTATGTACTCGGGCGCCGCGCCCTTGTCGAAGGCTTCGCGGGCCTGACGCGCGCGGGCGATGCGCTCGGCGACCTTCTCGGGGCTGCCCAGATACAGCGCGGCCGTCTCGGGGATCAGGTAGTGGCCGGCGACCGCCGCCACCGAGCGCACGCGCGCCGCGTCGGCCGCCGCCTCGAGGGCCCAGTTGACGCCCTGGCAGATGCCCAGCAGGTGGATGCGACGCGCATCGACGTCGGGGCGCGCCGCGAGGAAGGCCACCGCCGCGCGCAGGTCCTCCACCTTGGCTCGGCGGCTCTCGTAGCGGCGCGGCGCACCGCCCGACTCGCCGTGGTAACGCGGGTCGAAGATCAGCGCCGCATAACCTTCGCGCGCCAAGCGCGAGGCGTACTGCAGCGGCGCCTGCTCCTTGACGAAGGCCACGGGCCCGATGAGCGCCACCGCGCCGCGCGGCGTCGCGACCGCCGGCAGGAAGAGGTTGCCCACTACCTCGATTCCGCCGCTGGCGAACAGCACGCGCTCGACGTGGTAAGGCCCGGCGTCGATGCGGCCCGCAGCGCCCCACGGCTGGGTGGCGAACGGCGCGCCCGACGGTGCGGCGGCCAGGTGCGCCGGCGCGTTCTGCGCCAGCGCCGGAGCGGCCAGCGGCAGCGTGGCGGAGGTCATCAGCGCCTGGCGTCGGTTCATCGCGTTCATGCGGTCAGCGTCTCGATCACGAGCTGCGCCGTCATCGCGCCCGAACTGCCCTGCTGCCCGGTGACCAGACGCCCGTCGCGCACCGCAAACGGCTTGTACGCAGGGCCCTGCACGAAGGTGGTGCCGGCGATCCTGCGCGCCTCATCCTCGATGCGGAACGGCTGCACCTTGGTGTTGAACGCCTTGTCCACCACGTCCTCCTCGGCGTTGCAGAAGCCCGTCCATCGGCGGCCTTCGGCGATGAGGCGGCCGTCGGCGCCGCGCGCCTTGAGCAGCACCACCGAACCATGGCACAACGCGGCGGCCGTCTTG
>Ga0209172_10001202_pt1 | contig 57941 bp, 54 predicted proteins | sample LarsenN4metaG_FD_184113 | JGI IMG/M metagenome (GOLD analysis project Ga0209172, IMG submission 184113) | Hot spring sediment bacterial and archeal communities from British Columbia, Canada, to study Microbial Dark Matter (Phase II) - Larsen... ...
GCGGTGGCGCATCCGGATGAGCGGCCCCAGCATCGACGGCGGCGCGCGAGCCGCCGCCCGCCGCTACTTCGCCGCGCTCGAGCGCCATCTCCAGCTCGACGACGCCGACGAGCGCGACCTGCTCCGCGAGCTGCAGGACCACGTCAGTGACCGCGCCGACGCCTTCATGCGAGCCGGCCTCGCGCCGGACGCCGCCCACCGGCGGGCGATCGCGGCACTCGGCCGGCCGGAGGCGCTTGCCCATTCGATTCGGCAGGCGCGTTACGCGGCGACGTGGCGCGAGGCGCTGTTCGCCGCTGTACCCGCCGAGCTGACGGCGGTGTTACTCGCCACGGGCCTCTGGCGCGCAGCGCCCCTCGCGCTCGCGTTTGCCCTGACGATTGCCGCTGTCACGGTGTGGGGGCTGTGGCGCGGCCGGCCGGTCTGGTTCTATCCCTGGGCGAGTATCGCCTGGGTGCTGCCATTCATCGCCGGCTACCTCGCGTTCCTGGTGATTTCGGCCAACGCGCGTGACGCACTCGCATCGCCTCTCTCGCTCGGTGCCCTTGTCGCCTCGGGCGCCTATCTCCCGCTCGGTCTGGTGGTCGCGGGGTGGGCGCTGCTCGCGGCGCTCCGGCGCGACTGGCTCGATGCCACCGTGCTGCTCACGCCGCTCGTGCCGGCGCTCGCCTGGCTGTTGCACCTGCACGGCGCCGGCGCCGCGGCCTCCGTCGACCGGATGACGATGACGGTCGCGTTCGTGTTCGCGGGTATGGGCGCCTGTACCGTCGGCTTCCTGCGCGCCGATTCGCGCGCCGCGCGTGTCTCGACGATCGTCGCCAGTTCGATCGCTCTTGTCGCGGCGACCTCCATGGCGGGCGCGAGCGCCGCGCCGGCCGCGCTTGTCGCGCGCAGCGTGCTGCTGGTCGCGTTCCTGCTCAGTCCGGCTCTCGTCACGCTCGCGGCGCGCAGGGCCGCGTAAGCGCGACTAGCGAGCGCGCGCTGCGACGTTCCGGGTGTTCGCCGCCGCGCCGGTTGCCCGTTTCCCGTTCGTGGAAGCGCGCGCGCCGTTCTTCGTCCCTACGCGCGCCGTCCTCGTGCCGTCGCGCGCGCGGCCGTATTGAGAGGCCGCCAGCGTGACCCGGTCCCCGAGCACCCGACGCAGGTACTGGCCGGTGAAGCTCGCCGCCACCGCTGCTACCTCCTCCGGCGTGCCGGTGGCAACGACGGTGCCGCCGCGGTCGCCGCCGAGTGGCCCGAGGTCGATGATGTGGTCGGCGTTCTTGATCACGTCAAGGTGGTGCTCGATGACGACGACGGTGTTGCCAGCATCGACAAGCCGCTGCAGCACGCCGAGCAAACAACGCGTGTCCTCAAAGGACAGGCCCGTCGTCGGCTCGTCGAGGATGTATAGCGTCTTGCCTGTCGAGCGCTTCGACAGCTCCGTCGAGAGCTTGATGCGCTGCGCCTCGCCGCCTGACACTGTCGTCGCGGGCTGGCCGAGCCGGATGTAGCCGAGGCCGACGTCGCGGATCGTCTCGAGTTTGCGGCGCAGGATCGGGATCGCCTGGAAGAACTCCAGCGCCTCGTCCACGGTCATCTCGAGGACGTCGGCGATGCTCTTGCCTTTGTAGGTGATCTCGAGCGCCTCGCGGTTGTAGCGCCGGCCCTTGCACACCTCGCACGGCACCGTCACGTCCGGCAGGAAGTGCATCTCGATCTCGATGTAGCCGTCGCCGGCGCAGGCCTCGCAGCGGCCGCCTTTGACGTTGAAGCTGAAGCGTCCGGCGGTGTAGCCGCGCATCCGCGCCTCGGGGACCGACGCGAAGAGCTCGCGGATCGGCGTGAACGTGCCGGTGTAGGTCGCCGGGTTCGAGCGCGGCGTGCGACCGATCGGCGACTGGTCGATGTTCACGACCTTGTCGATGAAGTTCAGCCCGCGTACGGCGTCGACGGCGCCCGGACGCTCGCGGGCGTTGTAGAGGTCCTGCGCGGCCTTCCGGTAGAGGATGTCGTTGATCAGCGTGCTCTTGCCCGAGCCGGAGACGCCGGTGACGACGACGAACTTCCCGAGCGGGATCTCGACGTCGATGTCCTTGAGGTTGTTCTCGCGCGCGCCCTCGATCTTGATGGAGGCGCCGTTGCCTCGCCGACGCTGGTCCGGCAGCGGGATCGTCAGCCGCCCGCTCAGGTAGCCGCCGGTGATCGAGGCCTCGCAGGCCATGATGTCGTCGACCGTGCCCTGCGCGACGACGCGCCCGCCGTTCTCGCCTGCCCCTGGACCCATGTCGATGATGTGGTCTGCGGCGCGCATCATCGCCTCGTCGTGCTCGACGATGAGCACGGTGTTGCCGAGGTCGCGCAGCCGCAGCAGGGTGCGGATCAACCGCTCATCGTCGACCGGATGCAGGCCGATGCTCGGCTCGTCGCAGACGTAGAGCACACCCATCAGGCTCGAGCCGATCTGCGTTGCAAGGCGGATGCGCTGCGCCTCGCCGCCCGAGAGCGTGCCGGCCGCGCGGTCGAGCGAGAGGTAGTCGAGTCCGACGTCGAACATGAACGTGAGTCGGGCGCGGATCTCCTTGAGGATCTGGCGGGCGATCGTCTGTTCGCGTTCATTGAGCGGCGTCCTCGGCCCCGCGAGCTCCTCCACCCAGTCGCGCGCCTCGCGCACGTCCATCGCTGTGACCTGCTGGATGTTCTTGCCAGCGACCGTGACAGCGAGGCTCTCGGGCTTCAGGCGGGCGCCGCCGCAGGTCTTGCAGGGCACCGCGGCCATGTACTTCTCGATCTCGCTGCGGATGTACTCGGAGTCGGTCTCCTTGTAGCGGCGCTCGAGGTTCGGGATGACGCCTTCGAAGGTCGTCTCCCAGCGGTTCGTGTGGCCGCCCGACGTCTGGTACTTGATGGCGATCTTGCCCTCGTCGCCGTACAGCACCAGGTCGAGATGTTGCTTCTTCATCTCGCGCACCGGGACGTCGAGGCGGAAGCCGTGTTTCTTCGCGAGCGCCTGCACCATGCGGAAGTACCAGGTGTTCGTCGCCGCGGCGCGCGACCACGGAGCGATCGCGCCTTCCTCGATCGAGATGTTGCGGTTAGGGATGACGAGCGAGGGGTCGATCTCCATCTTCACGCCAAGGCCGGTGCAGTCGGGGCAGGCGCCGTGCGGCGAGTTGAAGCTGAAGTTGCGCGGGGCCAGCTCGCCGACGTTGGTCCCATCGTACGCGCAGGCGTAGAACTCGCTGTACAGGCGTTCCTTCTCGCCCTCGATGTCCACGAGGACCGTGCCGCCGCCGAGCTTGAGCGCCTGTTCGACGCTGTCGGACAGGCGCTGCCGGCTCGACGCCGCGTCCTCGCCGTCGGCGGCCTGCGTGATCAGCCGGTCGACGACCACCTCGATCGTGTGCTTGCGCTTCTTATCGAGGTCGATGTCTTCGGCGAGGTCGCGGATGCGGCCGTCGACGCGCACGCGCACATAGCCTGCGCGCCGGGCGTCCTCGAAGATGTGCTGGTGCTCGCCCTTGCGGTCGCGGATGATCGGCGCGAGCAGCATGAGCTTCTTGCCCGGCTCGATGGCCAGGATCGCGTCGACGATCTGCTGCACCGTCTGGCGCTCGATGGGCCGGCCGCAAACCGGGCAGTGCGGCGTGCCGGCGCGGGCGTAGAGCAGCCGCAGGTAGTCGTAGATCTCGGTGACGGTGCCGACGGTCGAGCGCGGGTTGTGGCTTGCGCCCTTCTGGTCGATCGAGATCGCCGGCGACAGACCCTCGATGTAGTCGACGTCGGGCTTCTCCATCTGGCCGAGGAACTGGCGCGCGTAGGCCGACAGCGACTCGACATAGCGGCGCTGCCCCTCCGCGTAGATGGTGTCGAAGGCGAGCGACGACTTCCCGGACCCCGACAGCCCCGTGATCACGACGAGCTTGTCGCGCGGGACCTCGACGTCGATGTCCTTGAGGTTATGCTCTCGGGCGCCCTTGACGATGATGGCGTCCAGCGGCATGCGCGACGATCTCCTGGGTAGTCGGGTGCAGAGCTCGGGCGGCGGCCGTGCGGCCCGGGGAATGCATTCTAGCACGGGTGTTCGTTGGGGCGGCGTCGCTGCCGACGGCCTATGGCACCAGTCGCGGAGAAGACCGTCTCGTCGCAGATTGGGGCTGGCCGCGACGGGCAGGGCGAGCGGGTGTGGCGCTCGCTTGAAGGAGGCCGTGTGGTGGCGCTATAGTATCCGTGAACTCTGAAGAACGTCGTTCAGGAGTCGGCCCGGGGCCGGCTCTTTTGTTCGATAGGGACCTTCTTGCATGAAGAACGAATTCATCACGGCGATCACCGCGCTCGCCGCGGAGAAGAACCTCCCCCGCGACACTGTCCTTGAGGCCGTTGAGGCGGCCCTCGCCTCCGCCTACAAGAAGGACAACCTCGCTAACAACAACGTCGTGGTGAAGATCCACCCCGAAGACGGCAACATCAAGGTCTACACCGCCAAGACGGTCGTCGAGCAGGTGGAGGACGAGAACGTCGAGATGACGCTCGAGGAGGCGCGGCGCTTCAAGCCCGACGCGCGCATCGGCGACATCGTGATGTTCGACGCCACGCCGGCGAACGCCGGCCGTATCGCCGCACAGACGGCGAAGCAGGTCGTCCTGCAGCGCCTGCGCGAGGCCGAGCGCGAGGTCGTCTACGAGGAGTACTCCGGCAAGGAAGGCGACATCGTCTCCGGTGTGGTCCAGCGCATGGAGGGCCGCAACGTCATCATCGACCTCGGCAAGACGGAGGCCGTGCTGCCACCGCCCGAACAGGCGCGCACCGAGCACTACCGCGCCGGCCAGCGCCTGAAGGTGCTGATCATCGAGGTCTCGAAGGCGGTCAAAGGGCCGCAGGTGATCGTCTCCCGCACGCATCGCGACCTGCTGCGACGGCTGTTCGAACTCGAGGTGCCGGAGATCTTCCGCGGCATCGTCGAGATCAAGTCGATCGCGCGCGAGGCCGGTTACCGCTCGAAGGTCGCCGTCTGGTCGCGCCAGGAAGGGGTCGACCCCGTCGGCGCCTGCGTCGGCATGCGTGGCATCCGCATCCAGAACGTTGTTAACGAGCTCAATGGCGAGCGCATCGACGTGGTCCAGTGGGACCCGGAACCGACGCGCTTCGTCGCCAACGCGCTCAGCCCGGCGCAGGTCGTCAGCGTCCGCGCCCGTGAGGACACGAATCCCGACGGCACACACACGATGACCGCCGAGGTCGTCGTGCCGGACAGGCAGCTCTCGCTGGCCATCGGCAAGGAAGGCCAGAACGCCCGCCTCGCCGCGAAGCTGACCGGCTGGCGCATCGACATCAAGAGCCAGAGCGCCTACGAGGAGGAGCTGCGCGAGAAGGGGATCACGCCCGAGGACGCGGCTGAGCAGGCGCGCCAGGAGGCGATCAAGCGCTCGCAGGCGATCGCCGCGCAGATGGCAGAAGAGGCGGCGCGCAAGGTCGCCGCGCAGCGCCCGCTCACGCCAGAGGAGGAGATCGCGCTCGAATACGCGCAGAAGGAAGCCGAGCGCGAGGGCGGCGTGGCCGAGCCGACGCAGCACGAAGAGCTCCGCCCCGCCGCGACCGTCGCCGCCGAGCCGCAGCCTGCGGCGCCCGTGGCGCCGGGCCAGCCGGGCCGCCCAGCGATCCGCTTCGCCGAGGAGCTGGTGCGGCGGCCGCTCGAGGAGCTGCGGCCCGGCGAGAAGCGCCGAGGATACCAGCCGGGCCAGCGCCGTCGCGAGGAGGACGAGGCCGCACGCCTCGCCGCGCTCAAGCGCAAGAAGGGGGGCGGCGCACGCCGCCAGCTCCCGATCGAGGACGAGGAGGACGACGAGTACGCCGACCTCATCCGCTAACATGACGGCGCCGAAGCAGCCGTTGCGCCCGCGCCGCGTCCCGCAGCGCACCTGTGTCGGCTGTCGCAGCGTCCAGGCGAAGCGTGACTTTGTGCGCGTCGTGCGCACGCCCGAGGGCCGCGTCGAGCTCGATCCGACCGGGAAGAAGAACGGCCGCGGCGCTTACGTACACGAGACGCGCTCGTGCTGGGATGAGGCGCTGAAGAAGGATCGGCTCAGCCGCGCGCTGAAGGTAAGCATCCGGGCCGAGGACCTGCAGGCGTTGCGCGCGCACGCCGCGTCGCTGCCCGCCGAATCGCCGGATGCCCGTGGGGACAGGTCTTCAGACCTTTCTGCTCCCGTATAGACGGAGCGAACACGCAGGACAGGTCTGCAGGCCTGTTTTTCCAGATTGAGAGCAGGGGGAGGCGCCAGCGCCCGCCCTCGATAGACTGAATAGGCATATGACGACTGACACCACGACCCCCGAAGCTCCCGCCCGCACGATCGAGATCCCGCGCGTCCTCTCCGTCAAGGAGCTCGCTGACCTTATGGGCGTGTCGCCGGTCGAGGTGATCAAGGAGCTCATGAAGAACGGCGTGATGGCCTCGATCAACCAGGCCATCGACTACGACACCGCCGCCATCGTCGCCCACGACATGGGCTTCGAGCCCGCGGAGCAGCGCGGCGCCGAACAGGCAGAGGTGGCCGCCGAAGCGACGCGGTTCGTGCCGGACGAGGGCGAGGACCCGGCCAAGCTCAAGCCGCGCCCGCCGGTCGTCACGATCATGGGCCATGTCGACCACGGCAAGACGAGCCTGCTCGACGCCATCCGCGAGACGCGGGTCACGGCAAGCGAAGCCGGCGGCATCACGCAGCACATCGGCGCCTATCAGGTGCGCATCAACGACCAGGACATCACGTTCCTGGACACGCCCGGTCACGAAGCCTTCACCGCCATGCGCGCCCGCGGCGCCCAGGTAACGGACATCGCCGTCCTCGTCGTCGCTGCGAACGACGGTGTCATGCCGCAGACGCGCGAGGCGATCGACCACGCCCGGGCGGCCGGTGTGCCGATCGTCGTCGCGATCAACAAAATCGACCTCGAGGACGCGAATCCCGACCGCGTGAAGCGCGAGCTGTCGGATGCGGGCGTGGTGGTGGAGGAGTGGGGCGGCGACGTGCCTGCGGTGCCGGTCTCGGCGAAGACGAAGCAGGGCATTGACGAACTGCTCGCGAACATCCTCGTCGTCGCCGAGGTGCTCGAGCTACGCGCGAACCCGGATCGCCCGGCGGTCGGCATCGTGATCGAGGCGCAGCTCTCGAAGACGCGGGGCCCACTGGCGACGGTGCTGGTGAAGACTGGCACGCTGCACGTCGGTGACTACGTGATTGTCGGCGAGACGATGGGCCGCGTGAAGGCGATGATGAACGACCGCGGCAAGCGCATCAAGAGCGCCGGCCCCTCCGTCCCCGCGGAGATCCTCGGGCTCGACAACGTGCCGAGGGCCGGCGAGGTGCTGACCGTGGTACCGGACGAGAAGACCGCGCGCACGACGGTCACGCAGCGCATCCGCGAGCGCGAGGCAGCCGCCATGCACCAGCAGCAGCGCGTCACGCTCGACACGCTGTTCGGCGAGATCAGCGCCGGCAAGCTCAAGGAACTCAACATCATCCTGAAGACGGATGTCCAGGGGTCGATCGAACCGATCCGCCAATCGCTCGAACGCCTCTCCAACGACCAGGTGAAGGTGAAGATCATCCACACCGGGTCGGGCGCCGTCACGGAGTCGGATGTGATGTTGGCGATCGCCTCGAAGGGCATCATCATCGCCTTCAACACGGGCCTCGAGGGTGGCGCCGAGCGCATCGCGGAGACCGAGCGCGTCGATGTGCGCCGCTACAGCGTGATCTACAACATCATCGAGGACGTCGAGAAGGCCCTGAAGGGCATGCTCGAGCCCACGTTCAAGGAGGTCGTGACTGCGCACGCCGAGGTCCGCAAGGTCTTCCGGGTTGGCCGTCGCAATGCGATCGCCGGCTGCTACGTGCGCGACGGCACGATCACGCGCACGGACTCCGGCCGTGTGCTGCGCGGTGGCCAGACGGTCTTCGAGGGCAAGATCTCGACGCTCAAGCGCTTCCAGGAGGACGTGCGCGAAGTGACGACGAACTTCGAGTGCGGCGTCCAGCTCGAGGGCTTCGAGAGCTTCGAGGAGGGCGACGTCATCGAGTTCTTCCGCATCGAACGCGAAACCTAGGGCGCAGCCGTCGCGGCGCAGATCCCCACCGCCGCGACGTGGATGACTGCCGTAAGGACAGGGCCTTTCGCCCTGTCCGCCTGGCGTCAGCTGGAAACGGGACAACGATTCCATGACCCGCCGCACGGACCAGGTCAACGAACTGCTCCGCGAGGAGCTCGCCTCGCTCATCCAGCGCGACCTGCAAGACCCGCGCCTCCACGGCCTCATCTCGATCACGCGCGTCGACGTCTCGCCGGACCTTGCCCATGCCCACGCCTACGTCTCGGTGCTGGGCTCGGACGACGACCGCGCCTCCACGCTCGCCGCGCTCACGAGCGCACGCTCGTTCCTCCGCCGCGAGATCGGCAAGCGCCTGCGCATCCGCCGCAGCCCGCAGCTGGACTTCGTCAGCGACATCTCGATGCAGCGGGCCCAGGAGCTGACGGATCTCATGCGACGGAACGCCGAAGAGCGCGGGGAGCAGCTCTGATGGCGTGGATCGCGGGCCGCACCGTCGTCCTGCGTGCGTGGGAGCGCGACGACGTGCGCGCCGCCTGGGAGGCGGCGCAGACGGCCGACGCCCTCGGCCAGCGGCTGCGCGACTGGTTCGAGCCGCCGCGCTCGTTGCAGCAGATGGAGCAGGACTTCGATTCATGGGTGGACGACCCGGACCCGTCGGTCATCCGGCTGATCATCGAGGCCGAGGGCCGCCCTGTCGGCGACGTCGACCTCTTCCACATCGACCAGCGGAACCGCAACGCGCTCGTCGGCGTGGGCATCTGGCGTGCCGAGGACCGCGGCCGCGGCTATGGCACCGACGCGCTCGAGGCGCTGCTCGCCTGGGCGTTCCGCCACCTCAACTTGCACCGTGTGGAACTGTCGGTCGAGCCCGAGAACACGCCTGCCGTCCGCGTCTACCAGAAGCTCGGCTTCGTCGTCGAGGGCCGCCGCCGCGAGCAGCATTACGACGACGGCTGCTACCGCGACGAGCTGATCATGGGCGTGCTCGCCCGCGAATTCGAGCGGCGCGTTCGCGACTGATCGGCGCGGCGGCTGTCGCCACTGGCAGCAGGCGCCGTGTTCCTTGACAACGCCCGCCACCCGGGACAGAGTTCATCGTCCATTCGGACGCAGCGAGCACGCATGGAGGTCGGCATGCCGCGATATCTCTACGAACTTGCCTACACGCCGCAGTCGTGGGCTACGCAGGTGGCCAAGCCCGCGAACCGCATCGAACAGGTCACGCCCGCCATCACTGAGCTGGGCGGCAAGGTCGTCGACGCGTACTACGCGTTCGGCGAGTACGACCTCATCGTGATCCTCGACATGCCGAGCAACGAGGCGATGGCCGCCTTCGCCCTCGCTGTCGCCGCCGGTGGCGCCGTGGCGCGCGCCAGGACGACGCCGCTCATGACCATCGACGAGGGGATCAGCGCGCTGCGCAAGGCCGGCAAATCGAAGTACCGCCCCGCCGGCACGCGTGCCGCCTCCCAGCGAAAGTAACGCCTCGCTTCGGCGACCGCGGCGGCGACCGGTCGCGCGCTGTTACGCACTCGTCGTTCCCGGGCTCGCACCACTCGCGTCGAGCGAGTTGCGCGCGCTCGGCGCACAGGTGTCTGAGGTGCTGCGTCCGCGCGACCGCCGCAACGACCTGCTCCTGGTCGAGACCGATGCGCCCCCGGCGCTGCTGCGCGCCGCCATCGTTGAGGACGTCTTCGCCCTCATCGCTGACCGCACGTTCGATTCGCCGCCGCACGTGCGCGACATCGCGGCGTTGCTCGCGCGGCCGGCGTTCGAGCGGGCGCTTGCGCTGCATCATGCCATGCGGCCGAAGCGGCGTAGCCGCTCGTACAAGGTCGTCGCGCGTGTCCGCGGTCGTCAGCGCTTCCGCCGCGACGAGGTGCATGACGTCTGCGAGCGTGCGCTCGCTGCGCTGCTGCCACATTGGGTGCCGCGCGAGGACGCGACCCTCGCGCTGTGGGCGCACGCCATCGGCAACCGCGCGCTTGTCGGCGTGCGGCTCTCTGATGACACGGTCGCTGGGCGCCGGTACAAGCGTGCTCATTTGCCCGCCTCGCTGAAGCCCACCATCGCTCGCGCCCTCGTGCTCCTCGTCGGCACCGACGCCGGCGATGTCGTGGTCGACCTCATGTGCGGCGCCGGCACGCTCCTCCGCGAGCGCGCGGACGCCGGCCCCGCCCGGCTCGTCCTCGGCGGCGACATCGATGCCGAGGTGATCGCCGCCGCGCGCACCAACGTCACCCGTAGCGCCCAGCTCGCGCGGTGGGACGCCAAGCGTCTGCCGCTGCGCCCCGCCAGCGTCGATGCGCTCATCACGAACCCGCCATATGGCCGCCAGCACCCTGCCGCGTCGCTGCGCCGGCTTTATCGCGAGATGGCGCGGGAGTACGCCCGCGTCCTCCGGCCGGGCGGCCGCTGCGTCGTGCTTGCCAGCGAGCCCGCAGTGCTCCGCGAGGCGCTGCCACAACAACTCGCGACGCGCCGTCGCCTGGCGCTCGTCATGCGCGGCCTCGACGTCACGGCCGTCGTCCTCAGCCGCCGATAGTCGTTGCTATCCTCCCAACGACCAACGACCAACGACCAACGACCAACGACCAACGACCAACGACCAACGACCATGCCTTTCCCCGACGGCTTCTTCGTCATCAACAAGCCCACCGGTGCGACCTCGTTCGCGATGGTCGCCCTCGTCCGCCGCCTTACGGGCGTCCGCCGCGTCGGCCACGCCGGCACGCTTGACCCACTCGCCACGGGCGTCCTGCCCATCGCCATTGGCGAGGCGACCCGGTTGATCGAGTACCTCGACGACCAGTTCAAGACCTATCGCGCGCGTATCCGCTTCGGGAAGACGACCGACACCTATGACGCCGACGGCAACGTCACCGCGACCGCCGACGCTTCACATCTCACGTCAGACGACGTCGAGGCGGCGCTGCTCGCGTTCGTTGGCTGGATCCAGCAACGGCCGCCCGCGTTCAGCGCGATCAAGGTTGCCGGCAAGCCGATGTACAGGTACGCCCGTGCAGGCGAGGCCCCCGAGATCGCCCCCCGCCGCGTCTATGTCGATGCCGCCCGCCTGCTCTCGTATGCCGACGGCGTCGCCGAGGTGGAGGTCCGCTGCGCCAAAGGCACCTACGTGCGGTCGATCGCACACGACCTGGGGCAGGCCCTCGGCACGGGAGCGTATCTCGAGGCGCTGGTACGCACGGCGAGCGGCGGATTCACGCTCGTCGACGCGCGCTCGCCAGAGCAGCTGCGGGCGCTTGCCGCCGAAGGCGCGCTCGAGGACGCCCTCCTCGCGCCGGACCGCGCGCTTGAGCGGATGCGCGCGGCGATCCTCGCCCAGCCGCACACCTTCGCCGTGATGACTGGCGGTCGCATCGACCTGCGCCTCCGTCCCGGCCAGCGACCAGCGGAGCGGGACGAATTGTGCCGGGCGTACTCGACTGGTGGCGAGCTGCTCGCGGTGCTGCGCCGCCGCCGCGATGGCCTCTGGCACCCGGAAAAGGTGCTCCGGGCCGCCGGTTGAGGGCCTTCCGGGACACCAAATTCGTGGATCTCCGTAGATTCGCGCCAGATTCGGCCTCATGGCGCTTGACAAGGCTTTCGGGCGCACTATGATTGCTTCGACCGCGCCGGTCTTCCCGGAAGTGCTCATCTGCCTATGCGAAACCGGCGCGGTGTCCGTCGAGGCGGCGCTTCCGGCTCGCCGCCGTTCATAAGGGAGGAACCGAACGTGGAAGCCTACTGCCTGAAGTGCCGCACGCAGCGCGAGATGTCAAACCCGCAGGCGACGACGATGAAGAACGGCAAGCCCGCGACGAAGGGGAAGTGCCCCGTCTGCGGCACGACGATGTTCAAGATCGGCAAGGCCAAGTAACAGCGGCCTGTGACCGGAAGCATGAAAGGGACGGCCCTCCGTCCCTTTCATGCTTCCCCGCACGCGACGCCGCGCACTCGCGGCGCGTCAGCCGAATTGACGCGGGTTGCTGTCGTCCGGTTAACCTCGCCGCCAAGCGGCGCGTTGTGTCCTACGAGAGGAAGCGCAGGCCGGCATGAAGAGAGGGACGCTGCTCCGCGCCGCGGCCGCTTTCGCGGTTGTGTCCGGGATGGTTGCCGCGGCGGGCTTCGGCTTCTGGCTCTCGGGCGGCGACCCGACCTGGAACGTCTTCGCGGCAGGCGCCACCGCTACACCGACCAGCACCCGGACGCCGATCCCCACGGCAACGCCGACCAACACGCCGACACCGACCATCACGCCCACGCCCACGCTCACGCCCACGCCCCGGCCAACGGTCCCCGCGCCAGCGCCGCCACCCATCCCGCCGCCGGGCCCCGAGGAGCGCTGGATTGACGTCGATATCAGCGATCAGACCGCGACGGCCATGGTCGGCACCCAGAGGCTGTATACCGCGCTGGTCACGACCGGGAAGGACGGCTGGGAGACGCCGCTCGGTACCTTCTACATCAAGTACCGCGTCTACAACGAGACGATGACCTCAGCCGCCATCGGCGCCGAGGAGTACTACGTGCTAAAGGACGTGCTCTTCACCCAGTACTTCACCGACCAGGGCCACGCGCTGCACCTGAATTACTGGCGCGACGACTACTACTTCGGCAACATCCGCTCCAGCCACGGCTGCGTCGGCATGCGCTACGCCGATGCCGAGTTCTTCTGGAACTTCGCGCACGTTGGCACCCGCGTGACCATCCACGAGTAGCCGACCCCGCGTCCGCCGCCGGCCCCTCACAGCTCGATCTCGCCGCGGAACTCCGCGTAGCAGCGGGCGACGTTCGGCGCGAGCCGCTCGGGCTCCGCCCATTCGGTGAACTCGCCGAGGGCGATCGACGCTACCGCTTCGCCTACGCTCGCGCCGGCGTCGAACGCCGCCTGCGCGGCGTCGTGCACGAGCCGCAGGTAATCCAGCATGCGGGTGAGGTCGGCCTTCGTGCCCGGCGGGCCGTGGCCGGGGACGATCACGTCCGCCTCGACCTCGGCGATGACGCGCTCGCCGACGGCAATCCAGTTCCCGATGTGCCCCTCGTGTGCGAGCGGCGTCACGCCGAAGAACGCCACATCGCCCGCGAACAGCACGCGCTCGCCCGGCAGGTGCACGAGGACGTCGCCGCGGGTGTGCCCGGTACCGAAGTGGAGCAGCCGTAACCGTCGGCCGCTGGCCTCGAGGTCGAGCGCATCGCCATCAAAGGTGGCGTCGGGCAGTCGGTTGCGGACATCGTCCAGTTCGCCGGCGAAGTGCGGCGCCAGCCGGCGGATGACGTCGAGCACGCCGAGCCCCGCGCGCGCCATCTCCTCGCGCGCCCGCGCGTGCGCGAGCACCTGCGTGGTCGCCGGGAAGGAGGCGTTACCGAGGGTGTGGTCGACATGGTGGTGGGTATCGATCAGCCGCGTGATCGGCGCTGCCGACCGCCTGCGAGTTTCGGCCAGGAGGCCCGACGTCATGGAAGGGGTGAATAGCGCATCGATCACGGTGGTCTCGTCCGGCCCCCCCAGGATGCCGGCGTTTGCGATGCACAGCCCGCCTCCGGCCTGGACGTAGGCGAACACGGCGTCGGCGACCTCGATGGTGGTGGCTGGCCAGTCCATGGAGTCAGGCTCCTTGTCTCGCACCCCGCGATTGTTGCGCCCCGGTAACACCTCGGGGACGGGCGATTCGGTACGATACCCACCCCGGAGCGGATATGGGTTGCCCTGCCGCGCATACTGGGCCGAGGAGGAGCTTCGCGGAGGTAGCCGGTGAAAGCAGGACGGATCGCCGTCGCGGCCTTGTTCGTCATGGCGGCGGGGATCGCCGTCGCTTGTGGCAGCGGCGGCAAGGGCAGCGAGGAACACACGCAGACCGCCGAGGCCACCAGCGGTGCGCAGCCGAGCGCGAGCGTTACCCGCGGCACGCCGTCCCCCGGCGCCACAGTCGGCCCGGGCACACCCACCGGCGGCTCTGCCACCGCGCCTGCCGGCGCCACAGCAGCCCCGACGGGGGCCGCGCCACCGGCTGACGAGACCTTCACCGCCGGTGCGGACCCCGCCCTCTCCGGCGGCGACCCCAATGCGGCGCCCCGGGTGGTGGCGACCGTCCCTCCGCCGCCGGCTGGCGTGACGCCCCAGGTCGACCCAACCGAGATCGCTCCACCGAACCCTCCGAGTGGCGACCTCCAGCTCTACGTCGACCTCGACGCCAGCAAACCGGGTATTCAGTCGACCCGCACTGTCTCAGTCGGCGACGTCTTCCGCGTGGCCGTCGTCGTTGTGAATGTGCCCCAATTCAACGGCAATCTGGGCGGGCTCGCGGCGTTCAATTTCATGGTCAACTACGACAAGACGAAGATCGTCGCCCCGACGATCGAGAACGGGCCGTCCGTCAGCCGCAACCCGGCGCTGAACGTCGCGGCGCTCGGCGGCGAGGAGGCGCAATGGTCCTGCCTGCCTGCGCCCGAGGGCGACACCGACGACCCGGGGGGTATCGAAGGTGATGGCAACCCGGAGACGGGCCAGGCGCTGCTGTCGTGCTTCACCCCGGCCACCGGCCATGAATCCGGTACGCTCGTGCTCGGTGTGATCGAGTTCCATGCCGTGGCGAAGGGTTCGTCCGACCTCCACCTGACGTTCGTGGAGCTGGACGACGTCGGCTTCAGCGTGTTTGGCGTGTGCGAACTGCCCAATAAGACGCCTGAGGTGCCGTGCAACGACGCGCGCGTGACCGTCGAGTAAGTCCGCCTCGCACGGCAGGACGGGTGGCATTCCGGCGCCCGGCCGGCGGTGGGTCGCCACCGGCGGCGCGATGACGGCCGCGAATCGGGGCTGGCTCGTCGCACTCGAGGGTGGAGATGGCGCTGGCAAGTCGACGCTTGTGGCGGCACTCGCGGCGCGTGTGCGGGCGGCGGGGCGGGAAGCGGTGACGACCCGCGAGCCTGGCGGCACCGCGCTCGGCGAACGGATCCGCATCGTGGTCGCAGGCGGCGACGCCGTCCCCAGCGCGGTCGCGGAACTGCTGCTGTTCGAGGCGGCGCGCGCGCAGCTCGTCGAGGAGGTGCTACGTCCGCAGCTTGCCCGGGGCGCCGTCGTGATCTGTGACCGGTTCACCGGTTCCTCCGTGGCCTACCAGGGGTACGGACGCGGGCTCGGGCGCGAGGTGGTCGAGCGGGCGAACGCGATCGCGACTGGCGGCCTCGAGCCGGACCTGACGCTGCTGCTCGACCTGCCGGCCGAGATGGGGCTGGCGCGGCGGACGGGCGCGGGCGGATCGAACCACTTCGACCACGCGACGCTGGCGTTCCACGAGCGAGTGCGCGCCGGCTACCGCGACCTCGCGCGCGAGGCGGGGGAGCGCTGGCGCGTGATCGACGCGACGCGGCCGCCCGAGGCGGTCGCGGCGGACGCCTGGGCGGCCGTTAAGGCGCTGCTCAACGGCTAACGTCCTTCGGCCCAGGGCCGGTGCCTGAAGGTCCCTCGGCAGTTCCGTGATGGTGGCCGTCCTCCTCGCGCATGCGGGCGAAGAAGTCGGCGAGGGCGCGGCCGGGCTCGTCCTGGAAGCGCTCGGCCAGCGGTTCGACCGCGTGCATGCGGTCGAGGCGGAAGTTTCGGAAGTCCTCGCGCCATTCGCACCAGGCGGTGAGCGACCAGCCACTGCCCCAGAAGAAGAGCGCGAGCGGCCGGACCGTGCGGAGCGAGCGCTCGCCGTCGGCGCGGGTGTAGTCGAGGCGGACACGGCGGCGCTCGTCGATGGCGGCGCGGAGCGCGGCGAGCGTGCGGACGACCTCGCGCGGGACGTGGAAGCCGGGCGCGAAGAGCGGCGTCGACCCCAGGCGCGTGCGGAGGCGGTCGGGCAGGACGGCCTCAACGCGGGCGAGCGCTTCGGTGGCGGCGCGGGCGAGGCCGGGATCGCCCCAGCTCGTGACGATGCGGGCGCCGAGGACCATCGCCTCGATCTCGGCCTCGCTGAACATGAGCGGCGGCAGGTCGAAGCCGCGCCGGAGGATGTAGCCGACGCCGGCCTCGCCCTCGATGGGGACGCCGGAGAGGGTGAGGTCGCGCACGTCGCGGTAGACGGTGCGCTCGGAGACCTCGAGCTGCTCGGCGAGCCAGGCGGCGGTCGCGACGTTGCGACGGCGGAGGATCTGAATGAGCTGGAAGAGGCGGTCAGCGCGGCGCATGGTGGTCGTTCCGTCGTCAGTCGTCAGTGTGGTCGTGGTGGGTCGTTGGTGGCTGGGACGTCGTTGGTCGGTCGCCGGTTGATTGAATATTGGATTTCACGCGGTTGACCCCGACAGCTTCGATTCGAACGGACATCGCAGTTTGAGGGCGGCGGTCAGATTCGGCGTTTTGATTGATTTGATTGTGTGCGTGTCGCGAACAATCAAACGCCGCTGGCTGCAGTGGCGGTGCGCCATGGCGGTGCACGGAGGCGTGTTGGTTCGGGAAGGAACTGGGGCGTTCATGGCGTGCTGATCGTCGCACAGTTGCGGCGGGCGCTCATAGGGTGTTGCGGCATGCACTGTTGGTCCGGAGGGCGGTGGTACGGGCCGATGAAGCATGCCGCGGCGGTGGGTGCGCGTCCGGCGGAGCTGAAGCTCCGCGGGTACTTCGCGCGGGATGCGGGGCCAACCGTCGACGGAGAGATGCTTCGCTGCGCTCAGCATGACGGCGCCCTTGATCGCGCTTGGCACACATCTGACTTCGGAGCTCTCACTTCTCATCGCCTGCTGCTCTCGGCGCGTGCCATGACTGGCGGATGGGGTAGGTGCCGGGCTGGCCGACGTTGACCCAGCGGGCGGCGTGGACCTCTTCGATGCGGTAGTCGAAGTGGGCGTCGTTGTCTTTCACAAAGTGCGGACGATTTCGCCGACGCGCGGGCCCGCATGCGAACTCGGCGTCGTCCTTGCCCGGCATCATGTGGATGACGACGCGCGGACCGCGGAGTTGATGCCGGGCAGGACGGTATCGTACTCGATGGCTGCTGACGCGGTTGTGTCAGGATGTGTTGGTGTGTCCCGCCGGATGTTGTCATGATCAGGTGCGACTGTGGCGAACGCAACGGACACGGAGGGCGTGTGGGCGAGAGCCGCGCCGGAGGAGGTGTTGTGCGAAAGCAACTAGCGACGATGGTGGTCGCCGTGTTTGGCGTGAGCGCTGCGCTCGCCTGCGGGGGTGGATCCGGCGCGGGGGGTGCCCACGCGCCGAGCACGGATCACGCGTCCCCGAGAGCGGCGCAGCAGCCCGATCTCATCGTCGATCTGAAAGCGAAGAACGTCCGCTTCGAGCCGAGCGAGATCGAGATCCCGGCGGGCAAACTTGTACGGATCGACTTCGAGAATCAGGACGAGGGGACGGAGCACGACTTCCAGGTGGATGGGCTCGACGTGGAGATCATCGAGAGCGAAGGCGGCGACATGCATAGTGGCGGCGGCAACATGCTGGCCGCGCATGCCGCATCGGAGGGTCGCGCAAGCGTCCTGTTCCGCGCCATGAAGAAGGGCACGTTCGAGATCTACTGCACGCTGCCCGGCCACAAGGACGCGGGGATGGTCGGGATGTTGCGCGTGGTCTGAGGCGAGCGGACGATACTGCGGGCCGGCTCCGTCGCGGTGACGCTCGCGCGAGCGAGGCTCGGATCGTCGACTTGCGGGCGCACGCATGGCTCTGGCCGGCGATGTCCACGGATCAGGCGGGCGGCCCCGCGGGCGCCCGCAACGGGCAAGTGCGGGTTTCCGTGCAATGGCCCGGGCCGACGGGGCGAGTAGGTGGACGGACGATCGGCCGGGTGACAAGTGGAGTGGCGCGGGATCCCTAAGCTTGCTGCATGGCGATGAGCTGGAGGTAGTTGCCGTCGGGGTCCCGGAACGTGGAGATGATGCCGCCCCACTCCTCCTTGCCCTCTGTGCGGATGAAGGTCACGCCCGCCTGCTCGAGGCGCTGCTGGTCGGGGCGCACGTCCTCGACGAAGAAGTTGATCAGGTAGCGCTGCGGCTCCTTCGCGGGGCCCTGCGTGTCGCTGTGGCCATCGACGAAGATGACCGACTGGCCGGCGGCGAAGGCGCCTTCGCCCATTTCGGGGATGGGTTTGAGCCCGAGCGTGTCGCGGTAGAAGGCCTTGAGCCGGTCGGGCTGGTCGGAGGTGAGGTTGATGGCGAACTGGTTAATGTCCATGGGGGGTGCTCCTTGGTGTTGCGGCGTCGGGTGGTCTGCGCCGGCCGGGCAGGTGGCTATAGTAGCTGACAGCTCCTGACATGGTTGTGTCAGGAGCAGGGCACGCGCTTGGCGCGCTGCTGACACACAGGCGTCAGGAGACATGCTTGACGCGGGAGGTCCTCCCGAGTCGGGTAGGATGTCGAACGCCGCACTCAGCCATGCGGCCCCCGCAACCGTCCGCCGTTCGCGCTCCTCGCGCGCATTTGGGAGGGTAGCGATGCCTGCTCGCATTCATCTGATCGGTCTGGGGTTGCTCGGCGCATTGGCGTTGTTCGTCATCGCCGCGGCGGCCGCCGTCGTGCGCGGTGGGCCGCTCGACCCACCGGGAGCGCCAGCGCCGACGGGGCCGTTGCAGGCCGTGCTGCAGCCGTCGCCGGGGAGGACGATCCAGGTAGCGACGAACCTCGTGATCCATCAGAACGGGAGTTGCGGACAGCCGTGAGTGCTTGGCGCTCAAGGCGTTCCGCGTTTTGTGTCGCTGCAGGCGAGCACGGCGACGCTGACGCCGACGCCGACGTTGACGCCAACGTGGACGCCGACGCCGCCGACGCCGACACAGACGACCACGGGTGGCGGTTTGCCGAACATCAGCCCGTTCGCGGTCGTCGATGTCGCTGATTGCAAGCGACTGGATGCCTTCGTGGAAGCAGTGTTGGTGAGCCCGCAGCCGGCCGGCGGTGCCGCGTTCATCGAGGCGCGATTCGGAGCCTCCTCCAACAGCACAAGCGGGTTCGGGCTCGTTGGTGTCTGGCCGACGTATGTGTCGGGCGTTTCCCAGCCGCTACCGTCGCTCCCTGCATCGCCGTTCCTGAGCGCGACACCAACGAGAGTGGCGGGCCGACTGAACTTCGGCGACGGGCAGGCGATCCGCTCGCCATATCTGGCCGTGTACCTCTCGCGCACGGATGCCCAACCGGCGGATGCAGTGGTGTCGCTGTGGCTGTTCTGCTCGCCGTGACCGCCGCGGCCGCGCTCTGCAGCTGCGTCGCACGGCGGCGCTCGCGACCAGATCCTTCGCTTCGCTCAGGATGACAGGGTTGAGCGTTCAGCTTCGCTAGCGGCCGTCGCGGACGAGCTCGTCCGCGGCGGTGTGGGGGTCGATCTCGCGGGCGGCGATGCGTTCGACGAGGGCGTCGAGGGTGCCGTCGGCGGTGGTGCGGGCGATGAGGTCGTCGAGGAGGCGCTGGCGGGCGAGGGCGAGGAGCTGGTGGCGGGCTTGCGCGCGGCGGTGTTGGTCGCGCGCGTGGCCGGCGACGTGCTGGCGGTGCTTCTCGAGGTGGTCGGCGAGCTCGGCGACGCCTTCGCCGAGGGCGCCGGCGGTTTTGACGATCGGGGTCTGCCAGCCGCCCTGCTTTGCTGCCGGCGCGGTCTCGTAGACGGCGATGAGCTGGCGGGCGAGGAGGTCGGCGTTGGGGAGGTCGCACTTGTTGACGACGAGGATGTCGGCGATTTCCATGATGCCGGCCTTCATGGCCTGGACGTCGTCGCCGGTGCCGGGGGTGAGGACGACGACGGTGGTGTCGGCCATGGTGGCGACGTCGACCTCGTCCTGGCCGGCGCCGACGGTCTCGACGAGGACGACGTCCTTGCCGAAGGCGTCGAGCGCGGTGACGACGCCGGCGGTGGAGGGGGCGAGGCCGCCGAGAGCGCCGCGCGTCGCCATGCTGCGGAGGAAGACGGCCGGGTCGGCGGTGAGGTCTTGCATGCGGATGCGGTCGCCGAGGAGGGCGCCCTGCGAGAACGGCGACGTCGGGTCGATGGCGACGATGCCCATGGTCTTGCCGCGGCGGCGCAGCTCGCGGGCGAGGGCGGCGGTGAGGGTGCTTTTGCCGGAGCCGGCGGAGCCGGTGAGGCCGACGGTGTGGGCGTTGCCGGAGCGCGGGTAGAGGAGGGCGAGGGCGCGGCGGCCTTCGGGCGTGTCGTTCTCGATGAGGGTGAGGAGGCGGGCGAGCGCGCGGCGGTCGCCTGCGGCGAGGCGGTCGACGAGCTGTTCGACGGTGGGGACGGGCATCAGGTGGCGCGGGCGGGGCGGCGGGCGGCCCACTCGCGGACGAAGCGGACGATCTCTTCGGTGGAGGTGCCGGGGCCGAAGATGGCCTCGAAGCCGAGCTGTTTGAGGGGCTCGATGTCGTCGTCGGGGATGATGCCGCCGGCGAAGAGGAGGACCTCATCGGGCTGGATGCCGCGCTGGCGGAGGGCCTCGATGACGCGGGGGAAGAGTTCCATGTGGGCGCCGGAGAGGATCGAGAGGCCGATAACGTCGACGTCCTCCTGGAGGGCGGCCTCGGCGATCATGTCGGGCGTCTGGCGGATGCCGGTGTAGATGACCTCCATGCCGGCGTCGCGGAGGGCGCGGGCGACGACCTTGGCGCCGCGGTCGTGGCCATCGAGGCCGGGCTTGGCGATGAGGACGCGGATCTTGTCGTCGGGCATGGCGGGGAGAGTATAGAAGGGTGAGGAGTGAAGGGAGAAGAGTGAAGGTTGACGCGAGTCGGAGGGTGAAGGGAGAAGAGGGAAGAGTGAAGGGTGAAGGGTGAAGGGTGAAGGGTGACGCGAAGGGTGATTGGCGGGCGGTAACAGCGGTAACAGCCTTATAGAGCCCCGGTGAAGGGTGAAGGGTGACGCGAAGGGTGATTGGCGGGGGTGATGGCGCTGTATGACGTGATCGGGGAGGGGTATGCGCGATACCGGCGGGCGGACCCGCGGTGAGGGGCGGCGATTCTCGCGGCGCTGGGGGATGCGCGGCCGGTGGTGAACGTGGGTGCGGGTGCGGGGTCGTATGAGCCGGAGGATCGGATGGTGGTTGGGGTGGAGCCTTCGGCGCGGATGATCGGGCAGCGGGCGGCGGGGGCGGCGCCGGTGGTGCAGGGGCTGGCGGGGGCGCTGCCGTTTCGGGACGGGGCGTTCGACGCGGCGATGGCGGTGCTGACGGTGCATCACTGGCCGGACGCTCGTGCTGGGGCTCGCGGAGATGCGGCGACTGTCGCGTCGGCAGGTGGTCGTGACGTGGGAGCCGGCGGTGTTCGCCCAGCGGTTCTGGCTGGTGCGGGATTACTTGCGGCAGGAGGCGTCGCGGGAGGAGTTCGCAGGGCAGCGGATCGCGGACGAACTGGGCGGGGATGTGGGGACGATCGTGCTGCCGGTGTCGCACGACTGCACGGACGGGGTGTTCGGGGCGTACTGGCGGCGGCCTGAGGCTAGATTAGCATGTCGCAGAACAAAGATTGTGCGACGACAAGATCGAGGTGGCGTCGACTCAGCAGATTAGGTCTCGCAGTTCACAACGAGCCCTTCACGGAAATCGGAGTGGCTGCCGGTTACTCGCCCCGCCGCCCTGGTATGTATATGCGGATGTGTACAAAAGGGACTGTCGTTGCCTCCTGAATATCCGAAGCCAGCGGATGACCAGTCTTTGGCTGCGATCAAATTTCAATCCGAGGATCCCAACGAAGGGAAAAATGTGCCAGGCTCTGGCGAGCTGCCAGCGTTCGACTATACAGCAATGTTGTCGCTGCAGATTTCAGCACGTGGCAATCGCACCAGAGCCAATGCTATGGCTATTCTTTGAAGCTGCCCGCAGGCTGGTCGCTGTCATCGCCGTTCGAAAACGCTGGCTACCAGCAGGGCGAGTCGGCGAGGTTCACATCCCCGGATGGCGCCTCAAAGATAGAGATAGCGACCTTCTATAAGTCCTGTGGACTTTTTCCAGAGGGACGCTCAAGTCTGGCTCCAAGGGGACGAATATCTCTTGCAGGCGCCCACCCAATCTGAAAAGGCCGGTCGCCGGGCCCAGGCGTCTCAGACGCTCAAGCGAGGACCGCAGCCGATACTCATAGCCACCACATTGCTGTCTCCGCGCGACGATTGGTACATATCGATCACGGCGTATATCGAGATCAAGGCCGACGAATCCGTCGCGCAGATCGCGCGTGCCGTTGTGGACTCTGTGGAGTATCAATAATGAAGGCATACGCGATCGCCGTCCTGATAATTGGCTCTTGGATTCTCACGATGAACGCCGCGCCCGCCTCCGCTCTCGGTTTCAATACGGGTATGTTTTACCGCTATCGGTGGGATTATGGCGTCTCGAAGCAGAGGACACAGGGCTGGAACGGGTCCGTGAGTCACTTCAAAAAAAGACGGGCAGTCCGACCGCTCCGGAGTCACCGTCCCCGTCCACAACCAGGGCTGCGCAGTCTTCCGCAACCGTCGATTCGAAGACAGGCGAAGCGTGTCCCGTTGATCGTAACGTTTGCGAGCTATCCCAGCGTATCGCGTCACTCGCGTCCTCCGGAGACGCCGCCGCAATCGTCGCACTTGCCACTGCACGCGATGTAAATTGCGGCGACGCCGTCAATGACCCATCGTTGATGGCAATCTGCAACGGGGCAGGGTCCAGCGAGCGTCGAGAAGGTTATGTCGTGACCCGGCTTCAGTCAGAGGGATCCGTTTTGGACAGAGTTCGGACCGAGCAAATCGTTCACGACTGGTTGGCGAACGCAGATCCTTCACGGTCTGATTAGTATGGCACAGGCGCCGTGTCTCGAGTGACCGTAGGTTGCGCACGCGGGAATATGTGTGATCAGTTTGCAGCAATCGTACTGTCCCGCATTGGGCCGGATTCGACGCGCGACCTTTTGGAGCTGTCCGTGGCCGTGGGTGCAACGGGCTCTACGATCCAGGCTTTCGTGTTTGGTTCGGCGAGCTTGAACAAGCCGCTGCTCGAAGGCGGAACAACGGAGACATCACTTGGTCTCTCCGGCTCCGTCCAGATGACCTACGCGAGGTACTGACAACCGCTGATCCCCACGAACCAATAGCTTGCCCGGCGCGCTTGCGATTATCGATGCGAGGGGAGTTACGCCGCACGAGCCTCCACACTATTGATGTGTAGAGCAGCGAGGCTTGGGCGGCGGCCAACGCTCGTGACGGAGTTGGAACGAGCCTAATTGCCGCCAAGACGCGCGGGTCCACCGGCGAAAACATCGGCTGATGTATTCCGTCCGAATGACGAGGAGTCTTGCGGACCATCCTTCTATGACGCTATGCCTTGACTGCTCCTACACGCTCCGGCGACGCAGGCGATGATCGCGACGAACCCAATCCATCGCACGATGAACGCGAACCTCGTCCTATCGACCATACAGTTCGACGCGTGCCAGTGACCTGCACATCGCATCGGACATAGTCGTCTGCGAGCCGTGCGTGGAACCGGCGCGTCGCACGACCGGGCTAACGGCGCGGCCTGACGCAGTGCGTGGCGCTCATCAGAAGTAGTTCACGGTGATGCCGCCGTCGACGACGAACTCGGTGCCGGTCATCCAGGCGGATTCGTCGCTGGCGAGGTAGAGGGCGGCGAAGGCGATGTCCTCGGGGAGGCCGAAGCGGCCGAGCGGGATGCGGTTGAGGCGCTTCATCTTCTCCTCTTCGTTCGGGAAGAGGTCGGCGAGGAGCGGCGTGAGGATGGGGCCGGGGCAGATGGCGTTGACGCGGACGTGGTCGCGCCCGAACTGCACGGCGAGCGACTTCGTGAGGGCGAGGACGGCGCCCTTGCTGGCGGTGTAGGCGTCCTGCGGGACGGTGCAGCCGACGAGCGCGACGAACGACGCGACGTTGATGACGGAGCCGCCGCCGGCGCGCACGATCTCCGGGATGGCGTGTTTGCAGCAGAGCATCGTGCCCTTGAGGTTAACGTCGAGGACGCGGGCGTAGGTGCCCTCGTCCATCTCGAGGACGCTACGGTCGGCGTCGGGGAAGATGCCGGCGTTGTTGTAGAGGACGTGGAGGGCGCCGTAGCGGGCGACGCCATCGGCGACCCAACGGCGGACGTCGTCCTCGCGGGTGACGTCGCCGGGGAGGGGGAGGATGCTGCCGCGGGCGTGCCCGGCGACGAGGCGGGCGGTCTCGGCGAGGCCGGCGTCGTCGATGTCGGTGGCGATGACGTTGGCGCCCTCGCGGGCGAAGAGGACGGCGGCGACGCGGCCCATGCCGCTGCCGGCGCCGGTGATGAGGGCGGTCTTGGATTCGAGGCGCATGGCGTAAGGGTAGCGCGGACGCGCGGAGTCGATAGGGCGAGGCGCGAGCCTGGATGCTGGAATCGCCAGCTTCGCGCGCTTGCGTGCGTTCGAGGCCGGCACGAGACTGCCCGCATCCGAACGAGGCCCGCGCGGGGCGCGGCCGAACGCGCCGTTGGGCGCAGCGAGGTGATGTGATGGCGTACATCAGGCCGCCGTGGTTCGTGCAGAAGATCTTCAATCCGCTGGCGATGATGTCCGGGATGTCGGGGGCGGCGACGCTGGCGATCAGGGGGCGGACGTCCGGGGCGCTGCGGAAGGTGCCGGTGATCCCGGTCGAGGTGGACGGGGCGAAGTACATCGTCTCGACGCGCGGGGAGTCGGAGTGGGTGCGGAACCTGCGTGCGGCGGGCGAGGCGGAGCTCACGCGCAAGGGGCAGACCGAGCGGGTACGGGCGACGGAGGTGCCGGCGGCGGAGCGGGGGCCGATCATCGAGGCGTACCGGAAGGTGGCGGGGAAGACGGTCGAGCCGTACTGGAAGTCGCTGCCGGACGCGGTGGACCATCCGGTGTTCCGCGTGGACCACGTTTCGTAGTGGCGTGCGTGGCTGCAGGCCATGCCCCGAGAGGAGCGTGACGTGATGTTGGGGTCGGCGAAGCTCGTGGCGTTTGTGTCGACGACGGATGCAGCGCGGTCGCGGGCGTTTTACGAGGGGACGCTGGGGCTGCGGTTCGTGTCGGACGAGCCGTACGCGCTGGTCTTCGACGTCAATGGGACGATGCTGCGCGTGCAGAAGGTCGAGCGGGTGACGGTGGCGTCGGGGACGACGCTCGGCTGGCAGGTGACGGACATCGCCTCGGAAGTGCGGGCGTTGTCGGGCCGCGGGGTGACGTTCGAGCGGTACGAAGGCATGCAGCAAGACGAGCTCGGGATTTGGGCGCAGGGCGGCGGAAAGGTGGCGTGGTTCAAAGACCCTGATGGGCATGTGCTGTCGCTAACGGAGGTCCGGGCGTGATGGACGGCGCACGGTGGGCGTGACGACGGCGTCCGGGCTCGAGAGGATCTCGGAGGGCCGCGAGGCGGAGGTCTTCGCCCTCGCGAACGGGCACGTGCTCCGCGTGTTCCGGGAGGCGCGGCCGCGCTTCGTGCTGGAGCGGGAAGTGGCGGCAATGGCGGCGGCGCGCGCGGTGATGCCGTCGGTGCCGGAGGTGTACGGCGTCTCTGAGTTCGACGGGCGGCCGGCGATGGAGATGGAGCGCGTCGACGGGCCGGACCTGCTGGCGGGTGTCGGCGAGCGGCCGTGGACGGTGTGGCGCGCGGGTGCGGTCGCGGGCGAGCTGCAGGCGCGGCTGCACGCGGCGGTGGCGCCGGCGGCGCTCGAGGACGTGAAGGCGCGCGTCGACCGCATGCTGGCGTCGCCGCTGGTGCCGGCGGAGGTCGCGGTGTGGGCGCGCTCGCGGCTGGGGTCGCTGCCAGACGGGGACCGCATCCTGCACGGCGACTATCACCCGGCGAACGTCCTCGACTCGCCGCGGGGGCCGGTGGTGATCGACTGGCCGAACGCGACGCGGGGCGACCCGGACGCGGACGTCGCGCGGTCGCTGCTGATGCTGCGGCTCGGGGAACCGCCGCCCGGTTCGCCGCTGGTGATCCGCCTCGGGGCGAAGGCGCTGCGGCCGGTGATGATCGCGGCGTACACGCGGGCGTACCGCCGCGTGCGGGCGTACGATGCGCGGGCGGTGGAGGCGTGGGTGTCGGTGCGGGCGTGCGACCGGCTGGCGGAGGGGATCGCGGAGGAGCGGGGGAAGTTGCTGGCGGTGGTGGGGAAGGCGATGAGACGGGGTGAGTAACGGCGCTTCGGCTGCCGGGGAGGATGCGGCGCTCGGGCTGCCATCGGCTTGGACGCTCGATGACGCGCGGCGGTTCGTGGCGGGAGCGCGGTGGGTCTTCGCGAAGACGATGCCCGACGCGCCGCACTGGTACACGCTTCGGGCGAAGGGCGACGGCCGGTCGTTCGAGGCGATGGTGCTATTCATCCGCTCGTACGGTTACGACGGGCGGTACGGGGGTGCTGCGTATCGCTATCTGGATCTCGGCGGGTGGACGTACTGGACGATGGGCGCGCCGCTGGCGGAGACGATGCTGATCAACCGCGGGCGTTGGGTAGTAACGCCGGACGGTCCGGTCAGGTTGACGGTAACCCGTGAACCGGGCGCCCCGTCACACTAGCGGGACGGCCTGGTCGCGCCGGGCGAGCGGGCGACGGGTACGGGGCGGGGGGCCGACTGAGGCGGCCTCGCACGGACCGCCAAGGCGCTTGTCGCGCATGGACGTTCACACGCCGCTGCCGCCGTCGATGCGCAGCACCGCCCCCGTCGCGAACGAGGAGGCGTCGCTCGCGAAGTAGATCGCCGCGCCGACGATCGCGTCCGGCTGCCCGCCCCGCCGCAGCGCGAACCGCTGCGCCTGCCGCTCGAACGCCGGCATGTCCCACGCCTTCGCGATGTCCGTCAGGAAGGGCCCCGGCATGATGCAGTTCACGCGCACCTTCGGCCCGTAGGCAAGGGCGAACGCTTCGGTCATGGCGTTCAACCCCGCCTTCGCGGCGGCGTACGGGATCACGTTCGGGGTCGGCCGGATCGCCGCGGTGCTGCTGACGTTGATGATCGAGCCGCCGTCCCCCGCCGCCATCCGCTCGCCGACGAGCGCCGTCAGCCGGAACGCCCCCTTGAGGTTCACGGCGAGCACCTTGTCGAACAGCTCCTCGGTCACGTCGGACGGCCGCGGGTAGACCGGGGACATGCCGGCGTTGTTGACGAGCACGTCCACCCGCCCGAAGCGCGCGTATGCCGCGTCGACGAGCGCCTCGACGTCGGCCCAGCGGCCGACGTGGCAGGCGACCGGCATGGCGTCGCGCCCGGTCGCCGCGCGCACTTCGGCCGCGACGGCCTCGCACGCATCGAGCTTTCGGCTCGCGATGATCACGTCCGCGCCCTCGCGCGCGAATCCGAGCACCATCGCCCGGCCGAGCCCGCGGCTGCCGCCCGTCACGAGCGCCACCTTCCCCGCCAGCGCGCCGCGTCCGTTGTTGCTCATGTCAACCCCTCTCTACCTCTATATGACTATGACGGTTTAAGCCCAACCACGAAGCGCATCGCCGACCGCGTCGCGCAGCCGCGCGTCCTCATCGGCCGCAACGGTCCGCAGGTCGAGCACGACGCGCTCGTCCTCGACGCGACCGATGACGCCACGCGACCGCAGCGCCGCCGAGAGGCGCGTCGCGCTCATCCCGCGCGCGCCCGAGATGGCGACGAGGCGCGTCGGCAGCGATTCCTCCGGCAAAGAACCGCCGCCGACCATCGAGCGGCCGTCGACCACGCAGGCGCGCTCGCCGAGCGCGGCGGCCAGCGCCCGTGCGCGCGCGTCGATCGCGTCGACGGGCGTGGCGATCATCCGCCAGACCGGCACGCGCTCCTCGGCGCGCCCCTCGGCGTAGAGACGCAGCGTCGCTGCGAGCCCCGCGATCGTTGCCTTGTCGAGACGTACCGCGCGCGCGAGCGGGTGGCGCTTCATGCGCTCGACCAGGTCGCGGCGGCCAACGGCGATCCCGGCCTGCGGGCCGCCGAGGAGCTTGTCGCCCGAGAACAGCACGAGGTCCGCGCCCGCGGCGACCGACGCCTGTGGCGTCGGCTCGCGTGCGAGCCCGTAACGCGTGGTGTCGAGCAGACAGCCGCTACCGATGTCGTCGATCAATGGCGACTGGTGTGCGTGCGCCACGCGGACGAGCTCCTCGAGCGACGGCGTCTCAGTGAAGCCGGTGATGCGGAAGTTGCTTGCGTGCACGCGCATCAGCGCGGCGGTCTTCGGGCCGACGGCCGCTTCGAAGTCCGCGGCGCGCGTGCGGTTTGTGGTCCCCACCTCGACCAGCCGTGCGCGCGACTGCCGCATGACGTCGGGAATGCGGAAGCCGCCGCCGATCTCGACGAGCTGTCCGCGCGAGACGACGACCTCGCGGCCGGCGGCGAGCGCGGAGAGGGCCAGCAGCACTGCCGCCGCGTTGTTGTTCACCGCCATCGCTGCTTCGGCGCCCGACAACCGGGTGAGCAGCGGTTCGAGCAGCGAGTGGCGTGAGCCGCGCCGGCCCGTCTCGAGCTCGAACTCGAGGTCCGAGTAGCCGCGCGACGCCGCGGCCATCGCCTCGATCGCCTCCTCGGCGAGCGGCGCCCGCCCGAGGTTCGTGTGCAGCACGACCCCCGTCGCGTTGATCAGCGGCCGCAGCGGCGGCGCGAGCATCCCGTCGAGCCGGCGCCGTGCGTCGTCTGCGATCGCCTCATACGAGGGCGGCTCGCTGCCCGCCGCGATGGCCGCCCGAGCGGCGTCCACGGCCTCGCGCGCGACCGCCACCAGCACGCCATCGGCAGCACGCCCCCGCAGCCGCGCGTCCTGCAGCAAACGGTCTACTGAAGGCAACGATCGATACAGGTGCTCGCCCATCGCGGGGAATGGTAGCCCGCGCCGTTCCACAGCCGTCCCATCCCTACGCCGAACTTAAGGGAGCCTCCACCGGGCTCCGGCGAGAGCCGCCGGCCGTCCGTGCCGATACCTACGGGGGTAGTTCCACATGCGCTTCACCGCCGGTTCGCGCGCTGCCGCCCGACGCCAGCAGTTCTACGTCGTGGGCGCGCCCGCGCGCCCGGCGAGGGAAGGCGACCACGCGACGCCGCCGGCGGGCGAGCGGTTGGCGCGCATCCAGCTCTCCCGGGCCGCCTACGCCTGGGTCCTCGCCGCCGGGATCGCCCTCGGCGTGGCGGCGCGCGCGAGCTGGGTGCTCGCGGCGGACTTCCCTGTGAACGACGGCGGCCTGTTCTACGTCATGGCGCGCGACCTGCAGGACAACGGCTACCGGCTCCCCGCGTTCACCAGCTACAACGGCGGCCATATTCCCTTCGCCTACGCGCCCCTCGGCTTCTACGCGGCCGCGCTCCTCGAGGCCGCGACGCCGATGTCGATGCTGACGGTCTTCCGCTTCCTGCCGCTGGCGCTCGCCATCGGGACGGTCGGTGCGTTCCTCCTCCTCGCGCGCAGCCTGGTGCGCGACCGGCTCACGGTTGCCGTCGCCGTCTTCGGATTCGCGCTGCTGCCGCAGTCATACGAGTGGCTCGTCATGGGCGGCGGCCTGACGCGCGGCTTCGGCCTGCTGTTCAGCCTGCTCGCGGTCCATCAGGCGCACGCGCTGTATACGACGCGGCGGCTCCGTCACGTGCCGGCGCTTGGCCTGCTGGCGGGGCTGACGCTCCTCAGCCACATCGAGATGGGCTGGTGGACGGCCTGGAGCGTCGGCCTGTTCCTTGTGTTTGAGGGGCGCCACCGCGCGGGCATCATCGGCTCGCTTGCGGCGGCGGCGATCAGTCTGGCCGTGGCCGCCCCGTGGCTTGTCACGGTCCTCGCAGCGCACGGGACGGCACCGTTCGTCGCGTCGATGCACACGGGCGTCGTCTCGCCACTCGTCGCGTTGATCCTGTTCAGCTCGTTCTACAGCGCCCGCGAGCCGTTCTTCCCGGTGTTCGCGTCGCTCGCCATGCTCGGCATTGCGGTCTCGATCGTCAGGCGGCAGTACCTGCTGCCCGCGTGGGTATTGCTGGCGAGTCTCGTCGATACGCGCTCGGCGCCGCGGGTCGGCGCTCCGGCCGTGTCGCTGCTCGCGGCGGTCGCGTTCGTGGAGGTGCTGCTGCCGCTGTTCCTGCGCGCGACGGCAGGGCGTGTCGGGGCGCTGGCGCCACGGGGCCGGTTCGCGCTGCCGCGTCACAGCTTCGCGCTGGGCGCGTCGCTCGTCATGCTCGGCTACGCCGCGATCACGAACCTCGCCGTCGGCACCGTCGCGCTCGGCGCGATGCCCGCCGCCGACCGGGAGGCGATGGCGTGGGCGGCGCAGCACACGCCGCCAGGGAGCCGCTTCGTGCTGGTCACAGGCTCGACCTGGGGCGCGGACTATGACTCCGAGTGGTTCCCGGCGCTCGCCGGGCGGGTCAGCATCGCCACGGTGCAGGGGGCCGAGTGGCTCTCGCCACCGCCGGCGTTCAGCGAGCGGATCGACTCATACCAGGAGCTCCAGCGCTGCGGGCGCGATACGAGCGAGTGCCTCGACGCCTGGCAGGCAGCGAACAACGGCGCGGCATTCGACTACGTCTTCGTCGGGCGCAACAGCCCGAACCCGCTTCCGGGAGACAGCAACGCTGACAGCGATTGCTGCTCCACGCTGCGTACGTCGCTCTCACGCGACCCGCGCTATCGCCTTGTGTTCGGGAACGAGGCCGTCAGCATCTTCGCCCTGAACGGGGACTAGCGCCGACACGTCGGTGGTCCGTCGCGATCACAGGCCGCAGTCGGCAAGCGAGACGCCGTCGCGGCGCAAGGGACGGACATCGTAGGCGCGGAACTTCGGCTTCTCTGGCACGCGCGGGTCGGGTTCCACCCAGATCTCGCGTGCTGTGCCCCGCTCAGAGGCTTCGCGCAGGAGCCGGTCCTCGTTCTGGTTGAACTTGAGGGGATAGTCGCCCTCGAGGAGCACGACATCGACGCGCCGGGCGCCGAGGAAGCACGCGTACTGGTCAGGCGAGGTCCACCAACGACGAAACTGACTCTGGTCGAAGAACTCCTGGGTCAGCACGGCCCCCGCTTTGAGGAGCTGCACGGCGCCGTCCTCGCGGTCGTTCGGTTCGAGTACGCGGTAGCGGAGCGCGCGGTCGAAGACGGGCGAGGCGATGAAGTTGCCATAGAACGGGCCGTTATGGCGCTCGCCGGCAAGCTGCTGTGTGATGCCGAAGGTGTTCACCTTCGCCTCCGACATGCGGACGGCGAACGTCGCGACCATGACCGTGAACACAACGAGGAACCAGCGTCGGAACGCCGGCGAGCACGCCGAGACGACGAGCGGGAGCAGCACGATGGCGCCCCGGAAGCGCGCGATCCAGCGGAGTGTTGCGAACAGCTCCTGGCGGGACGTGGTCTCGACGGACGGCGCCGTGCGGATGTACAGCGCGAACGGCGTCACGACGACGGCGGCGGCCGCGAGCGCGAGCGCCAGCGGCACGATCGTGCGGGGCCAGCGCGCGGCGGTGTACAGCGCGTAGGCGCCGACGGCCGCCGCGCCGAGGAACGGGTGCGTCGTCAGAGTGGCGACCGCGAGCAGCGCCGCCGGCGCCCAGCGGCGGCGGTCGACGAGCGCGACGAAGGCGAAGAAGAACGCGCACGCCCAGATGAATGCCATCTGGAACGACATCAGCCCCTCGAGCAGGAACGTGTTGCCGAGCACGAGCGCCAGCAGGCGTGGCTCGCGGAGCGCGGGCCGCGCCCAGACGGCCATCGCCGCGTACAGCACGAAGCCAGCGACCATCATCAGCGTCACCGACCAGTCGCCGAACGCGGCGTACAGCGGCGCTGTCGCGAGCCAGGGCACGACCGCGTATGGAAAGGTCAGCGCCTCGCCGGATTCGAGGCCAGCCACGTGCAGTGGCAGCCGCCCGTGGTGGAAGAGCTGGTCGGCGATCCACCAGACGTGGGCGTAGTCGTTGGCGGAATCCGAACCGAGGAAGAAGCGCTTCGACAGCACGATCGCGAGGAGCACCCCCACGCCTGCGATCGCGGCGAGTGCCAGCGTGACCTCGAGCCGGTGCCGCCAGCGGACGAGCGCACGCGCCAGCTCTTCGCGCCGGGGGACGGCCGTCAGCTCGCCGAGCACGCCGTCACCTCTGTCGCCGGCCCGCGCTCCGGCACGCCGCTGATCGCGCTCACGGTCGCCAGCTCGTAGCCCTGTGCGCGCAGCCCATCGATGATGCGCGGCAGCGCGGCCAACGTGGTCGACCGGTCCGCGTGCCCGCCGCTGCGCCCGCCGTCGTGCATGAGGACGATGGCGTTCGGGTGCGCCTTTGAGAGCACGTTGTTGACGACGGTCTCGGCATCGTCATCGCTCCAGTCGCGCGCATCGATATCCCAGCCCACGGATACGTAGCCGGCCGCACGCAGCCGGCGGAGCATGGTCGCGCTCGTGCGGCCGTGGGGGGCGCGGTAGAGCGCGGGACGGAACGCGAGCGCGCGCTCGAACGCGGCGCGCATGCGCGCGAGGTCGGCGTCGAGCGACGCGGCGTCGCGCCGGTCGAGGTCCTCGGCGTGGTCCCAGGAATGCGCGCCGACTTCCATGCCCGCATCGACGAGCGCGCGCGCGACCTCCGGGTGCGCCTGCACGGTGTCGCCGACGAGGAAGAACGTCGCGACGGCGCCCTTCTGGCGGAGCAGCTCGAGCAGACGCTGCGTCCAGGGCGGGTTCGGCCCGTCGTCGAAGGTGAGCGCGATGCGGCGGCCGGGTGCGCAGCCGTTGCTCAGGTGGAGCGCCCTGGCCGTCCCGCTTGCGCAGCCCGCGACCGCGGGTGCGAGCAGCAGCGCCGCGGCCAGCCACGCCGCCGCGGACTCCCGCGCGCGCCTCGTCCTCCTCATCCTCGCGACGAAGTATCCCCGAGCGCGTGTCCGCGCTCAATGACGGCGCGCAGCAACGATGATGCGAAGTCGTTACATGCGGAGTTGGTCAGGCGTCAAGCAGCCTGGGTGTTTGACGCGCCCAACTCGACGGCCGCGGGCAGGTGCTGGCGCTCGCGCCGCGTCCCGACGAGGTAGACGACCGAGACGACCGCGATGGCCGCGGCCTCGACGGCGGACATGACGCCAAGCAGCATTGTCATGTCGCGCCAGAACGCCTCCGGGAACATCTGGATCAGGTGGTCGGTGCGCGGGTCGAGCTGCCAGTCGCCGTTCGTGAAGAGCAGCTCGTGGAAGCGCGACCAGGCGGCCTCGAAGCCGGTGGCCGCGAAGATGGCGATGCCGCCGACGACGATGGCCCCGAGGGCGAGCCCGACGAGGGCCTGGCCGGCGAGCTGGCGCGCGTTGCCCTCGCGCGCCCAGACGAAGAAGACGACGACGTAGGCCAGCACATATACGGCCGTCAACATCTGCACGCGGTTCATCCACACGAGCAGGCGCTTGACGTCCTGCATGTGGCGCGTCTCCTTTGCGCTGAACACGGGTGTCTGTAAACCACCCTCGGTCACGGGGTAATACAGCGTCGGCTCGTCGTTATTGAAATAGGAGCGGATCGCCTTCGCCGTCCCGTCGAGGTCCGCCCGTGACAGCCCGGTCGTCTGTACGGCGTCATAGCGGTCGAACGCGTAGTCGTAGACCGCCGGGAGGTTGACAAGGATACGGATGTTGGTGGTGACGAGCGCGACAGGCAGCGCCAGGATGAAGAGCAGCGTGGCGAGCGAGCGGACGAACCCCATGTGGGTCTCCCTCTGCCGCCCCGCCGCCGCGACGCCGCTATTCTCTGACGGCGCGATCTGCTTGTCAAGCGCCGCCGCGCTGTCAACCGCTTCGCTCATGCCGCTCGATCGTACCGCGCGCGTGCGTGCGGGCGCGATCGGCGGTTCCGGTCATCCTGAGCGACGCGAAGGATCTGGTCGGGGTCGCCACCGGGCGGTCCAGGTGCGCGGCGACTGCACCGTCAGGGCGCCCTGGGTCACACCGCCAACACGCGGCGTCAACGACGGCCCTCCCACGCCTTCTCCCGCCCCCGGAGGCGCCGGATAATGCCAGCGATGCCCCCAGCCCTCACTATCGTCGGCCTCGGCCCGGGCGACCCCGCCCTCCTCACGCTTGCCGCGCGGGATGCGCTCGCCGCCGCGTCCGAGGTCTGGCTCCGCACCGCCCGCCATCCCGCCGTCCCTGATCTGCCGCCCGGGCCCGCATACCGCAGCTTCGATGACGTGTACGAGTCCGCCGAGACGTTCGACGCGGTCTACGAGACCATCGTCGCCCGCGTGCTCGACCTCGCCCGGAGGCCCGAGGGCGTGGTGTACGCCGTCCCCGGGCACCCGCTGTTCGGCGAGGCCACCGTCCGTGCGCTCCTGACACGGGCGCCGGAGGCCGGGATCGCGACGCGCATTGTGCCCGGTGTGAGCTTCGTCGACACCGTCAGTCTGGCGCTCGGGCTCGACCCGCTGTCGGATGGGCTGCTCGTCCTCGACGCGTTGGCGCTGGACCCACATGGCCGCCGTCTCATGCCCGAGCGCCCGACTGTCGTCGCCCAGATCTACGACCGCGCGGCCGCCTCGCGCGCCAAGCTCGCGCTGCTCGAGGCGTATCCGGCGCACCACCCGGTGCGTGTGGTCAGCGCGCCGTCCGCCGACGCGCCGCGCGTCGTCACGACGACGCTCGCCAAGCTCGATCACGAGGACGTGTTCGACCATCTGGCGACGCTCTACCTGCCCTCCGTGCCCGTCGCCGAGGACGTCCGCACCTTCGAGGGCCTGCGTGGCATCGTCGCGCAGCTCCGGGCGCCGGAGGGCGGCTGCCCGTGGGACCTCGAGCAGACGCACGAGACGCTCAAGCGCTACCTGCTCGAAGAGGCCTACGAGGCGATCGACGCCCTCGACGCCGGCGACCCCGCGCGCCTGGCCGAGGAGCTCGGCGACCTGCTGATGCAGGTCGTCCTTCACGCGCAGGTGGCCGAGGACGAGGGTGAGTTCGTGGTCGAGGACGTCATCGGCGCCATCGCCGCGAAGCTCGTCCGCCGGCACCCGCACGTGTTCGGCGAGGTCGAGGTGGCAGGTGCCGACGAGGTGGTGCGCAACTGGGAGGTGCTGAAGAAGGAAGAGCGCGGCGACGCGCCGGTCCTCGATGCCGTCCCGAAGGCGATGCCGGCGCTCGCGCAGGCGCAGTCGGTCCATTCCCGCGCCGCCAAGGCGGGCCTCGCGGGCGCGGCGCCGTCGCTCGCGCCGGTGGCGCATATGCTCCAGAAGCTCGAGCGCGGCGAGCGGATCAGGGGTGACGAGCTCGGCGCCGCGCTGTTCGCCTTGGCCGCTGCCGCGCGCGCGAACGAACTCGACGCCGAGGAGTCGCTGCGCCTCGAGATCCGGCGCTTTCGGGAGGACGTCGCCAGGCGCGAGCAAGCGCGCGCGTCGGCGTAGGATGCACGTGCGCATCCGTACGGAGAGGGTCTTCAGCCCTGTCCGCTTCGTCGGACGGCCCAGTGCCGGCGTAGAGCCAGCGCTCTTCGACGGATCCGCCGTTACCGCAGCAGCAGCACGACCAGCAGCACGATCAGGATCAGCAGCAGCAGTCCGCCGCCATAGCCGTAATACATGCGTACCTCCTTCGAGGCGCACTCTTTCACGACGTGGCTTGCGAAATCGTAAGACTCTGCGCGAGCCCGCTGACGATCGCTGCAACGGCCGTCCGGCCGCAAGCCCTCCTCTATCGCCGCTGGTGGCGCTGTGACGCGGCGGTTATGAGCGGGCGACCAGCGACCCGGCGATGCTGCTGAGCGCGGTGATCCGCCGGCCTTGCGTCAGCGGGTCGACGAAGCCGTTTGTCACGTAGCCGAGGCTGATGCCGGTCGCCGGGTCGCCCCAGGCGATCTGGCCGCCGGCGCCGCCGTGCCGAACGCGCGCGGCGACACCGTCCGCCCGAACCCACGGTAGACGGCGTTCCCGTCGTCGCCGGCGACGACCACGGCCAGCGCGCGGTTCGTGTTCACGTTGAGCGATGGGTCGAGGTACTTCAGCGTCTCGTCGACGTGGTGCGGCTTCGCGCGCGGCGTCGTCGCGAACTCGATCGTCTCCTGCTTGAGGATGCGCGTGCCGTCCGCGGTCAGGCCGCCGTTGATCAGCGGTTGGTAGAAGAGCGCCATGGTCGCGGCGCTGGCGACGCCGCCGCCGCCGGGCACTCCGGCTGCGCGCACGGCGGGCTCGTTGAAGCGCAGGATCGCCTGGGGTGTCACCTCGCCCCAACCGCCCGGCGGCTCGACGGGGTCGTCCATGTAGCGGACGTCGGCGACGCGGTGCTGCTGGTCTGGCGGGCAGCCGAGGTACAGCTCATCGAGCCCCATCGGCCCCGTGATGCGCGCGCGGATGAACTCCTTCCACGGCATGCCGCCGCGACGCTCGATGATCTCCGACAGCACCCAGTGCATCGATGTCGCGTGGTACTCGTAGCGGCTGTCGACGGGCCAGTTCAGCCGCCACTGCGAGAACGCCTGCAGGAGGGCGGCGCGGTCGGTCCACTTGTCGGCGGCGAACGGCGCGAGCGGGAAGCCGCCGGCGTGCAGCATCAGCGTCTCGATGTCGATCGCCTCTTTCCCGTTCGTGCCGAACTCCGGGATGATGTCGGCCACCTTCTCGTCGAGCCGCAGTACGCCGTCCTCGAACAGCGCCCATACGGCCGCCGCGACGACCGCCTTGGTGCTCGAGAAGATGTGGAAGAGGGTGCGCTCCGTGACCGGCTGTTCGCGTCCGCCCTGCACGGCCGAGCCGAAGCAGGCGAAGCCCGCCAGCCGCCCGTTGCGTGCGACGGCGACCTGGCACCCGGGCAGGATGCCCTGGTCGACGTCGCGCTTCGCGCGGGCGAACAGTGCCGCCAGCTTCTCCGGGTCGATGCCGACGCTCTCCGGCGCGACGGTGTCGGACGTGTCGATGGTCATCGCGTACCTCCTGTGAGCGAGGGGATCATAGCGCCGCAGCGCCGGTGAGGGGCTGTAGGACGCTCTACCACCCGGCGGCGAGGCCTTCGCCGCGGGTGTCGCTGGCGCCGATGCGCGTGCCCGTCTCAGGGTCGATGACGATGGCCTGCGCGCGGCCCATGGGGGCGGCGACGCGTGACATCGTGCGGAGGGTGTGGCCGCGGGAGATGAGCTCGCGCTGTGTGGCGGCGGGCATGTCGGGCTCGACGATGAGGGCGCCGGGGGTGTGGCCCCAGCGTGGCGCGTCGATGGCGGCCTGCGGGTCGAGGCCGAAGTCGAGGATGCCGGTGAGGACCTGCAGGTTCGTCTGCACCTGGAAGTCGCCGCCGGGGGTGTTGCCGACGACGTAGGGGCGGCCACCACGGAAGACCATGTAGGTGTTGAGGGTGTGCATCGTGCGCTTGCCGGGCGCGAGCGCGTTCGGGTGGCCGGGCTGGAGCGAGAAGCCGCGCATGCGGTTGTTCATGATGATGCCGAGGCCGGGGACGCAGACGGCGGAACCGAACGGCGCGAAGACGCTCTGGATGAACGAACAGGCGTTGCCGCTAGCGTCGACGACGACGAACGACGTCGTGTCGGTGCTCGCCGTCGCGACGGCGGACGTGCGCGCGCGCCGCATATCGATGTCGGCCCGACGGCGGGCGATGTGGTCGTCGGCGAGCAGCGTGCGCGGGTCGAAGCCGCAGTGCGCGGGGTCGCCGGCGTAGCGTTCGCGGTCCTCGAACGCGAGCTTCTTCGCCTCGATTTGCGCGTGGACGGCGTCCGGGGAGAGGTGGCCCATGGCGGCGAGGTCGAACGCCTCGAGGATGCGCAGCTCTTCGAGGAGGATGAGGCCCTGCGAGTTCGGCGGCGTCGCGTAGACGGTGTCGCCGCGGTAGTCGACGGACAGCGGCTCGAGGACGTCGGCGTGATGCCTCGCGAGGTCATCGGCGGTCATGACGCCGCCGTGGTCGTGCACGGCGCGCGCGATGCGCACGGCGACCTCGCCCTCGTACAGCGCGCTGCGGCCGTTTGTGCCGATCGCTTCGATGACGCCGGCGAGGCCGGGCTGGCGCAGCGTCTCGCCCATGCGCGGCGGGCGGCCGTCGATGTAGAGGGCGTCGGCGAGGGCGCTGTACTTGGTGAAGAGGCCCTTCGCATTCGCGAGCGTGAGGGCGAGCTCGCGGGAGACGGGAAAGCCATCGCGCGCGTAGCGGACCGCGGGCGCGAGGAGGCCGGCGAGCGGCATCGTGCACCAGCGGGCGTGGAACTCGGACCAGGCGTCGACGAGGCCGGGGACGGCGGCGGCGAGGCCGCCGTGGTTGGGGATCTCCGCCCCGCGGCGCGGGCTTTCAGGCCGCGCTCGATCTGAAGTGCGCTCGGCGTACAGGTCGATCGTCGCGGCGGCGGGCGCCATGCCGCCGGAGCAGATGGCGGTCGGGGCGGGCGCGCCGGCGGGGCAGGCGAGGATGTAGGCGTCGCCGCCGAGGTGGCTGCGGCCGGGCTTGACGACGGGGAGGAGGGCGGACATGGCGATAGCGGCGTCGAAGGCGTTGCCGCCGTCGCGGAGGACGGCGAGGCCGGTCTGCGAGACGAGCGGGTGCTCGGAGGCGACCATGCACTCGGCGCCGAGGACGGGGCCGCGCATGTATGCGGGGTCGTCGTAAGGGGAGGGTCGGGCGTCGTCGGTCATCGGGTCACTCGTTGTGGTGCGCGGGGCCGGCGGTGCCTTCGCGCTTGAGTTGTTCGACTTCGTCCCAGGTGTATCCGGCGGCGAGGAGCACCTCTTCGGTGTGCTCGCCGTGGTGGGGGGCGAGGCGGGGGATGCGGACGGGCTCACCGTTTACGGCGATGCCGGTGCCGACCATGCGCACCGGGTCGTGGCCGGGGTGGTCGACGTCGTGGATGTAGGCGTTCGCGCGCACCATTTCGTCATCGGCGACCTCGGCGTAGTCCTGGACGGGCTGGGCGAAGAGGCCGACGGCGTTGAGGCGCTGCACCCATTCGCGCGCGGGCGCGGTCGCGAACGTGCGGTCGAGCTCGGCGATGAGGGCGGGCGCGTTGGTGCCCATGCGCTTGGTGTAGGTGTCGAAGCGCTCGTCGTCGAGGAGATCCTTGCGGCCGATGGTGTCGCAGACCTCGCGCCAGGCGCGGTCGAGCAGCATGCCGATGACGAACCACTTGCCGTCGCCGCCCTGGTAGATGCGCCAGAAGGGGCGGGAGCCGCCGCGCTCGGCGCGCGGGCGCAGCTTGCCGCTGAAGAGGTAGCTGTTGATGTCGAACGCCTGCAGCGAGAGCTGGCTGCCGAGCAGCGACGTGTCGAACTTCATGCCCTCGCCGGTGGCGTTGCGGTGGGCGAGGCCGGCGAGGACGCAGATCGCAGCGTGGAGGGCGCCGACCTGGTCGGCGTGGGGCACCTGCGCGGGCAGCGGCGGGTCGTCGGGCTCGCCGTTCGTGCTGGCGAAGCCGCCGCGTGCCTGCGCGAGGAAGTCGAAGGCGCCGAGGTCCGCGTCGGGGCCGACGGGCCCGTAGCCGGAGGCCTGCACGTAGACGATCGCGGAGTTTGCGGCTCGCAGGTCGTCGTACGTGAGCGCGAGGCGGGCGATGGCGCCGATGCGGTAGTTCGTCACGAAGGCGTCGGCGTCGCGCGCGATGCGGAGGAGCGCCTGGCGGCCGCGCGGGTGCTTGAGGTCGAGGGCGACCGAGCGCTTGCCGCGATTGTGGGCCTCGAAGTAGGCGCTGAGGCCGAGGTCGGGGTAGTACCAGGCGTGGCGGCCGGGGTCGCCGTGCTGGCGCTCCTCGACCTTGATGACGTCGGCGCCGAGGTCGGAGAGGACGGCCGTGGCGTAGGTGCCCTGCTGCCAGATGGTGAGGTCGAGGACGCGGATGCCATCGAGGGGGCGGCGCATGGGTGGATTGTGGCGGGCGGGGTGCGTGGGTGTCCAGCGCGGGAGGCCGAGTGCTTGATGCGCGGCCGCGGCACGTGCTCGATCGTGCCGGCTCGCGAAGAGGACCGAGGGCCGCTAACGAGCGGACAGCGCCGACAATGGCGCGAGGGGCATGGGGGAGCGGGTGGAACAAGGGCTATGGCAGGCACCGGGCGCGGGAACCGCACGCAGGTGACCGATAATATTGGTGTGACCACCTACGGCTACGATGCCCTCAACCGGCTCACCCACGTCCAGTACGCGGCCGGCGACTGCAGGACATGACATACGATCTCGTCGGTAACCGCACGGGCCTCACGGCCACTCCGCTCAGCGGTTCGACCCCTTGCAGCGGCACGCCCACCGCCAACACCTACACGCTCGGCGCCTGCGGCAGCACCGGCGCCAACACCGGCAACCAGCGCAACTGGTACAACGGTGACGGCCTGCGGGTGCGCGCGCGCACGTTCGTCTCCGGCCGCCGCGACGACGACTTCGTCTGGGATGTGGGCGCCGGCCTGCCGGTCGTGCTCCAGGACACGCTGACGCCGCAATCCGGCTCCCCGACGACCACGACCTACCTCTATGGCCTCGGCCTGGTCCTCGAGACCGTCGGATCGAACAGCTACTTCTACCTCTCGGACGGCCTCGGCAGCACGACCGAGCTGACGGACACTTCAGCCACGGTGCAGAATGCCTACCAATACGATGTCTGGGGCTCGCTGCGCGCTACTTCCGGCAGTACCGCCAACCAGTTTGAGTTCGCCGGCCAGCAGACCGACCACAACGCGAACCGCGGCCTGCAGTACCTGCGCGCTCGGTACTACGATCCGAGCCTAGGGAGGTTTATTAGCCGAGACCCGCTTCCGTTCTCTAACCGATACAGTTATGGCCTGGACAACCCTACAAACGTCGCCGACCCGTACGGTGCCTTTCCATGCCCCGGCTGCAGCAAACTGAAGAAGGCGACGAAAGCTACGGTTACCGCGGTCACATCCGCCGCCAAGTCCGTCAGCGATGCGACAGCAGACTGCGTCGGCAACCACCATCTTGTCGGCGGATGTGGCACGTTACTGCAGCTCGCAGACCTTGTTCCATTGGCCGAATCTTGCGCCGTTGGAGGAGCGATAATTGGCGCCGGCCGGCGTACTGGGGGCGGCCGCCGGAGCCTATGAGGGTTATCGGATCTGTGAGCCAATCGAAACATGGATCAACCGCAGCGCCACGTTAGCCGCTTATGCACAAGTCGCGGCTAGTTCCTGTCCTGCTTCCAACAAGGCGGCGGGGGCGGCAATCTTGTACGCGAATTACAAAGTTGATCTCTTCCCGATCGCCAGCGAGATAGTAGAAATCTCGCTATCCAAAGCCCAGTCGCGTGCTATTGATTGCGGGTCCACAAGCAAAGCGTTCGCCAGCGAGCTTTCATACCCAACCGGACCGAAGGAGTAGGTGACTGCTGTGGCACGCGGGATTCTCAAGCGCTTCGATAACTTCTCCAGTCGTATCGTCGACCCACCGCTTGACCTCGACGAAACGATCGTCCTAGAAAACTCAGCGACTCACGTGAGATTTCCGTTTTCCGAACTCGGAACTCTAACGCTAACAACCAAGAAGCTCTTCTTTTCAGCTCGCAATCGCGACTTGATTCCGTTGCGAGCGCGGACGCCGATCACAATTCGTTTATCTGAAGTGGACTCAGTAGAACTAGTGAACTGGCGGAAAACGTTCGCAGGAGCGCCCCCGGGCCTACCCGGCTTCGAAATAGTTGCGCGCAACGACAGCAGAACAGGGTCGATGGTTTTTCAGGCGAAGCACCCTTCTGATTGGGTTACCGCTATTCGTGCCCTCCTCAGCGCGATTCGTAGCGAGTGAGGTGATCGTTTCGTGGACCCGATGATGGCTTTCGCTGGGCTCAAAAGGACGACCGGTACTGCACCCACCGCGTCGTACAATCTATGTTCTGCGACGTGTCAATCTAGCCTCAGCTAGGCTCGTTAACTGACGCGCACGAGCAGCACTTTCGGCCTATAAGTGCATATCTGGGCACTATAGGTCCGAAAACGTCTTCCCCGTTGACAAGTGGTAGTATAGGTAGTACCATCGCACTACCATGCGGACTTCACGCCAATCTCTACAATCACATTCCGCCCTATCCGTCGTCACGCGAAAGGGCCAAGTCACCCTTCCGGCGACGATCCGACGCCGACTACAAGTCTCTCGAGGCGACGTCGTGCAATTCGACATCGAAGGCGACGTCGTGCGAGTCACCCGCGCCCCGGATGCAGTGCACGCGACCGCCGGTGTCGTCAAGTCGAGCCGACCCCCGCTCTCCCCTGAGGGCGAGCGTCGCCTCATAGAGCATCTCATCGCCGAGGACGTCCTGCGCCGGTCAGGAGGATGATGGAGGAAGCGTTCCTCGATACCAACGTCCTCGTCCGCCACTTCGTCTACGACCGGTTTTCTCCCCCTCCGCCACGAAATGCCTGGAGACCATCGCGGCAGGCAAGCTTCGTGTCTCGACCACCATGCTCGTGGTCTTCGGGACCGGGTTCGCTCCTGAGACTCGCTCACGCCATCGCTGCTCTGCGTGAGCGTCGTTCTCTTCCCGGCTATCCGCCCCCCGAACCACGCGGCGCGGTTGATCCGGCTCGTCCCGGCAGGTCAGGCAGTGAAAGGAGCGTCTTGCGACGTAGAGCGACGATCATGCACGGCGGCGACGACGGTCGGAGGTCGATTCGGGGGCGGCATGAGGGCCCGGGAGGGGGAGATGGGCGCGGCTATACTGGATCCGAGGAGATGCGCATGCGGGTGATCAAGGCGCGGGAGCTGGGGTTCTGCATGGGGGTGCGGCGCGCCGTCGAGATGATGGAGGCGGCGGCGGGGGAGCTGGGGCGGATCGACAGCCTGGGCTCGACTGTCCATAACCCACAGGTCGTCTCGAAGCTGCGCGAGCGCGGCGTGGACGTCATCGCCACGCTTGAGGCCGTCGACGCCCGGCGGCCGGTGGCGATCACGGCGCACGGGGTCGGGCCGCAGGTGCTGCGGGAGCTGGAGTCGCGGGGGGCGCGGATCATCGACACGACGTGCCCGATCGTGACGCGCGCGCAGCAGTGGGCGAAGAAGATGACGGACGAGGGCTTCGGGCTCATCGTCTTCGGTGACCCGGAGCACAAGGAAGTGCGGGGGATCCTCGGCTGGGCGAACGGCAAGGTCGTGACGATGCGCTCGGCGGATGAGCTGGACGCGCCGTTGCCGGACTGGATGCCGTCGCGCATCGGCGTGCTGTCGCAGACGACCGAGACCGAGGGGCACTTCGCGCGCTTCGTGCAGAAGCTGCTGACGGTGCACATGGACCGCATCTCGGAGCTGCGGGTGATCAACACGCTGTGCAACGCGACGACGAGCCAGCAGGCGGCGACGGAGGAGCTGGCGCGCGAGGTCGACCTGATGGTGGTCGTCGGCGGGCGCGAGAGCGCGAACACGCGGCACCTGGCGGAGGTGGCGCGCGAAGCGGGCGTCGAGACGCACCACGTGGAGTCGGCGGCGGAGATCGAGGCGGGGTGGCTCGCCGGGCGGGAGACGGTGGGCGTCGCGGCGGGGGCGTCGACGCCAGATGTCGTGATCGACGAGGTCGTGGCGCGGCTGTACGCGCTGGCGTCGGGGTCGGCTTCGTCGAACTGAACCACAGAGGCACCGAGGCACAGAGGGTTGTGATGGGGCGATCGATTGATTGCCGGCCGGGTGCGGCGTCTGTTTGGCAGGTAGCATCGGGCGGAGCGGAATCTCCGCGGGTACTGTCGCGGATCGTGGCTGGCGCTTGGTCCGAGATGATCGCGGTGATGTGTGACTGAGGCGGCGCGGACGGCGCGCGAGAAGGCGAACGCGGGCGGCGTCGTGGAGGCGGTGCGCGCGGGGTCGGTCGCGGAGCGGCTGGGGCTGCGGGCGGGCGACCGGATCGTCGCTGTCGATGGCCGGGTGGTCCGGGATGCGGTCGACGTGCGGTTCGCGACGGCCGAGGAGCGGGTGGCGCTCGAGGTCGTGCGGGACGGGACGGCGTCGGTGCTGGCTTTCGAGAAGGATCCGGACGAGGACCTGGGGGTCGAGTTCCGCGAGGCCACGTTCGACGGGATCCGCATCTGCAACAACTCGTGCTTCTTCTGCTTCCTGAAGGGGAACCCGAAGGGCATGCGGAAGACGCTGTACGTGAAGGACGACGACTACCGGCTGTCGTTCGTGCACGGCAACTTCGTGACGCTGACGAACCTCGGCGAGGACGACTGGGCGCGGCTGGCGGAGCAGCGGCTGTCGCCGATCAACGTCTCGGTACACGCGACGGACGTCGAGCTGCGCCGGTACCTGCTGGGAAACCAGGAGGCGCCGGACATCGTCGCACAGCTGCGGCGGCTGGGGTCGCTCGGGATCCGGGCGAACACGCAGGTGGTGTTGTGCCCCGGCGTCAACGACGGCGCCGCGCTCGACCGGACGATCGCGGACCTGCGGGCGCTGTGGCCGACGGTGGAGACGGTATCGGTGGTGCCGGTGGGGGCGACGATGACGGCGGAGGAGCGCATCGCGCGCGGGGCGCACGCGCCCGAAGTCGATGCGTGCACGGCGGAGTACGCGCGGGCGGTCATCGCGCAGGTGCGGCCACAGCAGCGCCGCTTCCGGAGCGAGATCGGGCGGACGTTCGTGTACCTGGCGGACGAGTATTACCTCGCCGCGGGCGTCGGTGTGCCGGGCGCGGCGCAATACGACGGGTTCGCGCAGTACGAAAACGGCATTGGGATGGTGCGCTGGCTGCTGGAGGACTGGCGCCGGGCGCGGCGCGGCGTCGGTGGTGGTGCGATGTTGGGCACCCAGGGGCTCGTACGCAGGAGCGCGAACCGCCCGAGCAATGGCGGGACCTTGACGAAGCCGCCAACCGTCCGGCGCGCGACATTTGTCTGCGGAACGCTGATCGCGCCGGTGCTGACGCGGCTCGCGGGTGAGTTGGGCGATGTGACCGGTGTGGCGGCGGATGTGGTGGCGGTGGAGAACCGGTTCTTCGGGCCGCGGGTGAACGTATCGGGGCTGCTGGTGTCGGGGGATATCGAGGCTGCGCTGCGCGGGCGGGAGCTGGGCGAGCTGGTGGTGTTGCCGCGGTATGCGCTGGACTACAGCGGGTCGCGGTTCCTCGACGACCGGACGCCCGCGGAGCTGCAGCGCGGGCTCGGGGCGCCGGTCGCGTTCGCGTCGTCGCTGGGGGAGGTGTTGGGGCTGGTGCGGCGGGGAGTACACTGCGACGTCATTGGCGCCGGCGTCGGGGCCACGACGAACGGGAAGTCTTGGGTGGAGGTGGCGCCGTGACGCGACGGATCGACGGCGCGAGAGGACAGGTCTGAAGACCTGTCCGTACGGGTACCGGCAATCTGAATCGCGAGAGAGGAGGCGTTGGAGGGGTTTCGTTGAAGTAGAGCGCCAGGTCCGTTTTGCCGGACAGCCGAGGGCGGCTGTCCTACGCGGGGCGGATGACGAGGTGGAGGCTGATCGAACCATTCGGCGGGTAGCCTCCCGGCAGCACAGCCGTGATGGCCGGAGCAAACCGGAGCGCGCGAGCGCCCGACAAAGGCCGGCCAGCGTGCCCCCTCCCTTCTGTCTCGACGGTCAATGAAATGAGCCCCGCGCGGGCTGAAGCCCGCGCTACGTCGTCGTGCCGTGCGCCGCCACCCGGCCGCCAGCAGTACGGACGTTTGGGGCTGGTGCGCGCAGCTTGCGGGCTGCGTGGGAGGGAAGATCATGCGGACCGAACGGAATCGACATGCGGCGCCGCGCACCATCGACGCGCGGAGCCAATGCGGCATCGCACAGTCGCCTCGCCACGACGGGGAGGTGGCCTGATGTGCGGGATTATCGGCTACACGGGCGAGCGGGAGGCGTCGCCGCTGCTGCTGGACGGGCTCCAGCGGCTGGAGTACCGCGGCTACGACAGCGCGGGCATCGCCGTCCTCGGCACGGACGGACGCATCGCAGTCGCCAAGACCGCTGGCAAGCTGTCGGCGCTGCGGGCGGGGCTCGAGGGGGCGTACCCGGCCGGGCACGCGGGCATCGGGCACACGCGCTGGGCGACGCACGGCAAGCCGACGGACGACAACGCGCACCCGCACCTCGACTGCACGGGCGAGGTCGTCGTCATCCACAACGGCATCGTCGAGAACTACCTCGAGCTGCGGGCGGAGCTGCGCGAGCGCGGCCATGAGCTGCGCTCGGAGACGGACACGGAGGTGCTGCCGCACCTGATCGAGGAGCGGCTGGCGGAGGGCGACGAGCTGGTGGAGGCGCTGCGCTGCACGCTCGGCCGGCTCGAGGGGGCGCACGCGATCGTCGTCATGTCGACGCGGGAGCGGGGGCGGCTGGTGGCGGCGCGCGTCGGCAACGCGGGTGGCGTCGTCGTCGGCTACGGGCGCGGCGAGATGTTCGTCGCGAGCGACCTGACGGCGCTGCTGCCGGAGACACAGCGGGTGGTGTTCCTGGCCGACGGCGAGATCGCTGACGTGACGGCGGACGGTGCCCGCTACGTCGCGGCGGATGGACGCGTGCTCGAGAAGCGGGCGCAGGTGGTGCCGTTCGACCCGGTGTCGGCGGCGAAGGGCGCCTACAAGCACTTCATGCTCAAGGAGATCATGGAGCAGCCGCAGTGCCTGATGGACACGTTCCGGGGCCGGGCGTCGTTCGACCCGCCGGCGGTGATGCTCGAGGACGTGCGGGTCGACGAGGCGACGTTGCGGCGGGTGTCGCGGGTGATGCTGATCGGGATGGGGACGAGCATGCACGCGGCGATGGTGGCGCGCACGTATTTCGAGCGCATCGCGGGCATCCCGGCGGAGGTCGACAACTCATCGGAGTTCCGGTACCGCGACGCGCTGATCGGGCGGGACACGCTCGTGGTGTCGGTGGCGCAGTCGGGCGAGACGGTGGACACGCTGGAGGCGATGGCGGACGCGAAGCGGCGGGGCGCGCCGCAGGTGACGATCTGCAACACGCCGGGTGCGGCGACGACGCGGTTGGCGGACGGCTTCGTGCTGACGCGCTGCGGGCCCGAGGTGGCGGTGGCGAGCACGAAGACGCTGACGGCGTCGATCACGGCGCTGTACCTGCTGGCGTGCCACATCGGGCGCGTGCGGGGGGCGCTCGACGACGCGCGGCTGGCGTTGCTGCTCGACGACCTGGCGCGGGTGCCGGGGCTGGTCGGGCGGGTGCTGGCGCTCGACCCGCAGATCGCGGAGATCGCGGCGCGGGTGGCGGGGTACCGCGACTTTCTGTTCCTGGCGCGCGGGCTGCAGTACCCGATGGCGATGGAGGGGGCGCTGAAGCTGAAGGAAGTGAGCTACATCCACGCTGAGGGCTATCCGGCGGGCGAGATGAAGCACGGGCCGATCGCGCTCGTCGACCGCACCCTGCCGGTGGTGGCGCTGGCGCTCGATGATGGCACGCGCGAGAAGATGCTCTCGAACATCGAGCAGGTGCGCGCACGGGACGGCATCGTCATCGGCATCGTGTCGGAGGGGGACGACGAGGTGGCGTCGAAGTGCGCGCACGCGCTGGCGCTGCCGCGCATGCGGAATGTGGACCGCGTGACGGAGGCGGAGAACGGTGGCCGACAGGTGCCGTGGGACGGCTCGCTGCTGTACCCCGTGCTGTCGGCGGTGCCGATGCAGTTGCTCTCGTATCACATTGCCGTGCGGCGGGGCTGCGACGTCGACCAGCCGCGCAATCTGGCGAAGACGGTGACAGTGGAGTAGGTCGCTGGCCGTGGCTTGCGGGTGGTCGGGCCCAGGTCGTCCCGCCGGCGGGGCCTACTGGACGGTGAGCTTGCCGGTCATCTGCGTCGGATGGAAGTCGCAGCGGAAGTCGTACGTGCCGGCGGGGATATTAATGAGGATCGTGCCGCTCCCCCCGCCGGGGATGCTCGCGGGGTCGCTGCACGGCGCGGGGCCGCCGACCCGGCAGAAGGGTGACGCGTAGGTACCGCTTGCATCGGCGACGTGCACGTTGTGCGTCGCCTGGCCCTTGTTCTTGAGGGTGATGGTGGTGCCGGTGGTGACCGTGAGGGACGCTGGCTGGAAGGCGTTGTCGACCATGTCGATCTCGTTGGCGCCGGGGCCGCCGCCGCCGGTGCTCGGCGCGGTCGGTTCGGCCTGGACGAACTCCTTGTGGCCCTCGTCGTAGATCGCCGCGGCGACGCCGCCGATGGCAAGCGCAGCGATGCCGGCGGCGACGACGCCGCCGATCTGCCAGCGGGGCAGGTTCGGGTTGGCGGCGAAGTAGAAGGCGAGCCCGAGGATGGCGAGGGCGACGACGGCGGCGAGCGGCGTCGCGGCGTCGTTGGGGAGCGAGAGGTAGATGCGGGAGAGGCCGTAGATGACGAGCAGGGCGAAGGCGAGGACGCCGGCGGGGATCAGCAGCGGCAGCATGATGCGGTCGTAGACGCGGGTGGGCGCCTCGGTGCGTTCGGTGGCGAGGGCTTCCATGCGATAGGTCTGGAGGCTGCCCGGGACGATCTGGTCGGCATGCTGCTCGACGATGGTGGCGGCGTTCGTGCGGAGGGTGGTGTAGTCCGCGAGCGCGTTGTTGCTGGCCCAGCGCGTCTCGACGACGACGAGGGCGTCGCCCTCGGGGTTGGCGGTGCGGGTGATCTGCATGCCGCGGAAGCCGGGCTGCGCGGAGGCGATGTCGTGGTGGGCTTCGAGGTCGGCGAGGACGCCGCCCGGGGCGAGCGCGTGATCGACGCGGGTCGCCGGGATCTTGAACAGGACGGTCTGTACGTACTCCATGCTCACCTGCCCGCAGCACCGGAGGCGCGATTGTGCCTCTTCTCACGAAGTCGGGCATATAGTAGCCGCGCGCGGGCTTTGGCGGTAGGGGCGGTGGAAGGGTGAAGGGTGAGGGGTGAGGGGTGAGGGGTGAAGGGTGGAGCGGACAGGGGGCGTGGGTTCGCGGTTCCCGAGGCCGGGGGGTGGAAAATGGGGATCCGGCGGAGCTGAAGCTTTGCCGGGTACCAGGCGCCGCGTGGTAGGGGGGCCGCGGGGGTCGGGCTACGGCGCGGTAGGGGTGGCGGAGGCGCCGGTGTTGGCGAGGGCGAGGTCAAGGACGGACTGGACTTCGTCGCGCGCCATGATGCCCTCGAACTTGCCGGCGACGCGGCCGTCGGCGCCGACGACGAAGACCCACGGTTCGCTCCGGATGCCCCACTCGCGCGTGGCCGGGACGGGGTTCTGGATGTTCGCGGTCCGGAGGTCGCGGAGCACGTAGGGCTCGATGTGGATGAAGATGGCGCGGCCGGCGTAGTCGCGCGCGAGCGGGTCCATGACGGTGTCCATGACGGGCGCGCAGGTGCGCGAGCGGCAGAAGGCCGGTGTGGCGAAGGCGATGACGAGCGGCTTCCCGGTCTTCAGCGCGTCGGCGACGGTGATGTCGTGCATCTGCGGGCGAGGTGGCGAGGAGGAATCGATCTCCTCGATGGGGTCTGTCGCGGTCGTCGGCTGCACGCTCGGCGGTGCGGGGTCGCCGACGGCGACCTCCGGTGTGCGTTCGAGGACGTTGAAGCGGAACGGGATGCGTTTCTCGGTGCGGTCGCCGCGACGGACGGCGATCTCGACGCCCCAGTCGCCGGGCTGGTCGAAGTTGACGAGCGAGACGTAGACGCCGTCATCGCCGGTGATGGACCGTTCGCCGCCGGCGAGTTCATCGACGTAGGCGAGCTGGACGGGGATGAAGCGCGCGTCCATCTCCGAGCGGAAGCGCGTCTTGCCGTCGTTGAGGTTGTAGTAGCGCAGATGCACCTGCGCGTCGAGGATGTGGGCGCCGTCGGCGTCGGCGAGCGTCATGCTGACGCGGTTGTCGCCGACGGCGAGCGTGTTGTTGATCGACGGGCAGATTTGGCAGCCGCCGAGCTGGACGACGCGCGGGAACTTCGGCGCGCTGCCGCCGCCGCAGGAGGCGAGCAGCAACACGGCGAACGCGACGGTGGCGAGCGCGGCGACGTGGGCGAGCGGGCGGGTCATCGCTCGGTGACGACGGGGCGCGCGTTGCCGAGCAGGAAGACGAGCGCGGCGAGCGCGATGAGCACCGGCAGGTCGATGGCGAGGCCGAAGTACCCGCTCGAGGTGTCGGACGACAGGGCCAGGTGGAGCGCATCGACGCCGTAGGAGAGCGGGTTGACGCGGCCGAGGAGCTTGAGCCATTCGGGGAGGTTGCTGAGCGGGTAGAAGGCGCCGGAGAAGAAGAGGAAGGGGAAGAGCACGAGGTTCATGACGAGGTGGAAGCCTTGCATCGAGCCGATGCGCTGGGCGAGCCATTGGCCGGCGCCGGCGAGGATGAGGTTCAGGAGCGCGATCGACAGGACGGCGAGGGCGACGCCGGGGAGGACGCCGTACTGCCACTGGAAGTCGATCGCGGGGATGGCGGCGGCGATCGCGAGCACGATGAGGGCCTGGGCGGCGCCGATGACGACGGCGCTCAGCGTCTTGGCGAAGAGGATGGTGCGCTGTGAGTGCGGTGAGGCGAAGAGCACCTTGAGCATGCCGCTGTCGCGGTCCTGGTAGTAGGTGGCGCTGGAGAACGTCGACGAGAAGACGGCGGTCATGACGACCATGCCGGGCGCGAGGAAGGTGCGGTAGTCGGCGATGTTCTTCGGGTCGAGGCCCTCGGAGACGCCTGTGCCGAGCAGGGCGAGCAGCATGAGCGGGAAGAGGACGGACGAGTAGAGCTGTGAGCGCGACCGCGCGAAGGCGCGGAGGTCGCGGGCGAGCAGGGCGGCGACGGCGGTGAGGGCAGCGGTCACGGGCGCATCTCCTCGTCGTCGACGGCGTCGGGCCGGATGCCGTGGCCGACGAGCTGGAAGTAGACGTCTTCGAGCGTCGACTGCTCGATGCGGACGGCATGGACGTGGTCGCCATACTCGCGGAAGAGGCGCGTGAGGAAGGGGCTGGCGGCGTCGACGGTGATGTGGGTCGTGCGGCCTGCCTGGCGGAGCTGGCCCACGCCCTCCCACGCAGCGACCTCGTCCATCGGCGCTGCGGCGGCGTCGCGCCATTCGACGCGCACGGCCTCGCGGCGCAGGCGGCGCTTGAGTTCGGCGGGCGCGCCCTCGGCGACGACGCGGCCGGCGTCGAGCAGGGCGACGGTGTGGCAGTAGCGCTCGGCCTCGTAGACGTCGTTCGTGGCGAGGAGGAGGGTGCGGCCGGCGGCGTTGGCGTCGAGGAGGTGCTGCCAGAGGGCGGCGCGCGAATCGGGGTCGAGGGCGAGGGTCGGCTCGTCGAGGAGCAGCACCTGCGGGTCGGGGAGGAGTGCGCGCGCGACCTCGAGGCGGCGCTTCATGCCGCCGCTGAGGGTGGCGGTGCGGCTGTCGGCGCGGTCGGCGAGGCCGACGGTGGCGAGCAGTGCGGGGATGCGCTCGCGGGCGGCGGCGCGCGGGAGCGCGAAGAGGCGGGCCTGCAGCCACATGGTCTCGGTGACGGTCATGCCCGGGTCGAGTGAGGGTTCCTGGAAGATGATGCCGACCCGGCGGCGGAGGGCAGGCGTCACCGGCTGGCCGAGGACGCGGATGTCGCCGGCGCCGACGGTGCGGCGGCCGATGAGGAGCGAGAGCAGGGTGCTCTTGCCGGAGCCGTTGGGGCCGAGGAGGCCAACGATGGCGCCGGCGGCCACGCTCAGGCTGAGGCCGTCGAGGGCGCGGCGCTCGCCGTGGGTGTAGATGGCGTCGCGCACCTCGATTGCGGGTGGTGCGGACGGGTAGAGGTCGGTGGCGGTGGGAGCGGGGTTGGTAGTGGAGTTCAAATCGCGGGTGCTCGTCCGGAGATCAGGGTATCACGCGCCCCTGCGGTGCGGTCGCTCTGATTGCGGTGTGGGGATGGGCGCGGGGTGGGGCCGGCTGCGACGCCGTGCTGCGCGACGAGGCGTCCGGCGGAGCTGAAGCTCCGCGGGTCCGGCACCCGACGTCGGGCGACGCCGGTTGAGGCTGCCCTCGGGGCATCGGGGGCTGAAGCTCCACCGCTACTAGCGGCGGGACGGTTCCGAGCGGGGCTGAAGCTCCGCCGCTCCTGGCTGCGGGCCGTCGGACGCGGTTGAGCTGCTAACGGACGTCGAGGAGTTCGACGTCGAAGATGAGCTCGGCGTTGGGCGGGATGACGTTGCCGGCGCCGCGCGAGCCGTAGCCGAGGTCGGGCGGGATGCGTAGTGTGCGGCGGCCGCCGACGCGCATCGACATGACGCCTTCGTCCCAGCCGCGGATCACCTGGCCGACGCCGATGGTGAACTCGAACGGCTGGCCGCGGTCGCGCGAGCTGTCGAACTTCTTGCCGTCGGTGAGCGTACCGGTGTAGTGGACGCGGACTTTCTTGCCTTTCGTGGGCTGGTCGCCGGTGCCGACGACCTCGTCGGTATAGCGCAGGCCGCTGGGTGTGGTGGTTTCGTCCGGCATGTTGCCTCCTCTGTGGTCAGGGGCCGACGCCGATGAGCTCGACGTCAAAGATCAGCGTTGCGTTGCCGGGGATCGTGGGCGGGTACCCCTGTGCGCCGTAACCGAGTTCGGGCGGGATGATCAGGCGGCGCTTGCCACCGACCTTCATCGAGGCGACGCCGACGTCCCAGCCTTTGATGACGCGGCCCTGGCCGAGCACGAAGTCGAACGGCTTGCCGCGGTCGCGCGAGCTGTCGAACTTGCGGCCGTCCGTCAGCCAGCCGGTGTAGTGGACCTGCACGTGCTGGCCGCTCTTCGGCTGGGCGCCGGTGCCGACGGTCTCGTCGATGTAACGCAGGCCCTGGGCGGACCGTACCTGGCCCTCGAGCTTCGGCGCGCCGGGCGGGTTGACGTCAGCCGACGACGCCGGGCCACCGTCATCGCAGGCGGCGAGCGCGAGGGCGCCCACGAGGGCGGCCAGTATGACCGCGAGTTGCTTCACGCGTCCTCCGGCACGCATTCTCGCGGCTGTGCCGGTGGCGGACAACAGCGTCAGGACGCGGGTGTGCGGTACACGGCGAGGCCGTCCTCGATGTGCGCGAGTTCGAGGAAGGGGAGCGCGTCGAACAGGGCGCGCTGGTGGGGGAGGATGTAGATGACCCAGAGGGGGTGATGGCCGCGTTCGTACCAGGCGGCGAGCGCGCGAGTGAATGGTTCCATGATGACGTGGTCGAAGGGGTTCACGAGCATGAGGACGAGCGGGGCGGCAGGGAGCTCGTACGTGCGCGCATCCGCGCACTCGATGATGATTTCGCCGGCGCGGATGTCGTCGCACGTCTCGCGAAACCGGGTGATGTTGCGCAGGGCGACGGCAGCGAGCTCGGGCGCGTACTCGACGCCGACGACACGCGCGAACGGACGCCGGGCGGCGAGCATGGCAGCCTTGCCCTTGCCGCAGCCGATATCGACGAAGGTGTATGCGCTCACGTCATCGCGGACGAACGAGATGGCGTGGTCGAAGTCGTGCTCTGCCAGCGCCGTGTAATGCGTGGCGTGCGCCCAGCTCTCGACCGGCGCGTCGATGTCCGTGATGGCTACTTCAGCAGCGGTGTCGACGCCGAAGCGCTGGTCGAACGCGCGGTCGGCGGCGAGGCGCTGCGCGTGTGCGCGGCGATAGCGGCGACGGTCGGGAAGATGCTTGAGCCAGTAGTAGGGGTGGAGGGCGATACGGCGGAGCCCGTCGGCGGGGTCGTCGCGCAGCAGGTAATAGGGGCGTCGCAGGTTGCGGAGGACCCGACGCGTGATCGCTGCCTGCGCCATGCCTTCACCCCCCAAAGGCAGGAAGCGGAGTGTGGTTTAGTCTAGGCGAAAGATCAGGAACTACCAATACAGGGCGGGCGGCCGGTTGTGCAGCGCGGCTATCCGGTGGCGAGGAGCGCCGGTAGGCTGGCCGTATGGACCTGGGCATCATCGGCTATCCGCGCTCGGGCAAGACGACGGTGTTCAACGCGGTGACGCGCGGGCACGCCGAGACCGGCTCGTACGGCGCCGGCGTGCAGCCGAACATCGGCGTGGTGAAGGTGCCGGACAGGCGGCTCGAGCGCCTGGCGGAGCTGTTCCACCCGAAGAAGTTCACGCTGGCGGACCTGCGGTATATCGACTTCCCGGGCGAGGCATTCGCGGGCGGACAGGGGCCCTCGGCGCAGTTCCTGGCGCAGCTGGCGCGGTGCGACGTGCTGGTGCACGTGGTGCGCGCGTTCCACGACGAGACGGTGCCGCACCCGGCCGGCTCGGTGGACGCGGCGCGCGACATCGCGGCGATGGACCTGGAGCTGGCGTTTGCCGACGCGGCGTTCATCGAGAAGCGGCTGGAGCGGATCGAGGCGGCGACGCGGGCGATGAAAGCGGGCGAGCGGGAGCAGGCGGCGCGCGAGACGGAACTGCTGCAGCGGCTGCGCGCCGGGCTGGAGGCGGAGCAGCCGTTGCGGGCGCAGGCGCTGTCGGCGGACGAGGAGAAGCTGCTGGTGAACTACCAGTTCCTCACCGACAAGCCGCTGCTCATCGTGCTGAACATCGACGAAGCGGACGCCGCGCGCGCGGGCGAGATCGAAGCGCGCTTCGCCGGCGTCGCGGCGCACCCGCAGACCGCCGTGGCGGCGATCAGCGGGAAGGTGGAGGCCGAGCTGGCGCAGATGTCGGACGAGGACGCGGCGGCGTTCCGGGAGGACCTGGGGATCAAGGAGCCGGGGCTCGACCGGATGATCCGCATGTCGTACGAGCTGACCGGGCTCATCTCTTTCTTCACGGTGGGGCCGGACGAGTGCCGGGCGTGGAACGTGCGCCGGGGCGCGACGGCGCCGGTGGCGGCGGGGAAGATCCACAGCGACCTCGAGCGCGGCTTCATCCGCGCGGAGGTGGTGCGATGGGACGACCTGCTCGCCGCGGGGTCGATGGCGGAGGCGAAGAAGCGGGCGCTCGTGCGGCAGGAGGGGAAGACGTATGTGGTGCAGGACGGGGACTGTCTGAACATTTTGTTCAACGTGTAGAGGCAGGTGGGGGACAGACAACAGACAGAGAACAGACAGCAGAGGGCGTGACAGCGGGAGAGATGGCACAAGGGGCGGGCCGGTGAGCGAGTTGAAGTCGTTCGACCGGGTGGCGCACGTGTATGACGAGACGCGGGCGATGCCGCCGGAGGTGACGGCGCGCGTCGCGGACGCGATCGCGCGTGCTGCGCGCGAGGTGGCGGCGTCGCCGCGGCTGCTGGAAGTGGGGATCGGCACGGGGCGTATCGCGGTGCCGCTGGCGGAGCGCGGCGTGCAGGTGTTCGGGGCGGACATCGCGCCGAAGATGCTTGGCGTGCTGCGAGCGAAGCGGGCGGACATGCCGGTGCTGCTGGCGGAGGCGACGCGGCTGCCGTTCCGTGACGGCGCTTTCGACGCTGTGCTGTTCGTCCATGTGCTGCATCTTGTGCCGGACGCTGCGGCGGTCCTGCGCGAGGCGGCGCGTGTCGTGCGCGCGGGCGGCGCGGTCATCTACGGCGGCGACGACCACGACGCGGGGATCCGGCGACAGGCCGACGCGATCGTCGCCGAGTGCGCGCTCGCTGCCGGCGTCGACATGAGCACGCGGGATGAGCCGCACGACCGGGCGATGGAGGCGATGTCGGCGGGCGTGCTGCGGGATGCTGGCGCGCGGCTGGAGACGATCGAGGCGGCGCGGTGGACCGGGACGGTGTCGGTGCGGCGGATGCTCGAGCGGCTGGCGCGGCGCGACTACTCGAGCTCGTGGCGGATCCCGGAGGAGAAGGTCGCCGGCATCGTCGAGGCGGCGCGGCCCCGGCTGGAGGCGCTGCTCGGCGGGCCGGACGGCGAGGCGTCGTTCGAGCGGTCGTTCTCGCTGATCATCGCGCGGCTGCTGTAGGGCTGGATGGCCCGGGGCGCGAGCACCGCCACGGTTGTCGCAACCCCGGGGCTCGTAGGCCTCCGACCGAAGATGTTAGCCCGGACCGGGAGACGCAGCCCGGGACGGTGCCACGGCGTCGGGCACGGGGCTGCACCGTGCCGACGCCCTGGACGCGGGCACGGTTAGGCGCGCAGCACCGAAGATGGTCGCTGTACGCGCGGTGGAGCGCATGAACATCGTGTCTACGCGCACGCGTGCACGCGCGCGAGAGCGGCGGTTACGGATCGGCAACACGGATGCATTGCAGCGCGGCGCGGGGTGATCGTCGTACTGCGCGCGGCCGGTATTGAGCACCGCCGCGCGCCGTCGCGTGATGCCGCTGCTCAAGCCGCGTCTTCATGGCCGCGATCCTGGTGTCGTCGTGGCGCGTGCCGGGCCACCACACGCGATGTTTCGCGTCGTCGCGCTTGTGGTGTCGGTGGAGCAGATTGACGAGCGTGGCCGACACAGAGATGCGGGTGCGGTGACGCTGCGTTAGCCTGCCCGCGATCTGCTTCAGGGGGTCGCGCATGGACACACCGTTGCGCATCGGGGTCATCGGCGCGGGCGGGATCTCGCACTCGCATCTGCTGGCGTACCGGAGCCGGACGAACCGCGACCTCGCGCGGGTCGTGGCGATCGCCGACGTCGACGAGGCGCGGGCGCGCGAGCAGGCGAAGACGTACGGCATCGACGGCGTGTACACGGACTGGCGGGCGATGGTCGCGAGCGACGCGATCGACGCCGTGAGCATCTGCACGCCGCCGTTCCTGCACGTCGAGCAGTCGTGCGAGGCGCTGCGAGCGGGCAAGTCCGTGCTGTGCGAGAAGCCGGTCTCGCCGACGCTCGCGGGCATCGACGCGATCGCCGAGGCGGAGCGCGCAGGCGGCGCGGCCTTCGCCGGCGTGTTCCAGCACCGGGTCGGGCAGGGTGCGCGCCAGGTGAAGGGTCTGATCGAGCAGGGGCGCTTTGGGCGGCTGCTGTTCGGGCTGGCGGAGACGCTCTGGCAGCGCGACCAGGCGTACTACGACGTCTGGTGGCGGGGGACGTGGGAGCAGGAGTGCGGTGGCGCGACGATGGGGCAGGCGATCCATTCGATCGACATGCTGACGTGGCTGATGGGCGAGCCGGTGTCGGTGGTGGCGGACGCGGCGACGGTGCAGCTCGCGATCGAGGTCGAGGACTCGTCGGCGGCGGTCGTGCGCTTCAGGGACGGGGCGATGGCGACGCTGTCGATCACGGTGAACGCGCAGGACAACCGCAGCCGGCTGGAGTTCTTCGGGTCGAAGTTGCAGGCGGTGTCATCGGAGTCGGCGTACGACCCGACGGCGACGCCGTTCCGGCTGACGTCGCGCGACGCGGCATACGCGGAGGCGTGCATGGGGGAGGCGGAGCGCATCGCGCCGGAGGAGACGAAGCACCTGCATGTGCCGATGGTGCACGACTTCCTGCGCGCGATCATCGATGGGCGGCCGCCGCTCGTGACCGCGGACGAGTGCCGGCGGTCGATGCAGCTCATCACGGGGCTGTACAAGTCGGCGATGACGGGGGCGCGCGTCGCGCTGCCGATCGGGCCGGACGACCCGTGGTACAGCCGCATCCCGCCGAAGGGCTTCGCCCTGCGCTAGGGCCTGCCGTTGTTGTCGCGCTCGCGGGCGACGCGGGCGAGCAGGTCCAGGTTGTCGCTAATGATCGCGTCCACGCCCCAGGCGCGCGTACGGGCGAGCTGGTCGTCGTTATTGATCGGCCAGGTGGCGATGATGCGCACATGTTCGCGGAGCTCGCGGACACGGTCGTCGGAGAGCAGGCGGTAGTGGATGGAGACGGCGTCGTTCTCGCGCTCGCGGAGCAGCGGGGCGACGTCGACGAGGTTCCGTTCCGTGCCGATCGAGTGGAAGAGCGTGATCTCGGGATGGTCGCGCAGCGAGAGCAGGAGCGGCCAGAAGCGCGCGCTGACCATCACGATGCGGCCCTCGCAGTGGCCGGCGAGCGCGTGGGCGACCTCGTGCGGCAGTTCGGGGTCCGAGCCCTTGAGGTCGACCATGAAGCCGGTCGTCGGCCGCGCGGCGGCGATGACGTCGGCGAGGAGCAGCGGCTGCGCCGGGCGGCGCATGAGGTGTGCGCGCTCCCAGAGCAGCGGAAGCGGGCCGAGGGTGCGCGCGTGGCGGACCTCGAGCCGGCCGCGATCGCGCCAGACGTCGAGCTCGACGACGTCGGCGCCGGCGTCCTCGGCGGCGCGCAGGCGCGCAAGGGTGTTGCCGAAGCGGTGGGCGATGGTGATCGGG
>Ga0209172_10001203_pt1 | contig 57937 bp, 51 predicted proteins | sample LarsenN4metaG_FD_184113 | JGI IMG/M metagenome (GOLD analysis project Ga0209172, IMG submission 184113) | Hot spring sediment bacterial and archeal communities from British Columbia, Canada, to study Microbial Dark Matter (Phase II) - Larsen... ...
CGCTGGGCGGATGCGACGCGCGTGGTGATGATCCCGACCGCGTTGCTGAGTGTGCTGACGCTGGCGGCGTTGGCCGCCACCATGTATGCCGCACTCGACGCCCAGGAGCGGATCGAGGCCGGATTCGACGTGCTTTTTGCGGCGGCGGTCATTTACGCCGTGCCGGCTACCGTGGGAATCGCCCTGCTTACGCCGCGGCGACTGCGCATTTCCGACCGCGCGCGGGCGCAGGTGATCTTCCGTCGGCGGCTGCTGGCGGCGGCCGGGCTGACCGCAGTCGCGGCCTGGATCGCAGCCCACTCGCCGCAGGCCCCGCTCTCCAGCCTGCTGGCTGCGCTGTGGGCGGTTGCGCCGGCGGCGTTGATGCTGCGCGGGATCGAGCGGCTGATGGCGACGTTGCCGAACCAACGGTTTGCGCGGTTCGCACGGCTGGAGCGGCGCGGGGCGATCGGGTTCGGGCTGGCGGCGCTGGGCGTGTTCGTGGCGCGCGATTTGACGCCGGTGTATCCGGATCTTGAGGGCCTCACGGTCGCGCTGACCTTGACGGCCCTGCTGGGCGGGCTGGCGCTGGGCGTGGGCGGGCTGTTTCTGCTTTCTCGCGTGCAACGCCTGTTGCGGGCCGGCCGACACTGATCGACCATGTCGTCACGCGATTCGGCGACCGCTCGCCGGTCGCTCGCGCCGGTGGACCGCACGTGGACGTCATGCCCGACTCCCCTGCCGAGGACCGCGGGCCGCTCGAAGAGCAACTGCCGCCCGAGGTCCGCGCCACCCCGTGCGACCTGCCGGCGACGGCGGAGGACGTTCCCTGGTGGCGGCCAAGCTGGGCCGACGCCGCCCGGCAGGTCGGCTGGCGCTGGGTGCTGCTGACGCCAGCGGCGGTCATGCTGCTGGTACTGGCGGCGGCGTGGGTTTATCGCGGACTCTGGCAGTTGTTCGTCGTCGCTGGCATCCACCTCGTGCTGCCGACCGCCGCGATCGCGATCTCCCTGGCCGCGTACGTGCTGCGGGTGGCCGTGCGGGCGCGGCGCGAGCCGTTCTGCATTCACTGCGGCTACAACCTGACCGGGCTGCCGGACAACTACCGCTGTCCGGAGTGCGGGCGACCGTACAGTTGGCGGGTCATCGACGAGTACCGCCGCGACCCGCACTGGTTCGTCGAGCGCTGGCGAGCGCAGCGGCGCCTGCCGCCGCGACCGCCGGCCTTCGTCGCCGGCCCGCGCCGCAGCCGGCGGCGTTCGCGTAACGGCACCTGATGATCCGCAGATTACGCGTACAGCGATGTCAGTGGGCGGGCACGCGGGCGAGTAGTCTCCGTCATCTGCGGATAAACAAGACGGCCGCTTTCGGGTGCGGTCGAAAGCGGCCGTGTGGCAATTGTCCGGCGTAGGCTGCCGGAACTCTTGAGCATCGTGTCTCTGCGTCGGCGGCGGCTGGCGCACGCCGGGCGCCGCAAGGTCAATCAGGTCGAAACCATCTCCGCGACCTGCATGGCCAGCCTCTCGGCCGCGCGAGCGCCGCCGGCCCCCTGGCTGGCGACGAACTGGTCGACGCCGCGGTCGGCGATGTACTCGCCCATGAGCTTGCGGAAGCGGTCGATGATCTCCTGCGGGTTCTGTTCGTAGCCGCCGGCCTGGTAGAGCGGTTGGCCGGAGTTGCGGTCTCCGGCCCAGCCCAGATGCCGGTAGAGCTGTCCCTCGGGGCAGGCGTGCGGCGAGGCGGCTGGCTGGGCGTAAGAACCACCCAGTTGGATCTGGATCGGCTCGCCGGGCCGACTCTCGTACATGGCTGCCATCGGATTCTCCTTGCGTTGAGGGGGCTGGCCCGGGCGGCGCGACCGTGCGCGGATGCGGGGACATCCCCGCGCGGCCGCACCGCACGTGTGCCGTGACTCGGGTTACTTCGGCACGATCCAGCTATCCTCGGACTCGACGCCGTCGATCTCCCACGTCCAGCGGATCTTCTTGTACGTGAAGGAGATCTCCTCCATGTGCGTGTAGCTCTCGGTCTTGGGGTCGAGGCAGTTGGGCATCCACGGCCGGATGCTGACGATGATCGCATCCTCCAGCACGTGCGTGAAGTAGTGCTCTTCCTGGCCGGCGGGGTCGATGCGGTACCACTTGACGGTGACGTTCTTCATGTGCTCGCCGGTACACAGGGCCTGGTAGAGCTTGGGCGAGCTCTTGTCGAACACCTTGACGACCGAGAGGGCGTTGTGCACGCGCTTGCCGGTCGACAGGCCGGTCTGGGGGTCGCGCGGGATGCGCACCTCGTGGTTGAAGGCCTCGATCAGGATCGTGCCTTCACGGCCCTGCATGTCGCAGGACCCTTCGATGTTCCCCTGGTTCTCGCCTTCCAGCGTCATGTGGGCTGGCATTGGCATGGTTCATTACTCCTGGGCAGTAAACGCCTCGTGTCCTGCGTGCGGCCGGCCCTACCTGAGCCTGTTTCCCTCGCCGCGGTCTCGTGTCGTCGTCCCCAATGGCAGACTCCATACCACAAGTCGGAATCGCCGCCCGATATTTCGTCCAAACGGCGCGCAAGCCCTTGTCTTCGACAACCTTACGGATCATGAACCGGAAAGCATCCCGCCCGAAGCGGGCCGCCCGAACCGGGTTAGAACCGCCGCCCCCGGTTTACCCACTCGCCTCAGCGTGTACCCACCGCATGACCGCGCGACTCCAGCGCCCCAGCCCACTCACCAACAGCCTGACCGCCCAACCCCGCAGAACTGCGGCGGCAGTGCCCGGGCCAAACGCGGCGTCACTTCGTATCGAGCTTGCCCACCAGCGAGAGCGTGAAGTTCGCGCCCTCGAACTTGATGTGCGGCATTACCTGCAAATCGACCTTGTAGAAGCCCACCTCGCCCGGCACCTCCGCCACCTGGATCGCGAAGCGGCGGATCGGCCGGCGGTTGGCGATCTCCGGCGTCGGGTTGTCCATGTCCGCCGCGTACTGCCGCATCCAATCCGTCAGCTCGGTCTGCATCTTGGTGGGCGTCTGCCAGGTCTGGAGGTTGTCGCGCTGGATCACCTTCAGGTAGTGCGCCAGGCGCGAGATCATCATCATGTACGGCAGGCGCGTGCCGAGCTTGTAGTTGGTCTGGTCGCGCTTGCCTTCCGCGGTGTCCGGGAAGGTCTTGGGCTTCTGCACCGAGTTGGCCGAGAAGAAGCAGGCCTTGTCGGTGTTCTTGTACATCGTCAGGCCGATCAGTCCGCACTCGGCCAGCTCGTACTCGCGGCGGTCGGAGATCAGCACTTCGGTCGGGATCTTGGTCTCGATGCCCTCCAGCGTCTTGTACTGATGCAGGATCAGGTTCTCGACCATCCCGCCCGCCTGCGGGCCGGTGCAGTTCATGGTCCAGCGGCTCTCGGCGAAGCTGGCCGACAGGCGCGTGGCGAAGGCGAAGGAGGCGTTGCCCCACAGATATTTGTTGTGGTCGTCCGTGACCTTCTCTTCGTAGTTGAAGGCCTTGACCGGGTTGGCGGCCGGATCGTACGGGTGCCGCAGCAGGAAGCGCGGCATGGTCAGGCCGATGTAGCGCCCGTCCGGGCTGTCGCGGAAGCTGTTCCACTTGATGTACTGCGGCCCCTCGAAGATGCTGGCCAGGTCCTTGAGCTTGGGCAGGCCCTGGAAGTCGTCCAGCCCGAACATCTGCGGGCCGGCGGCGGCGATGAACGGGCAGTGCGCCATGGCTGCGACGGCGCCGACTTTCTGCAGCAGCGCGATGTCGCGCGGCCCCGGGCCGAACTCGTAGTTGGCGATCATGGCCCCGAACGGCTCGCCGCCGGCCTGGCCGAATTCGGCCGTGTAAATGTGCTGGTAGAGGCCGGACTTCGGAATCTCGGGCGAGCTCTCGAAGTCTTCCAGCAATTCGTCCTTCGAGACGTTCAGGATGTCGATCTTGATGTTCTCGCGGAAGTCGGTCTGGTCGACCACGAACTTCAGCCCGCGCCAGGCCGACTCCAGCTTCTGCACGTCCGCGTGGTGCAGAATCTCGTCAATCTGGGCACTGAGCTTGTGGTCGATCTCCGCGATGTACGCGTCGATCAGCGCCTTGTCGATCCGCTCCGCCGGCGCCGACACGAGATTGGCCAGCAATTCCTGGACGCCGCGGCGGGCGATGCGCTTGGCCTCCTGGTCCTTGATGCCGGTCGCGACGGTGATTTCGTCCAGCAGGGACGAGACGTCCTCAGGCAGGGCCGCAGCGACGGGCGCCTGAGCAGTTTGGGGTGCGTCAGCCATTTCGACTCTCCGTTCTTATTCGGGCGGCCGCTGGCCGGCCCGCAGTTCCTGACGATCGATCCGACAACAAGGCCGGGACCGGCTAGCCCTGTCCGCCGGCGGACTCTTCCGCCTTCCTGAGCACGTCCATCAGCTTCTTCCGCGTGGTCTCGTCCTTGACGATGTCGGCGATCTTCTTCTGGAAGTCGCGTTTGTTGGCCAAGGGGGCCTTCAGGGCGCTGAGGGCCTCGCGCGTATCGAGCAACTGGCTGAGCTCGGGCACCTGGCGGGCGATCTGCTCCGGCGCGAAGTCCTTGAGCGTGGCGAAGTTGAGCTTGACGCCCAGCTCCTCGCCCTCCTTGCCGGTGAGCTTGTTCTTCACGTTGATCGTCACGCCCAGCTTCTGGCTCTTCATCACCTCGCTGAAGTTGTCCTTGTCGACCCGGATCATCTTCCGCTCCTCCAGCGGCGTGTCCTCCGGGCGGAGCGTGAAGTCGCCCAGCATGGCCATGCGGAAGGGCAGCTCCTTCTGCTCCTTCGTGTTGGTGGCCGGGCGGTACGTGATGTTGATCCGTTCCTTTGGGGCTTGTGATTGCTGCTTCATGACGAATCCTCGAAATCGCCTGCGCAACAAGATAGCCGGGGCCGACGCGAGGCACACGCGGTCCAGCTCCGAACCTGGGAATGTGATACCCACTCCGCGCCCCGCCGTCAACCGCATTCTCCGCCGCCGCCGCAGCTTGCGCCACGGGCGGTCGTCGGGCGACTTGCGGACCCACCTCCGCAGGCAGCCGGGCAGGCGCGATAACTGTCCAGACCCCGACCGCGACACTGACCGCCGGGCGTATGATCCGGCAGCGCGCTTCGCGGGCCCGGCCTCGGCCGTGTCGTCTTTCCGCGCGCAGCGGGTGGCTCCATATGAATCGAGGACCAGTCGCCCTGCTCGCCACGTTCCTGGCCGCGCTGGCGTGGTCCGCCTACCGCCCGCACGACCCGCTCACGTGGGGGCTCGAGGTCGCCCCCGCCCTTCTCGCCGTCGCGCTCCTGGTCGCCACGTACCGCCGCTTCCGCTTTACGCCGCTGGCCTACACGCTGATGTGGCTGCACGCGCTGCTGCTATTGGTCGGCGGGCACTACACCTACGCCGAAGTGCCGCTGTTCAACTGGCTGCGCGACGCGTTCGATCTCAGCCGCAACCACTACGACCGCCTCGGCCACCTCGCCCAGGGCTTCGTGCCCGCCATCGTCGCCCGCGAGGTCCTGCTGCGCACCAGCCCGCTGCGGTCCGGCGGCTGGCTGTTCTTCCTGGTCACGTGCGTGTGCGGCGCGGTCAGCGCGGTGTACGAGCTGCTGGAGTGGGTCGTGGCGGAGGCCGGCGGCGCCACCGCCGAGGCGTTTCTCGCATTTCAGGGCGACGTGTGGGACACGCAGAAGGACATGGCCCTGGCGCTGGCTGCGGCGGTCGCGGCGCAACTGCTGCTTGCCGGTGTGCACGACCGCCAGCTCAGGCAGGTCTTGCACTGTTCGGCGCCCGACGCCAGGGACCGAGATGAATCCCGATCGCCGCGGCCGTAAGCGCCGCTGCCAGCGCTTGCTCCGCGCCGATCGGCCGCAGCGCGAGCGAATAAAGCACGGCGGCCGGCAGCGTGCCGGCGATGCACGCGCTGTAGACCGGCGGGAGCGGCGCGGGGCCGGGCCTCAGCGAGAGTCGCGCGGCCAGTAACACGCCGCAGGCTGCCGCCGCAGTCAGCAGATCAACCCGTTGGTCGACGAACTGGGTGAGCAGCGCACGCGTGGGGACGGCGGCGGCCGCGAATGCCGCGCACGCGGCGCCCGCACTGCTCATGCCGCCCGTACCGAGCGAATCGCGAACGAGCATCAGGCCGAACACAACGGACAGTAGCGCACAGACCGCCATTGCCCAGGCTGAGACGGCCTCGCGGGTCGCCGAGAGCACGAGGCCGGCCGCGAGCGACAGTGCGATCAGCGCTGCGAGCTGGGCGTTCGTGCGCGCGACGGGAATCAGCCGCCCGGCCGTGGTCCAGGCCGCGCCTTCGAGAAGCTGTTGATCCCAGAACCGCGCCAGCCACAGCATGTGCCCGCCGGCCAGCGCCGTGCCGCACAGCAGGCCGTACGCGCCGGGCCAGCCCCACGCCGGGAACACGCACGCGACCGCCGCCGCCACCAGCACCATCCCCAGCTCTCCGCCACGCGGCGCCATGCGGACGTGCCCTGCCACCAGCGCCGCGAACGCCGCGAGAATCAAGCTGATCGGCGTGAGCGGCGACGCACGCAGCGCCAGCCCCACCGGGCCGACCAGTGCACAAACAGCGGACACGATCAGGCCGAATGCGGGCCGCGCCGGCGGTGAATCGAGCGGTCGCTGCGGCGCGCCCCACCAGATCGCCCGCCTTCGCCACCAGCCCCACAGGATCACCGCCAGCACGGCGATCAGCGCTGCTGCCGCGACGGCAAGCAACGTGACGCTTGCGGACAGGGTCGGCGTCAGAACGCCGTCGAGGATTCGGACCGCGACCGCCGTCGGCGCGGCAAGGGCAATGAGGCTCGTCAGCAGGCCGCGTCGCCGAACCGCGCTGCTCAGCGCAATTCCCGCGATTGCGATCGCGTCCAGCTTCGCGCCGCGCAGCGAGCGCGGGTCCAACAGGTCGTCGTCCAGCAGCGCCCGCGCGAGCGCCACGGCGGCGAGGCCGGCGGCCGAGAGCAAGACCACGATCGTCTCGCTCGCTTCCTGCGTCTCGCGCGCGAGACGGCGCGGCCACAGGACCCAGATCCCGTAGCAGAGGAGCGCCAGACCCGTGAGACAGTGTCCGAACCGTGTCGGCCATGCCGGGTCAGAAGTGTCGAGGCTGCATAGAATCGCGACCAGCCCGACGCCGGCCGAGACCATCAGCCCGGCCCCCATGCCCGCGGGCAGCACGCGTCGGCCGAGAAGGCCCGCCGCGAACAGCGCCACGCCGACGGCCATCACGGCGGACGCCTGCACCGGAACGCTGGCGAGCAGTGTGGCTGGCCCTGGCGACATCGGTATTCCGCGACGGGCGCCGCCGCCGGTTGCACCGCGCCCAGTTTTCGGCGGGAAGGCGTTGCGTCGCGGCGGGGATTGTGAAGGATGCGGGCAGCATGGCCAAGTCGGCGGATCGGAGCGAGGCCGCGTTGCGCCGCTTCCTGCAGCGCGTCTGGCGCGAGGACGTCGCCCCGCTGCTGCGCGACCGTCACGCCCGGCAGCGGGCGAAGACCGCGAAGCTGGGCGGCAAGGCGGCGGCGGCCGGGGGGCTGCTGGTGGACAGCCTGCTGCGGCTGAAGGGCCGGCCGTTCACGCGCGCCATGACCGTGCTCGGCGCCAGCTTCGGCGCCATGCTGCCGGACGTGTGGACCTGGCGCTGGCTGCGGCGTCGGGCGGACGAGCGGCAGCGGCGCGTCGTCCGCGAACGCGTGCAGCAGCGTGCCGCCACGCTCGATGAGGTCGAGGCGCTCGCGCTGTTCGGTCTGACGCCGGCCGCGTCCTTCGAGGATCTCAAGCGCGCTTGGCGGATAACCGCCAAGCGCTGGCACCCGGACGCGGCGGCCGATGCGGCCGCCCGCGCCGAGCACCAGGTGCGCTTCATCGCGTATCAGTCGGCCTACGAGCGGCTGGAGGCGGCGTATGCGGCCGGCCGGCTGCCGCGGACGCCAAAGTAGGCCGGCGAAGCCGATGGCCTACTTCGGCACCTTCTCCACCAGCTCCACCACCGCCTTCTCAAGTGCCTCATCGCGCAAGCGGCGGTGGCGGATGCGGCCCTCGTGGTCCAGCACGTAGATCGTCGGCCAGCCGTGCACGTTCCACCTGGCGGCGATCGATCCCGGTGTGCCCGGCGGTCCGTTGTAGATGTTCGGCCAGGTGATCTGCTCGTCTTCCAGGATCTTCTTGAGAGCCGACCGGCTCTCGTCGCTGTTGATCCCCAGGAGCACGAACGGCTTGCCCGTCAGCCGCTTCACCATTTCGCGCTCGTGGGGCAACATCGCGCGGCACGGCCCTCACCAGAAACCCCAGAAGTCCACCACCACCACCTTTCCGCGGAAATCGGAGAGCTTGATCTTCTTCCCGTCGGCGTCTTCGCCCTCGAAGTCCGGCGCCACCATGCCAACCTGCAAATGCTCCAGCTCGAAGACGTAGCCCGCGGCGGCCTCGGCCACCTTCGTGCTCGCGTAGTCCTTCGCCACCTCGCGGAATAGCGCCTCCGCCCGCTTGCGGTCGCCGGCCGACGCCTGGGCGGGGTCCGCCGAATCGCTGTAGAGCGTGAACGCCAGCCCGAACTTCGCGGCGGCCACCGCCTCGCGGTCCTGGTTGGACGCGATCACGCGCTCGTACAGCTCCAGCAGCGGCTTTCGGCCGATGCTCCACGCCGTGTACTGCAAGTTGCGAAGCTCTTTGCCGATCGCCGGGTCGGCAGCGTGCGCACGCGTCAGCGTCTCGATCGCCCACTTGGCGTCCGGATCGACCGGGTCGGGCTGCCCACCCGCGGCGGCGCCCACCAGCCAGACCAACGCCGGGATGGCCTCCGGCGTGCCGGCGTGCTTCTCGGCGTAGCCGCGGAACCTGGGCCGGAACTGCCGCTCGGGCCGCGGCAGGTCGGACAGGTCGACCTCGCCGTCCTTGCCGGCCTTCTCGCGCCGCTCCGTGTACTGCTTGAACCAATCCTGCTGCGCCTGCTCGAAGTCCTTCCGCAGTCCATCGTACTCTTCGTCGCCGCGGACGGGCGGACCCGCGGCGCCGACCAGCAGCAAGACGGCTGCCCACGCGTGGATTCTCATGACAGCACTCTCCCAACGGAATTGGATGCTCGCGGGTGCGGATTATGCTCGCGCGCGGCGCCACGCACAAGCGGCCACACCACAAAGACGTTGCATCCGCAGCCGGTCGTTTGCCCCCGCCACCGGTCGGCTGGCGCGGTTTCGCGGCCGCGGCTTTGGCCGCATAATCCCCGCCCATGGCGAAGGAATCGTTCGCGACGCTGCTGGAGCAGTTCCACCGCTCCAAGCAGCTCATCGTGCAGGAGCTGGCCCGCCGCGTCGTCGGACAGCGCGACGTGGTCGAGCAGATGCTGGCGGCGATCCTCAGCCGCGGGCACTGCCTGCTGGTGGGCGTGCCGGGGCTGGCCAAGACGCTGATGGTCAGCACGCTGGCGCAGATCACGTCGCTGAGCTTCAAGCGCATCCAGTTCACACCCGACCTGATGCCCTCCGACATCACCGGCACGAACGTGATCGACGAGCTGCCCGACGGGCGGCGCGAGTTCCGCTTTGTGCGCGGGCCGGTCTTCGCCAACATCCTGCTGGCCGACGAGATCAACCGCACGCCGCCCAAGACCCAGGCCGCCCTGCTCCAGGCCATGCAGGAGCGGCAGGTGAGCGTGGGCAACGTGACGCACGACCTGCCCAACCCGTTCTTCGTCATCGCCACGCAGAACCCCATCGAGCAAGAGGGCACCTACCCGCTGCCCGAGGCCCAGCTCGACCGCTTCATGTTCAACATCTGGGTCGATTACCCGTCGCTGGAGGAGGAGCGGCGGATTCTCTCCACCGCCACCGCCGCCGACGCTCCAGAGCTGCGCACTGTCATCAGCGACCGCCAGCTCCTGAACATGCAGAAGCTCATCGCCGCCATCCCCGTCACTGACTACGTCATCGACTACGCCGCCCGCCTGACGCGGGCTTCGCGGCCGAACGACCCGTCGGCGCCCGAGTTCATCCGCAAGTACGTGGACTGGGGCGCTGGGCCGCGGGCCGGACAATACCTGGTGCTGGCGGGCAAGGCCTTCGCCGCTGCCGACGGCCGCTACACCGTCAGCCTGGAGGACGTCCGCCGCGCCGCCGTCCCCGTCATGCGCCACCGCATCGCGTGCAACTTCGCCGCCCAGGCCGAGGGCCTGGACGCAGTCAAGATCGTGCAGCGGCTGATGGAAGTGGTGCCGGAGCCAAGCGTGCCAAAGTACGAAACCGCCCCGCCGGCGACGGTCGAGCAGCAGCCGGCCTGATTCGAACGCGAAGCGAGCGCACTGGGGAGACCCTGGGCTGCTGGCCTATCTGCGCTACCTGAGCAAGCTCGCGCTGCGCATTCCCGAGCCCAGGCTGAGCCAACGCGCCCGAACGCTCTTGTGGTCGTCGGTCGGCGTTGGCGCGCTGTGGCTGGCATCCATGGCCTTCTCAGCAGCGATGGTCGGCATGGGCGGCTTGGCGGCCGCACGGGCCGCCGCGGCGATTGACACGGTCGCGGCGAATCGACGAGACTTGGCTGTGGACGAACAACATCGACGCCGACCCGCGGTTCGCGAACGCGGCGGGGGGCGACTATCGGCTCGACGCGGGCCGCGCCGCGCGCGGCCGTCATCCGCACGCCAGCAGCGCCTGCTCGAACTCGCGGATCAGCTCGTTCTGCCGCGACTGGTACCCGCGGCACGCGAGCGGGTAGAAGGCCCGGCCGACGCGCTGCACGACGCGGCACGCGATGCGCTCCCAGGCGCTGGACGCCGCCAGCAGCCGGCGCTCGATGTTCCTGCTGAGCACCAGCCATACGTCCTCGCGCAACTTTTCGGGCGTGCCGAACGCGCCGCACGGCTGGGCCAGGCCGGCGCGGATGTTTCGCAGCAGCTCGCCGGCCGTGGAGCCGCGGCTGAGCGTGTAGGTCGTGCCCACGCGGTTCGTGTGCGAGTCGCTGCCGGCCACCAGCACTTTCCCGCGGCCGCGCGTGGCGGCCCAGACGAAGGCGTTGTGGGCGTAGCTGCGCGTCCCGTTGAGCCCTTCGAACACGTCGAAGCGCTCCAGCATGGCCTCGATCTGTCGCTTGCACAGCGCCCGGTGCTGTCGCGTCCAGGTCAGGTGGTTGAGCACGAACAGCTTGTCGATCGAGCGCAGGTAGTCCGTCAACGCATACACGCTGCCGCGCAAGCGCTGCAGCTCGCGGTGCTGCGACTCGTCGATGTGGTACACATTGACGTGCACGACCGTGCCGTCTTCCGGGAACGCGACCGAGACTTCCTCGCCAAAGATGAAATCCGGCAGCGGTCCGCGGCGGTCCAGCAGCGCCTTGCAGCCGTCGATGGTGTCGTGGTCGGTCAGCGTGACGAAGTCCATCCCGCGGCGCTTGGCGAGGTCGTAGACTCCTTCCGGCTCCAGCAGCGGATTGAACGGCAGCCCGGGCAGGTACCTGATGCGCTCGTCGGAGAAAGACGAGTGGCAGTGCAGGTCGATCCGCGCCCCCGGCCGGCGTACCCACGGCCTGCCGGCCGGCTCGCCGGCGTCCTCCGCCGGTATGAATTCCAGAGTCGGGTCGAGCAGGCCGTTCATGCGAAAGGCCTCAATGGCTCCAGTGCAGGGGGGTGGTACGGGCGTCCCGCCCGTCATGCGGCCCCTGCCGCCGAAGCGCGAGGCAGCATCCGAGGCAATCGTAAGGGGATTCGCAGCGACTCGCAAAGGACTCGTGGTCGCGCGGGCTCCGCGCTCCATCATGACGGGCGGACGACCGCCAGCTTGACCGCCCAGCCCTCGAGCTCGACGGTTTGCCACTCGCCCGACGGCGGCGGGCTGAACTCGATTCGCTCCGCAAGGCATTCGCTGCGGATCGTGTCAGCGAACTTGCGGATGATCGCCAGGAACTCCGGCGGGCCGTCGACGTGCAGCCCGATCCGCGCCTCGTACGGCAGGCTGGCGTCCTTGCGGGCCGCCTGAACGTGATGCACGACTTCGCGCATCACGCCCTCCTCGCGCAGCTCCGGCGTCAGCTCGGTGCTGATCACGACCACGCCGGCCCGTCCCTGCGCCGCCGACCAGCCCGGTCGGGCCTCCAGCCGGATTTCGACCTCCTGCGGCGTGAGCGTAACCGACTGACCGTTGACCGTGATGGCCAGCGAGCCGGTTTCGACGAGCGCACGGCGGGCCGCGGCCGCGTCGCGCAGCTCGCCCAGCGCTCGCTTGATGCCAGGCACGAGCTGGCGGTACTTGACGCCGATGGCCTTGAAGTTGGGCGAGACCTTGTACGTCACGTATTGATCCGCCGCGGCGGCGAAGTCCACCTGCTTGACGTTCAGCTCCTCGGCGATCAGCGACGCGTGCGTGCGCAGCCAGTCCTCGTGCTCGTGGCGGGCGAGGACGAGCTCGACGCGGGCCAGCGGCTGGCGCACCTTCAGCTTCGCCGCGGTGCGGGCGGCGCGGCCGAGCGAGACGATCTCGCGCACCAGCTCCATCTCCGCCGCCAGCGCTTCGTCGATGAGCGCTTCATCGGCGACCGGATAGTCGCAGAGGTGCACGCTGAGGGGGATCGGGGAGCGGGGAGCGGGGAGCGGGGCGCTCGCGGGGCGTACGGCCGGTTCATCGATCCCCGCAGCCTGATCCCTGATCCCTGTCAGATGCTGATACATGAACTCCGCGAAGAAGGGCGTAAACGGGGCGATGAGCTTCGCGAGCGACAGCAGACACTCGTAGAGGGTGTTGTACGCGTCCCACTTGTCCTGATCGGTTGCAGGGATCGGGGATCGGGGAGCGGGGATCGGGCGAGCGGCAGTTCCTGATCCCTGATCCCTGCTCCCCGATCCCTGCAATGGCCGCCAGAAGCGCTCGCGGCTCCGCCGCACGTACCAGTTGCTCAGCGCGTCGACCAGCGCGATCAACTGCTGGGCGGCGGGGTAGCTCTCGAAGCGGTCCATGCGCTCGCGCACGAAGCGGATGGTGCGATGCAGCTCGCTGAGGATCCAGCGGTCGAGCTCGCTGCGCTCGGCCGGCTCGCGCCAGCCCGTAGGGTGGGCATCGCCGCTCTGCAGCCTGAACCCGTCGATGTTCGCATAGATGGTGAAGAAGCTCAGCACGTTGTAGAGCTTGACCAGAAACTCGCGCTGGATGTCGCGGATCGCGGCCTCCTGAAAGCGCACGGAGGTCCACGGGGCTTGTGCGGAGAAGAAGAACCAGCGCATCGCGTCCGCGCCGTAGTGCTCGAAGATGTAGCTCGGCTCGCGGTAGTTCCGCAGCCGCTTGGACATCTTGTTCCCGTCCTCGCCCATGATCAGGCCGAGAACGATGCAGGCGCGGTAGGGGAGAGGGTAACCCCTGGTCAGGGCAGGGATCGGGGATCGGGGAGCGGGGATCGGGCGAGCGGCAGTTCCTGACCCCTGATCCCTGCTCCCCGATCCCTGCAATGGCGGCCTCTGTTTTTCGTCCACATGGAACGGCTCACCCCAGACCCACGCGTGCTCTTCGCCCAAACCATCGGGCATTGGTTCTGAGGGGACGGGCGGGACGCCCGTACCACCCTGTTTGGGCGACCCCTCCTGGGCAGCGCGCCCGAACAGCAGCGTATTGATCGCCAGCAGGCCGTAGAACCAACCGCGCGTCTGATCGATCGCTTCACTGATGAAATCGGCCGGGAAACGCCCGGCGAACGTCTCGCCGCTGCCCTCGCGGTGCGGAAACCCCCACTGCGCGAACGGCATGCTGCCCGCGTCCCACCAGCCGTCGATCACTTCGGGGACGCGCCGCATGCGCCCCCTGGTCCCTTGGCCCCTCGGTCCCCTGGTCCCTTCCGATCCCTGTTCCCCGATCCCCGATCCCCCGCAAGCTGCACACTCGTACGTCCACGCATCGATGTATGGCTTGTGGACCTTCAAGTCCTCCGGCGCCGGCTGGCCGGCCGCCGCGGCTTCGCGCGACTTGGCCGCCCAGAAGCCTTCCGGATGCTCCTCCGTCGCGTCGCTTGCGCCGGGTTTGGCCGTCAGCTCCGCCAGCGAGCCGATCGCCTCCATCCGCCCGCACTGCTCGCACTGCCAGATGGGCAGCGGCGTGCCCCAGTAGCGCTCGCGCGACAAGGCCCAGTCCACGTTGTTGCGCAGGAAGTCGCCGAAGCGGCCTTCCTTGATGTGCTCCGGCAGCCAGTGGATGGCGGCGTTGTTCTTGAGGAACTCCTCCTTGAACTGGCTGGTGCGGACGAACCAGCTCTTGCGGGCGTACTGGATCAGCTTGTCCTCCTCGGCCCGCGGGCAGAACGGGTACTCGTGCCGGTACAGCTCCTGGTGGTACAGCAGCGGCGTGCCATTCTCCCAGGGCGTCGTGCGCTCACGCAGTTCACGGATGATGTCCTTGTCGCAGTCAAAGACGAGCCGGCCGCGATACTGCGGCGGGGCGTCGCTGTTGAACGTGCCGTCGGCGTTGACTGCGCAGAGCAGGGGAATGGCTTTCAAGTCAACAAAACGCTGACGCTCCTCCTGCAGGAGGTTGAAGTCCACCTCACCGAACGCGGGGGCCTCGTGCACGAGCCCAGTCCCCGCGTCCAAGGTCACGAAGCAGGCCGTCAGAACGCGCCAGCCGATTGGCAGGACATCCCCGTCTTTCAACGCCGCGCTTCGGGAGGCCAGTTGGCTGTAATAGCAGTCGAACGGCGGCAGATAGCGCAGGCCGACCAGCTCGCTGCCCTTGCACGTCGAGACGACCTTCAGCTCGCGCTTGACCTTCTTCGCGATCGTCTCGACCAGGTCCTTCGCGATGTACAGGTACTCGTCGTCCACCGGATCGTGCACCAGCGCGTACTCAAGCTCCGGGTGCACCGCGGCGAAGTGGTTGCTGATGAGCGTCCACGGCGTCGTGGTCCAGACCAGAAGCGATGTGCGCGCCTGGGGATGAGCCGCGGACTTCAGTCCGCGCGGATCTGCGGATACGGCGTTGCTCTGGTGTCCCGGCGCCGCGCGGGCCGACGCCTGCGGCTCTTCGCCAAAGGCGCTGGCTTGCGCTTCGCGTTCGGATGTCACCGGCGCGCCGGGCGCGCCCGGACCATGGCCGCCCTCTTCCTCTTCCATGATCCGCTCGACAAGCTCGAGCGGTTCCCCGGACTGGGGCCCGTCCGGCCCTTCGTCGCTTGGTCGCTTGGCTGCGTCGCTCCGATCCCTCGCTTGCGCTTCGGGCTCGGATACGAGTGGAAACTTCACGAACACCGAGGGGTCATCGACCGTGCGGTAGCCCTCGCCCACTTCGCCGGCCGACAGCGCCGTGCCGCCCTGGCACCACCACCACACTACCTTGTGCCCCTGGTACAACAGCCCGCGCTCAAACAGCGTCTTCAGGCTCCACCACACGCTCTCCACGTAGTACTGGTGGTACGTCGCGTAGGCTTCCTGCAGGTTGATCCAGAAGCCCAGCCGCTCGGTCATGTACTCCCACTCGCGCGTGTACCGCCACACGCTCTCGATGCACCGCCGCACGAACCGCTCGACCCCGTAGGCCTCGATCTCCTCCTTGGCGTGGATGCCCAGCTCCTTGCAGACCTCGACCTCCACCGGCAGCCCGTGCGTATCCCAGCCGGCCTTCCGCTCGCACAGGCGCCCGCACATCGTGCGGTAGCGCGGGAACAGGTCCTTCATCGCCCGTGTCAGGCAGTGCCCGGGGTGTGGCATGCCGTTGGCCGTCGGCGGCCCTTCGTAGAACTCGAACCGCGGACAGCCCGCGCGCTGCCGCAGCGACGCCGCGAAGACGTCGTGCTCCTGCCAGAACGCCAGCACGCGCTGCTCGGCCTGCGGAAAGCTGAACTTCTCCGGCAGCGGCTCGAACGGCATATTCACGGACTCCACGCGCGCGTCGCCGCAACAGCACCGGGGCGCACGCCGACCGCGCTCACGACGCACAGTGTACAGGCCCTTGACGTGAGGTGAATCGCCCCTGTCGGCGACACGCGCGACGCGCTGCGGCCGAGGGCAGCAGCGCTTCCGCGTGGCTCGGCGGCTTGGACGGCAGGCTGGCGCCTGCCGCTCTGAAGCAGACCGGCGCGCCCATCGGAGCGGCACGCGCGAGCATGCCGGCCGAGACAACTCTGTCAACGTCAGGTTCTCGGGCGCCAACGGGAACCCGAAGACGATGCGTTGACGAAGCACTAGCCAGCATCGCCGGCGGCGAGCCGTCGCAAACGCTCCAATCGCTGCGGTTCGCGTTCGGCGAACCCGGCGTCCCTGGAGAGCCGCTCGAAGGCCCGCGCGAGGCAGGGGCGCGCCTCGTCGGCCTGGCCCAGCGCCAGCAGGCACTCGCCCAGCTCTTCGAATGTGTAGCCGGGCTCCTCGGAGTGCTGCTCGTCCGCCTCAAGCTCGCGCTGCATGGCGAGCGCCTCCTCGACACGGCCCAGCGAGCGCAGGCAGCGCGCCACGCACCAGCGCGCCACGTGGATCAGCCGCCGGTCGCCCTGCTCCTGCCGCAGCCGCAGCGCCCGCTCGAACAGCTCCAGCGCCCGGCCGTACTCGCCACGCGCGTGACACGCCCAGCCGAGGTTGTTCGCCAGCGACGCACGCCAGCGCCGCGCGCCCGGCTGCGGCGACGACTCGGCCAGCGCGTACGCCCGCTCGTTCCAGGCCTGCGCCTCGGCCGGCGGCTCGATGATCCCCAGCATGTGGGCCGCGTCCACGGCGTAATCATCGCGGCCGATCCGCCGCGCCAGCTCCCACGCCCCGAGGAACAGCGGCCGCGCCCGCTCGGGCTGCCGCGACGAGTTGAACACGCGGCCGCGTTCCAGCAGATAGCGCACGCGGACGACCTGGAAGTCGCGCGCGTGGGCGGCATCCGCCGCGCCGCCATCCGCGCGGACGACATCTGCGGCATGGCCCGCAGCGGCGGCCTCCGCGCCGGCAGGGACGTCGGCGGCACACGCGGTGGCAAGTTGCCGCTCGACCTGATCCAGCGTAGCGTGGGCGGCGTCGAACTGACGTTGCAATCCCTGCGCGCGGGCGATCTGCGTCCACAGCTCGGCGCGATACGCGGCGGGCGCCGTCTGCAACGTCTGCTGCAGGACATGTCGAAAGGTCTGCTCGGTCTTGGCCGGCTGGCTGTAATCCCAGAGCGCGTCGAAGTCGGGCAGGTCAGAGCGTTGCATGCGCGTCCCGCTCATGGTCAATCCGGCCGGCCAGCGAATCCTAGCGATCGTCGTGGGCGCGGGAAACTGGAGCAACTGGTGTGCCAGAACGAGGCAGGCAAAGACTGTGCCGAACTGCCGGCACTCTGAACGCGGTCGGAGACGTCACGTACCCGAGGTGTCGCAACGTCCGTCTGCATTGTTCTTACGGCATCGGCGCGGACGCGCCGCACCCCGGTCCCAGCAGCACCGCGTTCACCAGCAGTCGCCGCGTGCCGTGCCACGCCCCGCGGAAATCCGGGTCCTGCGCGAACAGGATGAGCTGCCCGCGGCCGATGCGCTCCACCGTCACGTACGCGCTGTCCCCCAGCCGCTCCGCAGCCTCCGGCCACAGCAGGCCGCTCAGTCGCAGCCGCTTGGCCGCCGCAAACCGCACCGCTGTCTGCACCGGGTGCTTCGACAGGAACACCTCCGCGCCTGCGGCGTGCAGCGGCAGCTCCGGCGGGCAGCCGAACGCCAACCAGTGCTCGACGTTGACCTCGCCGCGCACGATCACCCCAACGGGCGAGAAGATGCTCCGCCACTCGTCCAGCGCCTTGTCCTTCAACTCGCCGGGCGGGGGCTCGATCTTCACGCCTGCCGGCACGGCCTCGACCGTCTCGTCCCACACCTTGCCCGACTCCACCTTAGGCGTGCGGGCGGCGCGCTCCAGCGCCGCCGCGGTCGCATACTCGCTGAGCTTGTCCAGCACGTCCGGCCGCAGTCGCACCTCGCTCCACTTGCGGTCGGGCTTGGTGAAGTACGCGGCCGAGTCGCCGATCGCGATCAGCGTCCCCCCGCTCTCGACCCACGTCTTCACCTCGCCGGACGACGGTTCGAGCATGCGCTCCGCGGCGCCCCACGTGCTCGGCACGATCAGCACGTTGTACCGCCGCAGGTCGATGCCGCGCTCCACGGCGCCGGCCAGCGACAACGACAGACCGACCTCCACGTCGAACAGCCGCCAGATCGCGCCCTGCACGTAGGCGCTGGTCGGAAAGTCGCTCAGCAGCGCCACCCGCGGCCGCCGCAGAAGCAGGAAGTGCTGCCCGCCGAGGTCCGGCGCATCGTCCGGGCTGCGAGCCGTTGCGGCGGCGTAGATCGTCGCGCCCGACGCCTCAGCCGCCTGCTGCAGCCGTTGCGCCAGCTCCGGCCCGTTCTCGTGCCGACGAATGAGCAGGCTTCCCGGGCGGAACGTGCGGCCGGCGACGCGAAACTCCTTCTCCGCGACGCGGCACGTCGCCCCGGCCTGGAGCAGGAACGCGGTCGCCCGCTGCCAGGCGTCGTCGCCGGCGTCGATAACCCATGCGTACGGGTTCTCTGTGGGTGGTACGGGCGTCTCGCCCGTCCTGGGTGGTAGGGGCGTCTCGCCGGTCGCGGGCACGGAGCGAGTTCTGTCTGGCTGAAGGACGGGCAGGATGCCCGTACCACCCTCATAAGGTCTGCAGGGTACCTCGACTGCGGCCCTGCTCCAGTACGCCTCCAGCCCATACGCCATCGGCAGGCACCAGCCGGTGATGTCGTAGATGCGCGTCTGCCGCTTGGTCTCCAGCTCCTTGCGCTCGGAGTTCAGGAACTCCGTGCTCATGCGCGGGTCGAAGTCCAGCAACGCCCCGACCAATGCGCCCCGCGGCTGGCGCCGCTGGATCACGTACGTGCCGGCGGGCAAGTCGCGCGACTCGTACGCGTTGCCGAGCGCATCGCGCAGCGGTCCGGCCGCGGACGCCTGCTGCGTTATGTCGATCTCGATCCCCTGATTGTGCAGGTTGTCGAGGAACGCGCGCATGCGGGTCGCGTTGTCGGAGGGCGGCAGCAGGAACGTCTGCGGCCGGTCGTCCTCGTCGCCGGCCAGCGCATCGCGCTTGCTCTCCAGGAAGTCGCTCAGGATCGCACCGCGGTTGGCCCGCAGCGTCTGCAGGTTGGCCATCGTGCTGACGACATGGTGATGCACCGACTCGCGGTAGGTCAGGATCGATCCGCTGGCCTGCACGATCGGACTGCCGCCCGTGCCGGCCTGCTCGTACAGGATCGCCACCGCGCCCTGCAACGCCCCCCAGCCGTCGGAGTAGCCGGGATACCAGAAATCCGCCCACTCGCGCGTGTAGTAGCTCCACCCGAAGCGGTCAAACGCCCGCCCCTGCTCGTCCGCAAACGTCTTCCACCACTTGTGTAACAGGGGCGCGATGTTGGGGTTGAACGGCTCGCGCGGCGGGTAGAACAGGTACGTGTCGTGCGCCCCCATCTCGTGCCCGTCCACCAGGAGCTGCGGGTTCCATTGCACGATCGCCGCCCGCCGCCCGCGCGTCTCCGGGTGCACACCCAGGATCCAGTCGCGGTTCAGGTCGGCGTGGTAGTGGTTCGTGCGGCCCCACGGCCAGCGCCCGCCGTGCTGCTGCGACTCGACGTCGAGGTTCGGCGTATACCCCTTGACCTCGTCGGTCTGGCGGATGAAGCGGTCACGGCCGTCGGGGTTCATCATCGGATCGAGCATCACGACCAGCTCATCGAGCAGTGTGCCGACCTCCGCATCGCGCGACGCGACCAGGTGATACGCGACCGCCAGCGCCGCATCGGCCCCCGACAGCTCGTCGCCGTGGATCGAGTACGCCATCCAGGCGATTGCGGGAGTCTGGCGGATGATCTGCTGAGCCTCGGCGTCGTCCTTCAGCCTGCGCGGGTCGGCCAGCTTGCCGATCGCGGCCCGGATCGCGTCCAGCCGGGCGTGGTTCTTCTCGGAGGTGATCACCGCGTAGTACAGTGTGCGCCGTTCGTCCGTCTGCGCATAAGGCGTCAGCGTCATGCGCTTCGGCGCCGCACCGGCCCAGGCCTTCAGGCAGCGCTCCATCTCAGCGTGCGTGGCCGGCCGCTCGCCGATCTCGAAGCCCAGCAACTCCCGCGGGGCCGGCAGCGCCGGGTCGTACGTCGCCCCCTCGAAATACGCCCGGTCGTAGCGGTACTCCGCGGGCAACCATGCGGGCGCCTGCGGCGGCACCTGGCTCGCGGCCGCGCCGACGAACAGCAGCGCCGCGCCGAGCGCCGCACCGCGATGTACAAGAGACCATTCCCGTGCGTCTCGAACCATGCTGACTCTCCGACGGACCGACCGTCGCTCACGCCCGAATCCGCGGAATGATAGCGAGTGCGGCACGCGCGGCGTAGCCACGCGCCGGCCGAACGCCAGGCATTACGCCCGCTCTCCCGCGGGGTCCGTTCGGTCCTCGAATTCGTGCGCAAATCCCGCTGTATACTAAGTCCGTGAGCAGCGCTGTTTCCGGGCGAGAAGCTCCGTCCATTGCGGACAACGGCCGCTGCGGTCCGCCGACCGCCGCACGCTCCCTCTCCCTGCCCGTCGCACCGCCGAAGATCCGCCGCTCGCCCGCCGGCCGCTGGCGGGCGCTGGTGCTGATCGGCGTGCACCTGCTGATGGCGGTGCACATCGCGCACTGGCTGCGCGGCGGCTCGACGCTGACGCCGGTCGAGCCGTCCGAGGCGATGGAGTTCAGCAAGCACAGCATCGTCAACGCCGGGCTGATCTTCTTCGCGCTGGCGATTCTGAGCACGCTGGTGCTGGGGCGCTGGTTCTGCGGCTGGGGGTGTCACCTGGTGGCGTTGCAGGACCTGTCGCGCTGGCTGCTGCTGAAGCTGCGGATCAGGCCCGGGCCGCTGCGGGCCGGGCTGCTGGCGACCGTGCCGCTGGTCGCGTTCCTGTACATGTTCGTCGGGCCGGTCGTGTACCGCGTACTGGCGGGCGACTCGTTCGCGTTGCGCGGCGTGCACCTGACCACCGACCGCTTCTGGGCCACGTTTCCGAGCTGGCTGCCGGCGGCGCTGACGTTTGCGAGCTGCGGCCTGGTGATCATCTACTTCCTGGGCGCCAAGGGCTTCTGCACGTATGGGTGCCCGTACGGAGCGATCTTCGGGGCGGTCGATCAGCTCTCGCCGTGGCGCATCCGCGTCACCGACGCGTGCAAAGGCTGCGGGCACTGCACGGCGGTTTGCAGCTCGAACGTACGCGTGCACCAGGAGGTGCGCGACTACGGCATGGTGGTCGACCCGGGCTGCATGAAGTGTCTGGACTGCGTGAACGTCTGCCCCAACGACGCGCTCTACTTCGGCCTCGGTACGCCGGCGATGTTCGCAAAACCAGCCGCCGCGCGGCGCGCCCTGCGCGCGCCCCGGGGCGGCACGGCTGTGTCAGCCGTGCAAAGGCGCGGATCGCGCCGCGGCCATAGGATCACAGCGCCGGCCGCAACGTCGCGGCCGCGCGGCTGGCCCGCCGCGCTGGCACGCTGGGGGATCACGTCTGCTTTCGTATTCGCCGCGTTCGCAGTCTTCACCGGGTTCGACCGCGACTATGCCTGGCAGCGTTCGGATTGGATCGTCTCATGTGTGCTGACCGCGGTCTCCCTGGGCCTGCTGGCGCTGTTCCGCGGCAAGTCGACGCGCATCCAGGATTACTCGCCGGGCGAGGAAGCGCTGCTCGGCCTGTTCTTCCTGCTGGCGATGGTCACATTCCGCGATCTGTACGGGTTGGTGGCGTTCCTGTTCGCCCTGGGGCTGTCGGCGCTGCTGGCGTACCTGTGTCTGCACGGGGTGCTGCTGTTCACCCGCCCCAACCTGGCCCTGCACGGCTGGCTGCTGCGGCGCGGCGGCCGGCTGCAACCGGGCGCGTACCTGTTCAGCGCGGGGGGCTTGGTCCTGGCCGTGTTCTGGGCGCACAGCGCGCTGCTGCAGTACCACGGCTTCGCCGCGCGACAGGCCGAGCCGGTGCTGCAGGCTGCGCTGCGACCGGGGCCGGGAGGCGGCGCGGCAAAACCCACGCTGCCTCCGGCGGCCGACCTGCTGGGCCGCGCTCTGGCGCACGTGCAGTTCGTCGAGCGCTGGGGCCTGCTGCCTGACGAAGAGAACACGCTGCGTCTGGCGCGGCTGGAGCTGCTGGCCGGCCGGCCCGCAGCCTTCGAGCAGCGGATGCGTCGGCTGGTCGAGCGGCACCCGTCCGACACGGAGCTCGCGGTCGAGCTCGCCGCGCACCTGCGCGACAGCGGCCGGCCGGATGAGGCCCTCGCCGTGTATCGGACCCACTTGGCGCACCGCCCGCGGGCCCTGACCGCTTACCTCGATCTGGGGCTGTTGCTTACCGCGTTGCAGCGCTACGACGAGGCCGCCCAGACCTACAACCGCGCGCGGCAGTTCTTTCCCAGCCACGCCGCCCTGCACCAGAACATGGGTGTGCTGGCCGCCACGCGGGGCGACCTGCCAACGGCGGTAGAGCTCTTCCGCCGCGCGGTCGAGGCCGACCCGCGGCGCGCGGAGCCGCGCGTGGCACTCGGGCGGGCGCTGTGCGAGTTGCAGCGCTGGCCGCAGGCGGCGGCCGAGCTGGAACAGGCCGTGCAGCTCGATCCGCGGCACCCGCAGGCGCGCTTCTACCTGGGGCTGGCCTACGGGCGGCAGGCTCGGCTCGATCCGGCTCAGCGCGAGCTGGAAGCCGCCGTCGATCTGCAACCCGGCTGGCCGGAGGCGCACGCGGCATTGGCCGAAGTGCTGGCGGCCCGCGGCGACCGGGAGGGTGCCAGCGCTCACCTGCGGCGGGCCGGTCTGGCCCCGCGCGAGGGGACCGGACCATAGGGCGATGCGGCGCACCACCGGCCGTCTCGAAGCGGCTGACGAGCGCGTAGCGTCGGCCCCCCCGAGGCCGACGTAGGCCCGCAGGAGACCTACGGCTGGGGCGGCCGCTACGCTCGCGTTCGTGAGGTTTCCGGCGTTGGAGGCACGGGGGTCTCGCGCGGATAGCTCTTGGATTTGCCGGTCGGTCGGGGTATGCTGATTAGTGGGCCGTCCCGGCACCGGTTCGCATGTGTGAGAGGCCGGCAACTTTCAATGTCATTCGCCGGTTGTGCATCGGGCCGACGGCGCATGGGAGGCGCAATCATGCTTTCGCCCTTGCGAGTGCGTGCGCGCGGGGTGCGCGCGTTCACGCTGATTGAGCTGCTGGTGGTGGTGGCGATCATCGCGCTGCTGATGAGCATTCTGCTGCCATCGCTCGACCGGGCACGGGCCCAGGCGCGGCAGGTCCAGTGCCTCAGCAATCTCAACTCGCAGGGCAAGTGCTCGAACCTGTACGCGGCGGACAACGGGGGTTGGATCGGCCGTGGCATCATGGGCTTCAACGCCCCGGCGCCGCCGGCGGGAACGGGAGAGTACAACATCTACGCCACGACGATTCTGAAGTACCTGGGGTATGAGGGGGACCCGATCAAGCTGTGGCGACCGAAGGGAGACAATATGGGGGCGGCGCCCAACCCGCAGCAGCAGACGCGATTGCGCGGCGCCCTGCGCCAGTTCGGGGAGCAGCTCAACTGCCCGGACTTTCCGGACGACGCGAAGACGAGCTTCGAGTCCGACGAGGAGCGGAAAGTCGGCACGCAATTGCTCGACTATGTCGCCAGCGCCATACCGATTCCCTACACGCGCGAGTTCATCGAGGATGACGTACCCGGCGGCGGGCAGCCCGGCGACACCTCCGAGCCGGGCTCACAAATGTCACCGACTGGTCGTGACCAATATGTCGACACCAGCCGGCAGGACGATATGCCGTTTCCGGCCCGATTCATCTACGTCACCGAGGCGCACGTGTCGCACCGCTGGCACGAGATGCGCTATCATCATTTCTTCTGGACCTCGCAGCTCCCCTTCGGGGCGTACCCGCGGATCGCCTCGGATCAGCGGCACCCAGGCGGACTGACGGCCCTGTTCTTCGACGGGCATGCCCGCACGATGCAGCTCAGGGAAATGGACGCCGGCTGGCCGAACAAGATCAGTCTGCGGCTCATCCATTTGACGCTCGTGCCGGAACCGTACTGAATGACCGTGCGAAAAGGTGCGGCCCGGATCCAAGCGCGCGGCGCGCGAAACGGCCGGCAAGTGTGCGGCTTGCGCTACGCCGCCGTGGACGGCGCGGTGTTGGAAAGTGCCGCGGCGGGAGCGGGTGCACGAGTGAGCTGGGCCTCTGGCGCCGAGGCGGGCGCGGTCGCGTCGGCGGCAACCCGATCTCCACCCTGCCGCTTGGCGGCGTACATGGCGCGGTCCGCGGCCTGCACCAGGTCGGCGGGCGCCCAGCCACTGCGCCATGGCGCGACGCCTACGCTGCCGCTGATCGCCAGCGTGGCGCCGTCGATTACCGGGCCGTCCGAGCGGATCGCGCTGAGCACGCGCTGCGCGACCTGCCGGGCGCCCTCGACCTCGGTGGCCGGCAGCAGCACGGCGAATTCGTCGCCGCCGATCCGGGCCGGCAGATCGATCTGTCGTACGGCGGAGCGGATGCGCGCCGCGACGTGCCGGAGGACGGCGTCGCCGGCGGGATGCCCGTAGCCGTCGTTGACCTGCTTGAGGCCGTCCAGGTCGATGAGCATGAGCGACAGGGGGCTGGCGAAGCGCTCGGCGCGGCGGACCTCGTTGGCCAGCGTTTCCGACATCCAGCGGTAGTTGAACAAGCCGGTCAGGGCGTCGACGCGGGCCTCGGCCCGCGCGCGTGTGAACTGTCGCGCGTGCGCGAGGGCGCGGCCCAGGACCGAGCAGACGTCGCGCAGCGGCAAATCCAGGTCCGACGGCTCGCCTCGGCCGGGCCGGCCGCAGTGCAGCAATCCCTGCAACCCGCCGGCGTAGAACAGCGGGGCGATCAGCGCCGCCTGGTCGGCGTTCGGATGGTTGCTCGAGGGCGGCAGCCAGCCGCGCGCGCGGCAGGTGCGACGCATGTCGTCGGAGACGAACGGCTCGCCGTCGCGCGCAACCTGTACAAAGGCGTGGCGGCTGGCGGCGTCGACGCGGATGGCCAGGTCCACCGGCCGCTGACAGCTCGTCTCCGCCAGGGCCAGCACGCGCTGCTCGGGGTCGTAGAGATAGAGCGCGCCTTCGGAGAACCCCAGCCGGCGCGGGAGCGTAGTGACGCACTTGTGGCACAGCGTCGGCAGGTCCAACTCCTGGAAGTCCAGCAGCCAGGCAGGAACGCGCACCGGACGCCGGTCGCACGCCGGCCGGCTCTCCGTCGAGCCTGTCTCCGCCGCGGCCCAGAGCACGGAAATGACGGCCGCGCCGCACGGCTTGCGGATGAACAGGCCCATGGGCAACCGCTCGGCGTGCGCGGGCAGGCAGGAGTAGAAATACACGCGTCGCTGTGCGGCGTGCAGCAGGCGCTCGACCGCGTCGGGCGAGACGTGATCCAGGTCCAGCCAGCACTGGTCGGGGTTGGTCGCGGCGCCGGCGAGAAGCTGTCGTGGCGTCAGGCAGCGCAGACAGGCATCAACAGGTCGGTATCGCTCGACGAACTCCTGTAGGTTCGAGTCGTCCGTTATCAGCAGTACCTGCTTGCTCTTATCAGACATCCACGGCCTGCCGGATTCGCCCTCTCTATCGGCCGGCGGCGCGCAACCGCTGGAGCGGGCTGAGGCTTCGGCCGCGCCGGCGGGTCGGAGATTCGGTGCACCGAGCTTGCGCGGGCTTCCGATAGATGGGAGCGGCGGGTCGCGCCGAGCCGCCCCAGTCATGGGGCGGCGGGTCGCGCCGAGCCGCCCCAGTCATGGGGCGGTTGAGCCGGGCCATAACTGGCCCGGCTCTGCCCATCCCGCCGCAGGACGCGCGTTGCATGCTCAGGAAGGGCACAAAGAGGGCCGCGCCGGGCGGATTCGCCCTGCTGGCCGGACGCTGGCAGGCGGTGCTGGCGATCCTGGCCATCGTCGCAGCCGGACTGGCCTTCCTGCGAACCCGTCCGCCCAGGCGCGAAATCCCCTTCGAGGCCGTACGGGCCGATCTCGCTGCGCTGATCGAGGCCGGTGCTTACTACGATGCGGCCGACGCGGTCGGCAACCTGCTCAAGATGGAGCCCCCGCTGCCGCTGGCCCAGCGGGCCGAGCTGAACAACCTGCTGGCGGAGATCATCTATCGCCAGGAGTGCCTGCGGCCGGCGCCAAACGCCGCCAACGTCCGCAAGCTCCGGGAGGCGCACCAGACGGCGATCCTGCTCGGGCGCCCGGCCAGTGCGGCGGAAACCCTGCGCGTGGCGCAGGCGCACGAGTGGCTGGGCCAGCGACGCAGCGCGATCGCGACGTACCGCAACGTGCTGGAACGCGAGCCCGAAGCGGACACCCGCCGCAGCGCCATGCAGGCGCTGGTGCGGTTGCTGGCAGGCGAGCCCGAACAGGCGGAAGAGCGGCGGAGATGGCTGGAGCAATTGCTGGCGGACGACGGCGTCACTGACGCCTATCTGTGGTGGGCGCTGCAGCAGGCGCTCAACGACGCGCTGGGCAGCGGCCGGCCGGATCACGCCCGCGAACTGCTGACACAACATGCCCAGCGCTTTGAGCGCCGCGACCGCAGAGGCTACCGCGATTACCTTTGGGCCTGGGTGCAGGTCGAAGAGGGCCTTCTTGAGCAGGCTGAGCTGCAACTCGACCGCGTCGATCAGTGGTTGAAGACGGAAGCCCCCGGGGATATGGCCCTGGAGCGGGCCGGATTCCTGCCGGCCCTCACCTGCTGGCTGCGCGGACGCATGTACCTGGCCCAAGCTCGCCCCCAGGCGGCCTTGGAGCAGTTCGACCAGGCCCTCGCCCTCCACGCCGACCACGACACACTGCTGGCGGCGTCGATTGGCCGCGTCCAGGCGCTGGCCATGCTCGAGCGGCATGAGCGCGCTCAGCAGGCCCTGCGCGACGCCGCACGCGAGCTGGCGGGCAAGGGACTGGCCGGGTTCGCGGCGCTGCGGCCGCGGCTGCGCCAGACCGCACTGCATCTCTTCGAACAGATGCACGCCCGCGGCGATTTCGACCACGCCATCAGCTACATGATCGTGGCGCTGGAGCTCGCCCCGGACGACGAGATCGCACAGCGCCAGCGGCTGCACGAGCGCATCGCGTTGGACTACGTCGCCGCCGCCGACGCCGCGCCGGAGACCGAGGCGTCCCGCGCGCGGCATGTCGAGGCTGCCGGCCACTTCGAGCAGGCCGCCAAACTGGTCGAGCTGGACGAAGATCGCCGCGCGACGCTGTTGTGGCAGGGGGCACAGGAGTACGACCGCGGCGGGGCGTTGTCGGATGCCCGTCGCCTTCTGCTGGAGTTCGCCGACCGCCGCCGCGACGATCCACGCGCCCCCCAGGCCTGGCTGCAGCTCGGGCAGTCCTATGCCGCGCACGGCGATTACGAACAGGCGCTGACGTGGTTCCAGCGTCTGGTGAATCGACACCCGGAATTGCAGGAGGCGGCCCGGGCCCGACTGTTGACCGCCGACGCCCTGCTGGCGCTCGGCGACGCCCGTGAGAGCGAGGCGGAAGCGCTGCTGCTGGCGCTGCTGGAGGACGGCCAGATCGAGCCGCAGGCGCAGATCTACCGCGACGCCCTGCTGATGCTGTGCGACCTGTATTACCAGCGCGGCCGCTACGGCGACGCGATCGGCCGCCTGGAGAACTTCCTGGCCTTCTTCCCCGACGACGACGAGCGGCAGCGGGCGCGGTTCGTGCTGGCCGACGCCTATCGGCGTAGCGGAGAGATGCTGCGCGACGCGGCGGCGTCGGGCGGCGGGCCGCAGGTGGCCGAGGAAGGTCGCTGGCGGCTGCGACGGGCGGCCGAGCTGTTTGCCGCCTTCGGGGCCGCCGGGCACTCACAGCCGGATTCCAGGGCGCACCTGTATGAGCGGCTGGCGTTGTTCTATCGCGGCGACTGCCTGTACGCGCTGGGAGACCCGGCGTCGCTGGAGGAGGCCCTGGCGACCTACCGCCAGGCGGCGGCACGTTATCCGGACTCCCCGGCCGCGCTCACGGCGCAAGTGCAGATGGCCAACATCTTTCTGCGCCAGGGCAAGCGCACCGAGGCAGCCTGGACCCTGGAGCGTGCGCGCTGGGTGCTGAGCGGGATTCCGGACAGTGCGTTCGAGCCCTCCGCCGACGGGCGCGGCCGCGAGCACTGGAAGCGCTTTCTCGCGGCGGTCGGCGCGTCCGATCTGTTCTCAGAGGTGCTCGCCGGCTCGCCATAGCCGGATGGTGGCGCCGGCGTCTTCGCCGGCGACGGTCGCAAGGAGGCGACGCATGCCGCAATCCCCGCCGCCGCTCGATCCCGCCCGGCTGCTGGAGCTGATGCGCGGGCAGCGTGATCTGTACCGGCGGCTGGGGGCGCTGGGCGCGCGGCAACGGACGCTGGTGAGCGGCGATCAACCCGAGCAGCTCCTGAGCGTGCTGAGCGAACGGCACGCATTGATCAGCGCCCTGTCGCAGAGCAACCAGGAGCTGGCCCCGTACCGGCGGAGCTGGGAGACGGTTTACGGCGGCTTGAACGCGGCCGAGCGCAAAGACGTCGCGGCGCTGCTGGCGGAGATCAACGGCCTGCTGCACACGATCCTGCAGGCCGACCAGGAGGACAGTGCACTGCTGGGCGCCCGCAAGCAGTCCATGGCGCAGGCCTTGCAGGATCTCAGCGGCGGGCAGGCGGCGAATGCGGCGTACGGGCGGGCGGCGGGTGCGGCCGGCGGGTCGTCGGCCGACCTCAGCGGCTGAACAACCGGGAGCAGCGATGGCGACGCAGACGCAATGGGTCGGCGCGGCGCCGCCGAGCGAGCAGCAGCTCGGCGACATGCTGCGCGACTGCATCCGCGTGACGCAGCGGCTGCAATCCACGCACGACACGTTGCAGCGCGAGGTCGTCCGCCTGCGCCGTGAGCTGGAGGCCAAGGACCGCGAGTTGGAACGCCGCCGACGCCTGGCGTCGCTGGGCGAGCTGGCGGCCGGCGTGGCGCACGAGGTGCGCAACCCGCTGGGCGCCATCCAGCTCTACAGCGGGTTGCTGCGCAACGAATGCGGCCAGGCGGAGGCCGCCCTGCACCTGATCGAGAAGATCGAGGCCGGCATCCGCGCCATCGACGGCGTGGTGCAGGACGCGCTGGCGGTGGCGCCGCGCAGCGTGACGCTGAAGCGCTGCGGCGTTCGCGCGCTCGTCGCCCGGGCGCAGGACGTGTGCCTGCGCACGCTGCAGGCGCGCGGCGCGACGCTGAAGGTGGAGCTGGAAGACGAGCGCGCGGCGGTGCTGGTCGAGCCGGCGGCCATTCAGCGCGTGCTGATCAACCTGATCACGAACGCGGCCGAGGCCTCGCCGCGCGGCGCAGTCGTGCGGGTGCATGTGTCTTCGGAGCGGGAGGGGTTGGTAGAAATCCGCGTCCTGGATGAGGGCGCGGGACTGCCGGAGGACGTGATCGAGCGGGTGTTCGACCCGTTCTTCACGACCAAGGCGCACGGAACGGGTCTGGGCCTGACGCTCGCGCACCGGGTGGTCGAGGCGCATGGAGGCCGCCTGACGGCCGGGAACCGGCCCGAGGGCGGCGCGGTGTTCAGCGTGATGCTGCCGAGCGGGGCGGCGGGCGAGGGCGAGCGGAACAACGACGCCGCGGCGCAAACCAGCGCGGCCTGACAAGGGGAGAACCGATGGCTGTCGTGTGTGTGATCGATGACCAGGCGATGATGCGGGACTCGCTGAAGGCGACGCTGACGGCGCAGGACCATGCGGTGCAGGTGTACGACAACGCGCAGGAGGCGCTCACGGCCATCCGCCAACGGCCCTTCGACCTGGTGCTGTCGGACCTGAAGCTGCCGGGCATGGACGGGGTGGCGCTGCTGCGCGAGATGCGGCGGCTGGGGATCGACATCCCGGTGGTGCTGATGACGGCCTACGCCTCGGTCGAGACGGCGGTGGAGGCGATGAAGCTGGGCGCGTTCGAGTACGTGCAGAAGCCCTTCAACGCCGACGAGATCGGCATCGTTCTGGAGCGGGCGCTGCGGGAGCGGCAGATCGTGCGCGAGAACGAGGTGATGCGGCGCACGATCGAAGACCTGCAGATTGAGCGGCGGCTGGTGGGCGAGTCGGCGGCGATGAAGCAGGTGCGCGAGAAGATCGAGCGCGTGGCGCAGAGCCAGGCCACGGTGCTGATCACGGGCGAGAGCGGCACGGGCAAGGAGCTGATCGCGCGGGCGATCCACGCCGCCAGCCCGCGCAAGGACCAGCCCATGCTGTGCGTGAACTGCGCGGCGCTCTCGCCGACGCTGCTGGAGAGCGAGCTGTTCGGACACGAGAAGGGCTCGTTCACCGGCGCGGACCGGACGCGCAAGGGGCGCTTCGAGCTGGCGGACGGCGGGACGCTGCTGCTGGACGAGGTCAGCGAGATCGACACGGGCCTGCAGGCCAAGCTGTTGCGCGTGCTGCAGGAGCGCGAGTTCGAGCGCGTGGGCAGCTCGGTGACGCGGCGCGTCGACGTGCGCGTGATCGCCACCACGAACCGCAACCTGCGCGAGTGGGCCGCCAAGGCCAAGTTCCGCGAGGACCTCTACTACCGGCTGAGCGTGCTGCCGATCGAGGTGCCGGCGCTGCACGAGCGGCGCGAGGACATTCCCCTGCTGCTGGACGCGTTCGTGCAGCGCATCTGCGCCCGCGAGGGCCGCCAGCCGCCGCGCTTCCCGCCCGAGACGCTGGCCCTGTTGAGCGACTACCACTGGCCGGGCAACGTGCGTGAGCTGCAGAACCTGTGCGAGCGCGTGTGCGTGCTGGAAGCCGGGCGCGACGTCACCCCCGCCGCCGTCCAGCCGCTGCTGACCGGCGCCCTCAAGACCGCCACCCTCGCCGCCGTCGAGCTCCCCTACCGCGACGGGCACATCCTCTCCGACGCCGAGCGCGACCTGATCATGCGCACGCTGCGGCGCTTCAGCGGGCACCGCGAGAAGACGGCCCGGGCGCTCGGCATCGGCTTGCGCACGCTCGGCTTGAAGATCAAGAAATGGCGCGAGGACGGCACCTTTGAGGAGGTCGGCGCACGCCGCGCCGCCAGCCCGCTGATGCGGCCCGCCGCCCCCCGCGGCACGCAGTTTGCCAGCGCCATCACCGACCCGGACAACGCCTGGACCCCCAGCCATGTGGATTGAGCGCTTGGTCTCCGATCCGCTGACGCACGGCGTCGAGCTGGCGGCCCGCTTCGCCGAGCAGCGGCACAAGCTGCTGGCCGAGAACGTCGCCAACCTCGACACGCCCGACTTCCAGCCCCAGCGCCTGGACCCGCAGGCGTTCCAGGCGGCGCTGCGCACGGCGTTTGAGCGGGTCAAGCGCGGCGACACGGACCGGCTGCAATTGCGCGGCGACGCGCAGGTTTCGACCACCGCGGACGGCAAGCTGCGCCTGCGGCCGGCGCGCGAGCCGGCCCAGAACCTCCTGTTCCACGATGGGACGAACGCGCGCCTGGAGACGCTGATGACCGATGCGCAGCAGAACGCGCTATCGTACCGGCTGGCGCTCCAGTTGCTGCGCGGCCGGTTCAATACGATGACGGCCGCCATCCGCGGCAGGACGCAATGATCCGCGCACTGGACACATCCGGCTCGGCCCTGGCGGCGCAGCGCGTCCGCATGGACGTGATCGCCGGCAACATCGCCAACGCCTTCAGCACCGTGCAGGAGGACGGGACGCTCGAGCCGTATCGGCGGCGGGTGGTGACGTTCGCGGCGGGCGGTCCGGGCGGCGGTGCGGGCGTGCACGTGGACGAGGTGCTGGAGGATGCGTCGGATTTCCGGCTGCAATGGGATCCGGGGCATCCGCACGCCATCCCGGACGGGCCGTTGGCCGGCTACGTGCGCTATCCCAACGTGAACGTGTCGATGGAATACGTGGATGCGATCGTGGCCAGCCGCGCCTACGAGGCCAACCTGGCAATGATGAACCTGACGCGCGACATGATCCAGCAGGCGATCCAGTTGTTCGCCTGAGGCGTCGAAGCGTGAGTTGAGCGGAGCGAGCGCTGTATGGCCAATCCGATCCTGCCCGCCGGTGCGCGACCGGTCGCGCCGCCGCCGGCCACCGTTCCGGCTCGTCCGGCGCCGTCGGAGGAAGGCGGCGGCGACTTTGCGGCCCTGGTGCGCGAGCAGTTGGCACAGGTGGCCCGCATGCAGAACGAGGCGAACGAGAGAGTGCAGGAGCTGCTGACCGGGCGGAGCGAGAGCATGACCGAGGTGTTCACCGCGGCCCGCAAAGCCGAGCTGGCCTTCAGCCTGCTGATGGAAATCCGCAACAAGCTGATTGACGCGTACAACGAGATCAAGGACATGCGCGTCTAGTCCGGCTGATAGCCGGTCCCACAACCGGGGCGGCCACGGATGGCCAGGTTTCAATCATCGGTCGGCAAGACGCTGGAGCAGCTCAAGGACCTGTCGCTGCCGCAGCGGCTGGTGATCCTGCTGGGCGCGCTGCTGGTGGCCGGCGCGCTGCTTTGGATGGTGCAGTGGGCCGCACGCCCGGAGATGACGCCGCTGCTGGAGCAGGACCTTTCGCCGGAAGATCTGGCGCAAGTCCGCGCCGGATTGGAGCTGATCCGTGAGCCGTACAAGATCGTCGGTTCCCGGGTGCTGGTGAACGCTTCAGCCAACCGCCAGCACATCCTGGCCGCCCTGCAACAAAACGAGCATCTGCCCATGGACACCAGCCTGGGCTTTGCCGCGCTGGTCAAGGAGGCCAATCCCTGGATCTCGCAGGAGGAGAACCAGCGCCGCTGGACCGTCGCTCTGGCCAGGGAGCTGGAGCGCGTGCTGGGGCAGTTCGCCGGCGTGCAGCGGGCGCATGTCTTCCTTGACCTGAACACGCGCCCGCGCGGTTTCACGCGCCAGCCGGCGGACAGTTCTGCCAGTGTCACGCTGATCATGAAGGGCGGCCAGCCGGTGGCGCGGCCGCTGGCGCTGGCGGCGGCCAAGCTGGTGGCGGGCGCGGTGCGCGGGCTGTCGCTCAAGAGCGTCGAGGTCGTAGACGGCGGCGGGCGGCCCGCGCTGGACTGGCAGGATGAAGAGGACGGCAGCGCCTCCCTGCTGCACCGCCTGCAGAAGCAGAACGAGCGCGACATCGCCGCCAAGATCAAGAGCCAGCTCGACTTCGACCCCAGGCTGCGCGTCAATGTGCAGGTGGTGCTGGACTACAGCAGCTCGCGCGTGCAGGACTCCAAGCCCTCCGATCCGGTGGAGCTGGAGCGCAGCACGATGACCGAGAAGACCGTCCGCAGCCGCAGCAGCGGCCAGCCCGGCGTGCAACCCAACGTCGGCGTGGCGGCCGGCGGCGGCGGGCAGGAGGAAACCACGGACCGCGAGTCCAGCGAGGTCCGCAACCAACCCGGCATGACCGTCAGCGTGCAGGACACGCCCGGCGGCGAGACCAAGCAGGTGTTCGCCGCCGTTAACCTTTCGTACAGCTATCTGCTCAGCGTGTACAAGCGCACGAATGCGGACGGCCAGCCGCCGACGGAAGCGCAGATCCAGGAGGTTTTCGACCGGCAGAAGGCGCGCATCGTCAGCCAGGTCGCCAAGCTGGTCATGCCGCCGATCGCCGACCAGGTCGCGGTGGACTGGTACTACGACGCGCCGGACGAGCCGGCCGCGGCCAGCCAGACCAGCTCGCTGGACACGTCGCTGGAGGTCGCCCGCAAGTACGGACCGGCCTCGGCGCTGACGCTGCTGGCGGGGTTCTCGCTGTTCCTGCTGATGCGCATGGCCCGCCGCAGCGGGCTGGACGAGTCGATCGGCGCCGACCTCGGTCTGCCGGCCGAAGCGATCGAGGCCGCGCGGCGCTCGGCCGCCGGCGCTCGCGCCAGCGAGGGCGCGGCCGGGTCGCCGTTCGCGGCCGGGGAGGCCGAGGACGTGCTGGAGGCGCCGGAGGTGGACCAGCAGACGCTGCAGATGGGCAAGATGGTCGAGCAGGTTTCGCGGATGATCGACAGCGACGCGGAGAGCGCGGCGACGTTGCTGGAAAGCTGGGTCGGCGAGGGTCGCTGATGGGTCGCGAGCGCTGAGGGAGGCGGGGCTTGGCAGGCAAGCCGGAGAACGCCGAGGAACTCGAGCTGACCGGGGCGCGCAAGGCGGCGATCCTGTGCATGTCGCTCAGCCAGAGCGCTGCGGCCAAGGTGATGAAGAAGCTCTCGCGCGAGCAGGTGGAGGCGGTGGTGCGCGAGGTAGCCGAGCTGCGCGGCGTGCCGGCCGACGTCCGCCGGCGCGTGATTGGCGAGTTCCACAACATGGTGCTGGCGCGCCAGCACGCAACCACCGGGGGACTGTCGCTGGCGCGCAGCCTTCTGACGGCGTCGCTGCCTGCGAATGAAGCCACGCGGATCCTGGAGGGCATCGAGCGCCAGGTCACGCAGCAACCGTTCAGCTTCCTGCAGAAGACCAGCACGGAGAACCTGCTGACGTTTCTGGCCGGTGAGCATCCGCAGACGATCGCGCTGGTGCTCTCGCACCTGCCGGCCTCCATGGCGTCGGAAATCCTGGTCGGGCTGCCGACCGAGCGGCAGGTGGAGGTCGTTACCCGCATTGCGCACATGGACCAGACCAGCCCGGAGGTCATCAAGGACGTGGAGCGCGGGCTGGAGAATCGCCTGGCCGGGCTGGTGCATCAGCGCTTCGAGCGCGCCGGCGGGGCGCAGGCGGTGGCGGAGATACTCAACCTGGCCGGCCGGGCCACCGAGCGGGCCGTGCTGGAGGGACTGTCGGGCGAGGAGCCGGAGCTGGTGGAGGAGATCCGGCGGCTGATGTTCGTGTTCGAGGACATTCTGCGCGTGGACGATCGCGGGATTCAGGCTCTGCTCAAGGAGGTGCAGAACGAAGAGCTGACCCTGGCGCTGCGGACCGCCAGCGAGGAATTCAAGCAGAAGATCTTCACGAACATGTCCGAGCGCGCCGCCCAGCTCATCAAGGAGGAGATGGAGTTCATGGGGCCGGTTCGCCTCAGCGATGTGGAGGCCGCGCAGCAGAAGATCGTGGACATCGTGCGGCGGCTGGAAGACGCGGGCGAGATCGTCATCGCCGGCAAGGCAGGCGATAAGGACCCGATCGTGTGACCGCCGTACCGGTCCTCTGTTCGGTCGCCGCCCGTGCCACTGCTCTTGAGCAGTGGTCGAAGCAGCGACGACGCAGGCAACGCAGGAGCGACAGGTGGCCGGTGTGATCCGCCGCGAGCAGCGCGCCGCGACCGCGACGTTCTCGTTCGCCGACATCCAGCGGCAGGGCGACGCGATCGTCGCGCGGGCGCGCGCAGAAGCGCAGCGGATGCTCCACACGGCGGAGCAGGAGGCGCAGCGGGCGGCCGAGCGCATCCGCCGGGAGGCGCTGGAGCGCGGCATGGAGCAAGGCCGTCAGGCGGGCATGAAGCAGGTGCGGGAGGAGGCGTCCCAGGCGGCCATGCAGGAGGCGCGCGCGCGGCTCGATCGGCTGGCGCAGGCGCTGGAGCGGGCCCTGCACGAGTTCGACCAGGGCAAGCGCCGCCTGCTGGCGCAGGCCGAGTCCGGGCTGATCGAGCTGGCGCTGGCCATCGCCGCACGCGTCTGCAAGCTCAAGGCCGGGTCGGGCTGCGACGTGGCGATCGGCAACGCGCGGCACGTGCTGGAGATGGCCGCCCACGAGCACGACGTGGAGCTGCGCGTGCACCCCGACGAGCTGGAGGCGCTCCAGAGCGCCGCCGTGGAGCTGATCCACCCGGCGGGCGGGCTGCAGCACGTGCGCGTCGTAGCCGACGCGCACGTGGAGCGCGGCGGCTGTGTGCTGCGCTCGCGCGCCGGCACGGTGGATGCGTCGCTGGAGACGCAGTTGCAGCGGGTCGCGGAGGCGATCGTCGGCGAGACGACGAGCGCCGGCTGAGCGGCGCAACGAATCGCGGACGCCCGAGGACTCCGGTGCTGGACGCCGGGCTCCCCCACAGCGGCGGCAGGCCGCCTCGGGCGTCCGAATGTTCGGCTGTATGCCACTGCTCTCGAGCAGTGGGATCGCGACGGATCGACATGGAGGCCGTGTGATTGCTTCCGCGGCAACCCCCAGCGTATTTGACCTCGTCGCCAGCGAGGTCGACGACGTGCTCACGGAGGCCGTGAGCGGTCGCATCGCGTCTGTGCAGGGGCTGACGGTGATGGCCGCCGGCCTGCCCGTACCGGTCGGCTCGCGCTGCACGATCCGCACGCGCCGCAACGGGTCGGTGGACGGTGAGGTCGTCGGCCTGTGCGACGGGTGCGCGATCGTGTCTGTCCTCGGCCAGGTCACCGGGCTGGCGCCCGGCGACCCGGTCGTTTGCCGCTCGGGGCCGCCCCGCGTGCCGGTGGGTCAGGATTTGCTCGGGCGCGTGATCGATGGGCAGGGCGGGCCGCTGGACGGGCGTCCGGCGCCGGTGCTCAACGTGCGCTATCCGCTGTATCGCGACCCGCCGCCCGCGATGCTCCGCCGGCCGATCGATCAGCCGCTGGGGCTGGGCATCCGCGCGCTCGATGGGCTGCTGACAACCGGCCGCGGCCAGCGGCTGGGCATCTTCGCCGGCACGGGCGTGGGCAAGAGCGTGCTGCTGGGCATGATCTGCCGGCACACGCAGGCGGACGTGAACGTGGTGGCGCTGGTGGGCGAGCGCGGCCGCGAGGTGCGCGAGTTCATCGACAAGGACCTGGGGCGTGATGGGCTGGCCCGCAGCGCGGTGGTGGTGTGCACGTCGGACGCCGCCCCCGCCCTGCGCGTCCGCGCCTGCTTCCACGCCACCGCGATCGCCGAGTTCTTCCGCGACCAGGGTCTGGACGTGCTGCTGATGATGGATTCGCTGACGCGGATGGCGATGGCGCAGCGGCAGATCGGGCTGGCGGCGGGCGAGCCGCCCACCGCCAAGGGCTACCCGCCCAGCACGTTCGCGCTGCTGCCGCGGCTGCTGGAGCGGGCCGGCCGCACGCAGCAGGGCAGCATCACCGGCATCTACACCGTGCTGGTCGAGGGCGACGACCTGGGCGAGCCGCTGGCCGACGCCGCCCGCGGCGCCCTGGATGGGCACATCTGGCTGGCGCGCAGTCTGGCGAACCGGGCCCACTACCCGGCGGTGGACGTGCTGAACAGCGTCAGCCGCGTGGCCGACGACGTGGTCGACGCCGAGCAGCGCGCGGCGGTGCTGGAGGTGAAGCGCGTGCTGGCCGTCTGGAACGACATCGAGGATTTGGTCAGCATCGGCGCGTACGTCGCGGGCGCCAACGCCGACTACGACCTGGCGGTGCAGATGCGGCCGGCGGTGTTCGCGTACCTGCAGCAGCCGCGCGACGTCGGCGTGCCGTTCGAGCAGGCGGCGGCGGAGCTGAAGGCGCTGGGCGAGCGGATTCGGCAACTGCGCGCGGAGCTGGCGACGGCCGCCGAGCGTCGGGCTGCGAAATGACGCAGTGGTGCGTCAACCGTGGTTTCTGGGGTTGGGTGGCACGGTCTCGCGCCAGCGAGGCCGTGGCGGACCAGGACACGGCCTGTCTCGCACAGGCGAGCCAGACCGTGCCGCCCGAAAGTTCGTCGTTGACGCACTATCAGCAGCTCCCGTCATTGCCGACGAGCCGGTGCGCCGGCCGGGAGGAACGGCGTCGGCCGCCTGCTGATCCCAACCCGAGCGTGAGCCATGCCGCGACGGTTTGAGTTCCGCTTGCAGACCTTGCTCCGCGTGCGCGAGCTGCGCGAGCGCGAGGCGAAGCGCAAACTCGGCGCAAAGCTGGCGCAACTTGCGCAGCTCGATGCGCTCGACCGGCAGGCCGGGCAGGAGATCGCGCGGCAGCACGAGCGGTTGCGCACCGAGCAGGCCAGCGCCTACCTCGACGCCGCCGCAATCGCCCGGCGGCGTTCATGGATCGCGGCAGTCCGCCGGGCCATGGCGGAACGGGAGCGTCTGCGGGCCGCGTATCGAGGCGAGCTGCACGTCTTGCAGGACGAGCTGCGGGCCGCCCGCATGCAGCGCCGCATCATCGAGAAGCTGCGCGAGCGGCGTTGGAATGAGCACATCCAGGCCGAAGCGCGTGGCGAGCAGGCTGCCGCCGACGAGCTGGCACAGCAGTTGCATGTCTTTCGCGGGTCGGCGCGGGTCGGCGAGTCGGCTTGATCTGCCGCGCCGCGGCCGACTAGCCCGTCCGCGGGCGATTGGTTTCGCAGGGATGCAGTCCAAACCGGGCCGGGGAGGGCCTGGCTCGGCTTGCCGGCCGTAACGCGAGGCCCGCTTGCTCACGAAGCTGTACCACACCCTGGCGGTCGTTTCGCTGGCGGTCGTTCTCGCGGGCGGCGGACTGGCCGCCTACCTGTACTTCTCTGGTCGTGTGAACGCGGCCGACTTTGCGCAGATCGCGCAGATTCTTCGCGGCCAAGCGCGGGCGTCGCCGCCTCCGGCCGAGCCGGCCCCGCCGCCGCCGCCGCCCGAGACGCCCGCCGATCTGCCCCCACCGGTGTCGCGCGGCGAGGCGCCGCTGCGGCGGGCGGAACTGGAACGAGCGCGGCGGGACGTGCAGGCGGAGCGCGAGCTGCTGAGCCGCTCGCTGGAGGACCTGATCGCGCGGAGCGCGCAGTTCGAGCGGCAGAAGGCAGAGTGGCTGGCGCAGCAACAGAAGCTGCGCAGCGAGGCGCGCGAGGCGGGCTTCGCGCGCGAGCTGGAGTACCTGGCGCGGCTGGCGCCCAAGCAGGCCAAGGAGCACCTGGTCCTGACGTGGAAGAAGGACCCGAGCGGGGCGGTGCGGCTGATCAACGCGGTGCCGACCGCGGTCGGCCTGCGCATCCTCGACCAGATGCGCAGCCAGGACGAGATCGTGATCCTGCACGAGCTGCTGGAGCAGCTCCGCACCCTTCAGGCGGACTCGAGCAGGGAGGCTCAGGATGCCAAGCGCGGCGTAGCGGCAAATGAGCGCAGGCCTGAGCGAAAGCCCTGAGACGATCGCAACCCGAGCGCGAAGCGTCGGCGAGAGCACGCTGCTCGTCGCGCTCGCTCGGTTTCCGCCGCGGAGCGCCGGAGACGCGCAGCCAGAGCAGGACGATTTTCAGCGCGAGCTGCGCCGCCGGCTCGACCAGGACGACCGCGTGGATGAGCGCGTGGCCGCCGCCATGCAGCCGACGCGGCCGGCGGAGGTGATCCGGCAGGCGGAGCGGAACGTCGATCCGAGCAGCCGGGCGTTCCGTCGCACGGTCGCCCGTCGGCAGGCCGCCGAGAACATCGCGCGGGATCGGCTCAGGGTGCACGACGCGGAGCAGTCGACACAGGCTACGCCAGCCGTGCGGCCGGTCGCCGCAAGCGGCCCGCCCGCACGGGGGGCACCGGCCGCGCTCGGGTCGCCGGCAGAGTCGCTCAAGCCGCCGCGCATCACGGTGCCGTCGACCGTGCCGTCGGCCGGCGGCCAGTCCGACAAGCCTCCGCTCACCGCCCCTGCGTCGCCGCCGACGCCGGACGCATCGCAGTTTCGGCTTGATCCGCCGGCAATCACGGGCCCAACGCTGCCTGTGACTGTGGCGCAACCCACGGCCGCGGCCACACGGGCGAACAGCCTCGCCGCCGCCGCGCAATCCCACGTGCGGGCAGGATTGAGCTTCACCGCGAGCAGCGCTGCGCGGTCGGACGCAGCCGCGGCGTCCACGAGCAACGCACGCGGCGAGGCGAGTCCGCGTTCGCCTGGCATGGTCGGCGTTGCGGCGGGCGAAGCGGCGCGTGCGACTGGGGCACGGGCGCCTCTGGCGCGCGGCGCGGGTTCCCAGCCGGCAGAACCTGCCGATCGCGACGCGCAGTTCGAGCGGATCGTGCGCGTTCTGAGGGCGCAGATCAGCGAGCGGCGCTCCACGATGCACATGCGGCTGGAGCCGCCGGAGCTCGGCAGTGTGCGGCTACGGCTGGACTTGGAGCGCGACGCGCTGTGGCTGCGGATCGAGACGCAGACGCACCTGGCACACCGCTTGCTCACGGAGGAGCTGGATTCGCTGCGGGCCGGCCTGGAGGCCGCGGGCGTCCAGCTCAGGCAGGTGGACATCCGCCCGCCCGACCCGCCGCCGGACGCAGCCGGCGCGAGCCTCCCGCAGCAGGCCGGGCCGCAGCACGAGGCGGCGGACGGCCGGGCGAATCCGGATACGGAGCAATCGGGGCAAGGCGGAACGGAGGCCGCACCGTTCGAGTCGGGCACGGAGCTGATCGAACAGCGTTGGGAGCCGGCGGCGGAGTCGTCGGCCAATCGGGTGAACCTGGTGGTGTAGGCGCGCATGGACGCGCGGCTGTGCCGTTCAGTGGGGCATCGTCATGCCAGTCAGCAGTATTGCCGCCGCGCCCGCCGGAAGTTCTCTCCTGCCGGCGACGCGCGCGGAGCGCGGGCTGGGCGGCCTGAAGAGCGAGGACTTCTTTCGCCTGCTGGTGACGGAGCTGCGGCAGCAGGATCCGTTCGAGCCGACCAAGACGGCGGACATGCTCAGCCAGGTCTCGGACATCCGCAACATCGAGCTGTCCGGCCGGCTGAGCGAGGCGCTGGACCAGCTCGCGCGGCAGCAGCGGCTGGGCGGGCTGAGCGAGCTGATCGGCAAGTCCGTCAGCGCGATTGTGCTGGCCGCGGACGGAACCGAGCAGCTCGTCGAGGGCGTGGTCACCGGCGTGCGGTTCGACCCGGACGGTACGGCGATCCTGGAGCTCGACAACGGAGCCGCTGTCCGGGCGCAGGACGTGCAGCGCGTCAGCACGGTCGCGGCGGCGGAGCCGCAGTTGGCGTCGGCCGGCCCGACGAGCGACGAGCGGCAGGAAGACGGCACGGAGGCCGCGAAGCGGCGGGCGAAGGATCGTCGCGGCTGGCTCGCGCTGGACGGCGCACTGCGGCTGTAGCCAGTAGCGTCGGCCCCCCGGCGGCCGACTTAGGCCCTCAGAAACCCTACAGCCGCCACAAGGGGGGCGGCCGCTACGCGGGCGTCGCGAGTCTTTCGTCGAGTGCTGACACAAGCGCGAGGAGGAGCGCGGAACATCGTGCCGCCCTCCGCGACAGGGCCGTCGCGGATCGCGGACGGAGCAATGCATGGGTCTGACCTCGGCCATGTACGTCGGGTTGACCGGGCTGAACGTGCACCAGGCGCGGATCAACACGATCGGCAACAACCTGGCGAACGTCAACACCACCGGCTTCAAGGCCTCGCGCACCGAGTTCCAGACGCTCTTCTCGCAGACGTTCTCGCAGGGCACGGCGCCCAGCGGGACGAGCGGCGGCGTCAACCCGACGCAGATCGGCCTGGGGGCCGCGGTCGGCGGCACGCAGCGCCTGTTCACGCCCGGTGCGGTCGAAACCACGGGCTTGGCCAGCGACCTGGCCATCGAGGGCAATGGGCTGTTCATTCTGCGCCGCTCGAACGGCCAGCAGGTGTATACGCGCGACGGCTCGTTCGCGCTCGACGCCAACAACCAGCTCGTCTCGATCGACGGGTATCGCGTGCTGGGGTACGGCGTGGACGAGGCGTTCCAGGTCATCCCGACGCTGAGCGAGATCAACATCCCCATCGGCACGCTCAGCATCGCACGGGCGACCGAGAACGTGCAGATGGACGGCGACCTGAGCGCGGCCGGCTCGATCGCCACGCAAGGCTCGACGCACGCGTCGCAGGCGCTGGTCGATGGAGGCGGGAACGCGGCCACGGCCGCGACGGCGCTGACCGACCTGCGCTCGGCCTCCGACCCGGCGACGGCGCTGTTTCTCAATGGCACGACGATCACCGTCTCGGGCATCACCAAGGGCCAGCGCTCGGTCCCGGCGCAGCAGTTCGTGGTCGGTACGGACGGCAGCACGCTGGGCGACTTCGGCACCTGGCTGCAGAGCATGCTCGGCATCCAGAGCGGCGGGAGCCTGCCGGGTCAGCCAGGCGTTGTGGTGGAGAACGGCACACTCGTGGTCCGTGGCAATGCCGGCGAAGAGAACGCGATCGAGATCACCAACACGGACATCACCACCGACAACGTCGGCGCCGCCACGCCGTTCAGCTTCACGCAGACGCAGCCGGCGAACGGTTCCGGGGTGTTCACCGCGTTCAGCGTGTACGACTCGCTGGGCAACCCGGTGAACGTCAACGTCACTTTCGCGCTCGAGGCCACGCCGGACACCGGGCCGGTCTGGCGCTATTACGTCGAGGCGCCGGACGGCGGCGCGTCGCGCGTGGTGGGGACGGGCACGCTGTCCTTCGACCCCAACGGCAACCTGGTCAGCGCGACCGGCAGCCCGTTCAGCCTGGATCGCAGCAACACCGGCGCCCAGACGCCGCTGTCGTTCACGATCGACTTCAGCGGCGTGCACGGGCTTTCGACCGCGACGTCGAACGTAATACTGGCGAACCAGGACGGCTTCCCGCCCGGCACGCTGAGCAGCTTCTCGGTGGCGCGCGACGGGACGATCAACGCCACGTTCACCAACGGATTGACGCGCACGCTCGGGCAGGTGGCGCTGGCGGTGTTCCCGAACTTCGAAGGCCTGGTGGCGGAGGCCGACAACCTGTTCCTCGAGGGTCCCAACAGCGGGCAGCCGACCATCACGGCGCCGGGGACGTTTCAGGCGGGGACGGTGCTCGGCGGCGCGCTGGAGCTGTCGAATGTAGACATGACGCGCGAGTTTATCGGACTGATCACCAGCAGCGCCGGTTTCCAGGCGGCCAGCCGCGTGATCAGCACCTCCAGCGACATGCTCGATCAGTTGTTGCTGATCGTGCGGTGATGGAGTGTCCGTCGTCTTCCACCTTACTTGAGCGCGAAGTGCACGCCGCGCGGAAACCGCGGTCGTGCCGTTTGCGTGCGGCGTCTGGCCACGCGGGTGCGGCCCGGCGACGGAGCGCATCGAGTCGTGCACGGCCGCTCTCAGGGATCCTCTCGGCGGCGCAGCATTCGCCGCGGCGGCGTTTGCGTCTCATAAGAGAATGCACCGGCCAGTCGTGAAGCCCGCGTCGATTCAGGGCGATCGGGTCGGTCAATCAGCGCCGCGGGGGCGACGATAAGGGAGCGCGTGTCCCAGCGCGCGCGGCGCGTGTAGGTTCGCGCCCGAGAGCGTGCCCAGACATCCGTCGCCCGTGGGTAGCCGACGATGGCGGCCGAGAAACCCGAGAAGGAAACCAAGAAGGAAACCAAGTCCCAGGGGCAGGCGCAGCCTCCGGTCGCGCCGGCCAAGCGCAAACCGTTCCTCAACGCCACGGTCATCGCGGTGGTGGTCGTCAGCGTGGTCGAGGCGGGCGTGTTCTATGCGGCGATGAAACTCTTCGGCGGCGGGCCGCAGGTGGCGTACGGCGAGCAGGAACACGTAATGGAAGGGCAGCCGCCGGCGGCGGAGAAGGCCACGCTGGAGATCACGGTGGTGGACAAGTTCCGGGCGCCGAATCGCACCAGCGGCCGGGCGTACATTTTCGAGATGGATGTCATTGTCAAGGTGCCGGCCAGCCGAAAGGAGCGGATCGAATCCCTCGTCGCCCAGCACAAGGCGGAGATCGCCGATCACCTGGCGCGGATCGTGCGTGCCGCCGACGTATCCGTGCTCTATGAGCCGGAACTCAAGACGCTGCGGATGCAGGTTCGCCGGGCGATGAGCGAGATGGCGGAGGACCCGGACATCGTGCTCGAAGTGCTGATTCCGCGCTGCGTGCCGTACCTGTCCGACTGAGCAACTGCGCTGGCGCACGGAGGTGCACGAATCGTGAGCCAAGAGCAAGCCAGCACACCGCAGACCGAAGCTCCGCCCGAAACGCCGCCAGCGCTCGCCGAAGCGCCCGCGGCCGCCGGCGCAGGGCCATCCGCGGCCGGCGGTCCTGCGGCTTGCGACGCGCGGTTCGAGGCGCCGGTGTTTGCGGCGCCGGGGTCGGCGTCCGAGATGGCCAGCTTCGAGCTGCTGGATGACGTCGAGCTCGAGGTCAAGGTCGAGCTGGGGCGAACGGAGCTGTACCTCGAGGACGTGCTGAAGCTTGGCGTCGGGTCGGTGGTCGAGTTGGACAAGTTGGCGGGCGACCCGGTGGATATCTACGTCAACCAGCGGCTCGTAGCGCGCGGCGAGGTGCTCGTGCTGAACGACAGCTTCTGCGTGCGCGTCAACGACATTCTCAGCCCCATCCCCGAGTTTGAAGGATACACATGAACGCACGTCCGCCACGGATGGCGCCGCTGCTGCTCGCGATCGGAGCGCTGGCCCTCACGGCGGCGGCGCAGGACCGCAGCGGGGCGGCGACCGCGCCGCTTTCTGCTGCGCCGCTTGCCCTGCAAGCTGCTGAGGATCCCTGGAATGTGGTCGATCTCCAACCCACTGCCGATCCCCGGCCAGTGCTGCGTCGTGAGGAGCGGGCCACGGGCTCAGACGACAAGGGCGTTGGTTCCGGGGTGTCGTGGTGGCGCGGCACGCTGTCGCTGGCCGGCGTCGTCGGGCTGATTCTTGTCCTGGCCTGGGGCTATCGTGTCGCCACCGGCGCCGCGGGGCTGCCGCTCGCACGCTCCAGGAAGCCCGGTCTGATCGAGATTGTCAGCCGTTCGGCGATCTCGCCCCAGCACCTGCTCGTGCTGGTGCGCGTCGGGCCGCGCCTGCTGCTGGTCGGGACGACGAAGCAGTCGCTCTGCACGCTGGACGTGATCGCGGATGAGGACCTGGCGGCGCGGCTGATCGGCGAAGCCTTTGCCGCCCGGCCGGAAAGCAGTTCGGCGGACTTCCACCGCAGTCTGGAGCGCGAACTGGCTGCGGGCGCGCGGAGTCAGCCGGCAACGCGTGCGGGAGGTGACGCCCAACGGCCTGCCGGCGCGGCGCCGATCGGTGAGGTGCGCCGGGCGCTGGTCAGCACGATCGAGCGCGTGCGCAACACGACGCGGCGCGTGTAGCACGTGCCGCGACATGGACGGCGGAGCCGTCCGGTGCGCGTCAGGAGGACGCATGAGGCGTACGGCGGAGCACGGCGCCCGGGCATGCCGGGGGAGCCCCTCAATTCGCGGGGGCCGACCGGTCGCGGCCCTGCTCGGGGCGCTGCTGTTCAGCCTCGCCGCGCCGGCTACCGCGCAAGATGCGCCGTCCACGTCCCGCTCGACCGCCGCGGAACCGCTCTATATTCCCGACGTCGCCTCCTGGCTGCCGAAGGCCAGCGACAAGGAGTCGCTGACGGCTTCGTTGCAGATTCTGGTCCTGCTGACATTGCTGGCCGTCGCACCCAGCGTCCTGCTGATGATGACCAGCTTCGTGCGGATTCTCATCGTGCTGGCCCTGCTGCGGCAGGCGCTCGGCACGCAACAACTTCCGCCGTCCCAGGTCCTGACCGGTCTGGCGCTGTTTCTGACGCTGCTGGTGATGGCCCCGACCTGGGAGCGGATTCGCCAGGACGCCGTTGATCCTTATCTCAATCAGCAGAAGACGCAGCTTGAGGCGATCGAGGCGGCCGGCGGGCACCTGCGCGACTTCATGGTGCGGCAGATCGTCGGGGCAGGCAATGAGCAGGATGTCTACATGATGTACGAGTACGCGAAACAGCAGTCCCTGCCGCCGGACGAGACAATCGACCCGCAACAGGTGCCGATGACCGCGCTGGTGCCGGCTTTTCTGCTCAGTGAGCTCAAGGCGGCGTTCGTGCTGGGGTTTCGCATTTACCTTCCGTTTCTGGTGATCGACATGGTGATCGCAACCGTGCTGGTGTCGATGGGCATGATGATGTTGCCGCCGGTGCTGATCTCGCTGCCGTTCAAGCTGTTGCTTTTTGTGCTGGCCGACGGCTGGCACCTGGTGGCCGGCTCGTTGATGGCCAGCGTGCAGTGAGCACGCGCGGCCGGGAGGCAGAACGGATGTTGGAGCTTCCGCAGGCGCTGGACCTCGGACGCGAAGCGCTGCTCGTCTCGCTCATCATTTCTGCGCCCATTCTGGGCGCTGGAATCGTCGTCGGCGTGATCGTCAGCCTGGTTCAGACGATCACGCAATTGCAGGATCAGACGCTGAGCATCGTGCCCAAGATCGTGGCGATGTGCGCCGCGGCCGTACTGCTGTTGCCGTGGCTGGCAAACCGCCTGTTGGAGTACACGCAGAGCGCCCTGGCAGGACCATAGAAGGGTAACCCAGTGACAAGGTGGGCATGGTGACAAGGCAACAAAGGACGGAGACGGTGAGGGCGGGGGATGCCGGGTGAATTGCTGACGGCGTATCTGAAGCTGCCGGTCTTTGCGCTGGTGTTGACCCGGCTGACGGGACTGGTGTTGCTTCAGCCCGTACTCGGGAGCCTGGCCATCCCGCTCCGGGTACGAGCGCTGCTGGTCCTGGGACTGGCCGCGCTCCTGACGCCGTTCGTGTCGCCGCCGCAGGCCGTGCCGGGCACGCCGGGCGGGCTGGCGCTGGCCATGGCGGGTGAGCTGGCGCTCGGTGCGCTGATGGGGCTGGCGGTACGGATGTGCTTCCTGGGGCTGGAGCTGGCCGGCTTTCTGATTGCGACCGAATCGGGACTGGCGTTCGGCCAGATCGTCGATCCGGGCACGGGCAACGAAGAGTCGATCCTCACGACCTTTTACGCGCAGCTTGGGGCGGCGGTGTTTCTGATCGTCGGCGGTCATCGCGCGTTGATCGAGATTTGCATGCATACGTTCCGCACGGTGCCGCTGCTCGGGGCGGACGGGCTGCTGGCCGGCGGCGTCGAACTGGCCGTCGACGCGCTGGCGCTCGCGGGACAGATCGCGATTCGCGCCGCGGCGCCGGTGATCGTCACTTTGTTCCTGGCGAACGTCGCGCTGGGGTTCCTCTCGCGCACGGTCCCGCAGCTCAACATCCTCACGGTTGGATTCTCGCTGAAGGGCTTGTTGGTCTTTGCGCTGGCCGCGGCCGCTCTGCCGCCGGGATTCGAGGCCTTCACCGAGGTGCTCGAGCAGGTCGTCGACCGGGTGCGGGAATTCGCCAGCGGCATCTGAGTTCAGTCGGAGCGCATCGCAGCCTGATGCATCGCCGGGAGCCGAGACTTGCCTGCCGATGACGCCGGAGAAAAGACCGAACGACCGACCCCGCGCCGGCGCGAGGAGGCGCGCGAACAGGGGCAGGTGGCGCGCAGCACGGACCTGACCGCGGCGGCGGCTCTGATCGGCGGCCTGCTGCTGCTGGCGCTGCTCGGACCGCAGATGTACAGCCAGATGCTGGCGCTGACGCGCGAAATGAGCGACGCCTCGGACCCGCGCGCGGGCGCGATTGCCGCGTGCCTGGCCCGGTCCGGATACGCCGCCGCCGCAACCACGCTGCCCCTGCTCCTGTGGCTCGTGGTCGTGACCGCCGGCGGCGCGCTGCTGCAGGTCGGACCACTGGCGGCCTGGAAGAAGCTGCGGCCCAAACTCGACTACCTGAGCCCGATCCGGGGCCTGCGGCGGATTTTCTCCGCAGAATCGGTCACACGCGCGCTGCTGGCGCTGCTCAAGCTGACGCTGGTCGCCGTGGTCGCCTACGCCACGCTCTCCACCCAGCTCCGTCCGCTGCTCGCGACCGCGACACTTCCGCCGGAAGGTGTTCTTCCGGCGGCCGGCGCGCTGGTGTTGACGCTCGCCCTGCGCATGGCGCTGCTGCTGCTTCTGCTGGGCCTGGTCGATTACGGCTATCAGCGCTGGAAGCTCGAGCGCAGCCTGCGCATGACGCGGCAGGAGGTGCGCGAGGAGCTGAAGCGGATGGAGGGCGACCCGCTGCTCAAGCAGCGTCGGCGGCAGATCCAGGCCAAACTGGCGCTGCAGCGGCTGCGGATCGACGTGCCGCGCGCCGACGTCGTGGTGACCAACCCCAGCGAGTACGCCGTCGCCCTGCGCTATGACGAGGCCACCATGCGCGCCCCACGTCTGCTGGCCAAGGGCAAGGACTTCCTGGCGCTGCAGATCCGCAGGATCGCGCAGGAGCAGCGCGTGCCGATCGTGCAGCGGCCGCCCCTGGCGCGGGCGCTGTACGCGGCCGTCGACGTGGGCGCGGAAGTTCCGCCGCAGTTCTACCGCGCGGTTGCGGAAGTGCTGGCGTATGTCTATCGGTTGACCGGCCGGGCGGCAGGGTAGTTGGCCGCGATGCTAGATAACCACCCTATCGTGAGAATGTTGTCTGCCCACCGCGGCGCCCTGTTTCCGTGCGCGGCAGCGGCCCTGATCTTCGTTCTGCTGATTCCGCTGCCGACCCCAGTTCTCGACCTGCTGCTGATCTGCAACATTCTGCTCTCTACCGTCATTCTCATGACGGTGATGTACTTGCGCGGGCCGCTGGAGTTCTCCAGCTTCCCGTCGCTGCTGTTGACCATGACGCTGCTGCGTTTGGTGTTGAACACCGCCACCACGCGGCTGATTCTGTCGAATGGGGCGACCGGGACGGCCGCCGCGGGCCGCGTCGTGGAGGCGTTCGGCGTCTTCGTGGCCAGCAACTCGCTGGCGGTGGGCGTAATCATCTTCCTGATCATTACCGTGATTCAGTTTGTGGTGATCACCAAGGGCGCCACGCGCATCGCCGAGGTCGCGGCCCGCTTCACGCTGGACGGCATGCCCGGCAAGCAGATGGCCATCGACGCCGACCTGAACGCCGGGCTGATCGACGAGAGCGAGGCCCGCCGCCGCCGCCGCGAGATCAGCCAGGAAGCCGATTTCTACGGGGCGATGGACGGCGCCAGCAAGTTCGTCCGCGGCGACGCGATTGCGGGCATCGTGATTACGTTTGTCAACATCCTGGGCGGGCTGTACATCGGCATGGTTGCGGATGGCCGCGGTCTCATGGATTCGCTGGCGGTCTACACCAAACTCACCATCGGCGACGGCCTGGCCAGCCAGATCCCGGCCTTCATCCTGTCGGTCGCGGCCGGCCTGCTGGTGACGCGCAGCACCGGCCAGACAAACATGGGCGAAGAAGTGCTCGCGCAGCTCTTCGCCAAGCCGACCGCGCTGGTGATGGCCGCCGGCTTTCTGGCCGTGCTCACGCTCACCCCGCTGCCCAGCGCCCCGCTGCTGATGACGGCGACGGGCTGTGGGCTGCTGGCGTTCTTCATTAACCGGCATCAGGTTGCCGCCGCCACCGCCCGGCTCACCGAGCAGCGGGTTCGCGAGCGGGCCAGGCCCGAGAAGGTGGAATCGATCCTGCAGGTCGATGCGCTGGAGATGCAGATCGGGCTGGGGTTGGTCCGGCTGGTCGATCGCAGCCGCGGGGGCGACCTGCTCGAGCGCATCGCCGCCATGCGCCGCCAGCTTGCCGCGGAGCTGGGCCTGGTCGTGCCGCCCTGCCGCATCCGCGACAACGCCAACCTGGAGCCGAACCAGTACCGGCTGCTGCTGCGCGGGCAGGAGATCGCCCGCGGCGAGCTGCAGCCGGAACTGCTGCTGGCGATCAACTCCGGGCTGGCGAGCGAGCGCGTCGGCGGGATCGAGACGCGTGAGCCGGCCTTCGGGCTGACCGCCTGGTGGATCCCGCCGGACCAGCGCGTGCGGGCCGAGACGCTGAACTACACCGTGGTCGAGCCGACCGGCGTGGTGACCACGCACCTGACCGAGCTGGTGAAGCGGTACGCCGACGAACTGCTGAGCCGTGCCGAAACCCACAAGCTGCTGGAAAACCTCAAGCAGCGCAACGCCGCGCTGATCGAAGAGGTCGTGCCGAACCTGCTCAAACCGGCCGAAGTGCAGAAGGTGCTGCAGAACCTGCTGCGCGAGCGGGTGCCCATCATCGACCTGGAGACGATCCTGGAGACGCTGGGCGACTGGGCCCCGCGCACCAGGGACCCGGAAATCCTGACCGAGTACGTCCGCAGCGCGCTGGCCCGCACGCTCTGTGCCCAATACCGGGACGGCGCCGGCATCCTGCACTGCATCACCATCGACCCCGCGACCGAAGACTACGTGCACGGGAACATCCAGCGGCTGGAGTTCGGCTCGAACCTGACCCTGCCGCCCGAACGACAGACCCAGCTCGCCCAGCGCGCCCGCGAGCAGGTCGAGCGGGCCGCGCCGGCCGGCGGGGCAAGCCTGGTCGTGTTGTGCAGCCCGTCGATCCGAGCCTGGGTGCGGCGGATGATCGAACCGCTGCTGCCAACCACCGCCGTGCTGTCGCTGAACGAGATTGTTCGCGGCGTCGAGGTGCAGGCGCACGGAGTCGTGAAGCTTGATCTCTGACGTGCGGACATTTCGGGCCGCGACGATCTCCGCCGCGCTGGCCAGGGTCAAGCGTGAGCTCGGCCCCGACGCCGTCCTGCTCGGCACGCGCATGCGGCCCTCCGCGGGGACGGACCGCGAGGAAGTCGAGATCACGGCGGCGCCGCCGGCCGCCGGGCCGCCGCGTCCTGCCGCAGCGGCGGCGACGTCGTCGCCTGTGGCTGGGAATCCGCCCAGCGCAAGCGGCGTTGATGAGCCGCTCAACCCGTCGCCGGCCGTGACGCCGCGCACGCGCGGGGTTCCTGAATCGCTGTACCCCTTCTACCTGGAGCTGGTGCAGAACGAAGTGGCTGCCCGGATCGCGGCGCGCATTGTCCGCCAAGCCGTCGGCCCGCTCAACCAGACGACGCCTGACCCCGCCGCAATCCGCGCCGCACTGCGCACGCAACTGGAACGAATGATTCCGGCGGGCGGGGGCGTCGAGGTGGCGGTGGGCGGCGCCCGTCGCATCGCGCTGGTCGGCCCGCCCGGAAGCGGCAAGACCACGACGCTGGCCAAGCTCGCGGCCCAGCTCGGGCTGCGCCAGAAACGCCGCGTGGCGATCCTGTCGCTGGACCGGCACCGTTTGGGCGGCCACGAGCAGATCCGCCGCTACGCAGAGATTATCGGTGTGCCGATGGCGGAAGCGGAAACTGCCGCGCAGGTGCGGGCGGCGTGCGAAGCGCTGGCGTCGGCCGAAGCGATCCTCATGGACACCGGCGGCGTCGCGCTGCGCGACCAGCCCCGTCGCGCGCAGCTTGTGGAGCTGCTGGCCGCGGCCCAGCCGGACGAAACGCACCTGGTGCTGCCGGCCTCGATGAGCGCCGCGGCGCAGCAGCGGGCGGCCGAGGCCTTCGCACCGCTGGGCGTTTCACGGCTGGTGCTGACCGGGCTGGATGAGGCCGTGGGCTTCGGCGTGGTGCTCAACGTCCTCGGGCGGCTGCGCTTGCCGGTGTCGTATCTGACCACCGGCCCGCGTGTGCCGCAGGACCTGCTGGAAGCTTGCAGCCGCCGCCTCGCCGAGCTAATCTTGCCGCCGCAGCGGTAGGCGTTGGCGAGACCGTCGGCGTGCCCGGCACGCACGACCCGCGGAGCGGTCGGGAGATGGTGCCAACGCCACCCCGTGCGATCGTCGTCGCCGTCGCCAGCGGCAAAGGCGGCGTGGGCAAGACCAATCTCGCCGTCAACCTTGGAATCCAGTTCGCGCGCCACGGCATCCCGACCATCCTGCTGGACGCGGACTTCGGCCTGGCCAACGCCGACATCCTGCTGAACGTCGCCCCGCACGCCGACATCTGCGATCTGCTCGACGAAGGCCGGAATCCGCACGACCTGCTCAGCCAGACGGCCGAGGGCCTGCGGGTCCTGTGTGGTGTTTCCGGGCCTGCGGAGCGGGGCGAGATCGGCGCGCTGCGGCCGGCGCAATGCGTGCGCGCCATCGAGCGACTGGCAGACCGCTGCAACCTGTTGCTGATCGACTGCGGCTCGGGCGTGAACGACGCCATCGCAGCCCTTGCGCTGTCGAGCGACCGGCTGATTCTGACCACCACGCCCGAGCCGACGGCCCTGGCCGACGCCTACGCGCTGCTGAAAGTGCTGCATCAACGCGGCTTGCGTGGACAGAGCGGCGTCGTCGTCAACATGACGCGCAGCATCGACGAGGGGTCCGCCGCCGCGCGCCGCCTGCAGCGCGTGGCGCGTCAGTTTCTCGGACTGCCGGTGGAGGACCTGGGCGGCGTGCCGTGGGACGGGCACGTTCCGGCGGCGGTGCGGGCGCGTACGCCGGTGGCCGTGCGGTATCCGCGCTGCGCTGCCAGCGTGGCGATCGAAGCCGTTGGGCGGCGGCTGCTGCCGCGGCCGGCCGCGGGCCGTCTGGACCCGGGGGTCTGGTCGCGAGTTGCCAGCCTGTTCTTCTGAATGGCACCCTACAAGCAGGACGAGCAGGGGGCCGATAGGAACCCTGGACGCAGGTGCATGGTCGCTCGAGTGGGTGCACAGATCGCGCTGCTGGCGTTTGCGGTCGCCATCCTGGCCGGCCTGTACGCCGGCAACGAGCCGGTCACCGTGCTGACGCGGGCCCTGCTGGTGATGGTCGCGGCGCTGTTGATCGGACAGGGCGTCGCGTACACCGGCCGGTTGGTGCTGACCGACCACCTGCGGCAAAAGCAGCGAATCCAGAGCGGCGCGACGGAGCGGCCGACGCAGCCGACGGGTGCGCCGACCCGCGCGGGGACAGCGGCGGGCGGCCGGGCAGAGGCGGCTAGGACATGAGGCGCTGGAACTTCGCGGGCCGTTTGCGGCGCGTCAGCCGCGAGCACAAGGTCCGCAGTTTTCCCGACCAGGCCGCCCTGGCGGCCGCGTGGCGCGAGTACAAGGCCAGCGGCTCCGAGCGGCTGCGCAACCGTCTGCTCGAGCATTACCTGTTCCTGGTGCGCTACACCGCCGAGCGGATCGGCGCCAAGCTGCCGGACGAGGTCGATGTCGACGACCTGATGAGCGCCGGCATCTTCGGGCTGGTCGACGCGATCGACGCGTTCGATCTGCGGCGCGGCGTGAAGTTCGAGACCTACTGTGCCCCGCGCATCCGCGGCGCGATCCTGGACGAGCTGCGCAGCATGGACTGGGTGCCGCGGCTGGTGCGGCACCGCGCGCACAAGCTGGACGAAGTCGTGCGCACGCTGGAGGTCGAGCTGGGCCGCGTCCCCAGCGACGAGGAGATCGCCCGGCGGTTGAGCCTGTCCAAGGCGCAGTTCGAGAAGCTCAGCCGCGATGCCAACGCCGTCTCGCTGGTGTCGCTGTCCAGCAAGTTCGGCCCGGATTCAAATCGCGAGGCCTCGGAGCTGGAGGTGCTGCCCGACGAGCGCAGCACCGACCCGCTGGTCGAGGCGCACAAGAACGACGTGCGCGAGTTCATCACCCAGCAGCTCAGCCGCGCCGAGCGGCTGATCCTGGTGCTGTACTACTTCGAGCAGATGACCATGAAGGAGATCGGCGCCACGCTCGATCTGTCCGAGTCGCGCGTCAGCCAGATGCACTCGGCCATCCTCAACCGTCTGCGCGAGCAGCTCGGTGTGCTCGAGAGCGGCGCCGCGCCGCCGGCCAGCGTGCACACGGACGTGACGGCCTGATCCGCCAGCTCCGCCCCGCGGGCGGACCGCCCTGAGAGACCGTGTGAGGTATCGGCCATGTCCGCCATCCCGCCGCCCTGGCTCGCCTCGATCCTCCAGGCGCACGGCGCTCAGCAACGGGCCGCAGAGGCCCGCGAACGCGAGCAGGCGCAGCGCCAGCGCGGACCGGACTTCGCCGACAATCTGCACGAAGTCATCGAGAACAACGACCGCGACAGCCGCGCCTACGCCGACGCCGAGGGAACCGGCAGCCAGGGTCGGCCGTCCGAACCCGAGCAATCCCCATCGACCGACGAGCCGCCGCCCGACGACCGATCCCGCGGCCGGCACCTCGACATCGAGGCCTGAGCGCGCCGCCGCCCCGCCCGACGCGCAGCCCCCGCAGGACCCACCCGCCGCCGTCGTACGAAAGTGCGCCCCGCCCCGCGTCGATGAATCGTGCGCCGGAGCCACCGTGCGGCGGCGGGCGCGGATTCTGCCAGCAGGGGTAGCGCGTGGACATTGCCAGCCTTCTGGGCGTACTGATCGGACTCGCGTGCCTGGCGATCGTCTTCTTCGAGGCCTCGCACGGCCACCTGGCCATGTTCTACTCGCTGGAAGGGCTGCTGATGGTCTTCGGCGGCAGCGTCAGCGTGTGCCTGATGGCCATGCCGATGGAGAAGATCCGCGCCATCCCCGGCTTCATCCGCCGTTTCATGTTCAAAAAGAACCGCAGCCCGGCGGAGGTCATCCGCCTGCTGAGCAGGCTCAGCGAGAAGGCCCGCCGCGACGGCGTGCTGGCCCTGGAGAGCGAGCTCGCGCAGATCCCCGATCCGTTCCTGGCGTCGGGCTTGCGCATGGTCATCGACGGCATCGACGCGGCCGACATCGAGACCGTGCTGAACTTCGAGCTGCTGGCCATGCAGGAGCGGCACAAGGCCGGCAAGAAGTTCTTCGACCTGATCAAGCTCTACGGCCCCGGCTGGGGGCTGGTGGGCACGCTCGTCGGCCAGGTCGGCATGTTCGGCAACCTCGGCTCCGGCGACATCAACGTCGTCGGCAGGATGCTCGCCATCGCCGTCGTCGCCACCATGTACGGCGCCATCGTCGCCAACGCCATCGCCGGCCCCATCGGCGACAAGCTCGCCCTCCGCTCCGGAGAGGAGATCCTTAACCGCCGCATGATGCTCCAGGGCATCCTCTCCATCCAGGCCGGCGACAACCCGCGCGTCACGCAGGACAAGCTCATGGCCTTCATCCCGCAGGTGCGGCGCCAGGCGATCCTGAAGGCGGCGTAGCGCGGCGCGGCGAAGTTCACGACTGACGCAGCGAGGTTCGCATGGCACATTTGGCCGACACCGCCGGCGCCGCCCGCGAGAGCGAGTCGCGGCACCCGCGTCACCACGGCCACGGGGATTTCGAGGCCCACGAGGAGCACCACGAAGGCGCCCCGGAGTGGCTGATCTCCTTCGCCGACAATGTCGCCCTGATGATGGGCTTCTTTGTCGTGCTGCTGGCCATGAACATGGTCAAGCCGACCGCCGGCGGCATCGGCGGCCAGGACGGCGACCGCGACGTCGAGGGCGGCACCCCCGAATGGCTCGACGCCGTCATCGCCATCCGCGAAGCCTTTAACAACCCCGTGGACATCCGCTCCACCAACCCCCAGGACACCGCCCTGGTGCAGCGGCTGCGCGAGCGGCGGGCGCAGCTCTATCCCGGACCGGGCGAGTCGCCTGACGACGGCGTCAAAGGCAGCGAGCGCGACGTGCGCTCCATCCGCCGCACCGAGCGCTTCGGGGCCGGCGGCGGACTGCAGTTCGCAACCAACAGCGCCGAGCTGAGCGAGAGCGCCCGCGACGCCGCCCGCCAGATCGCCGAGCTGTTCGCCGGGTTGCAGACGGTCCTGGAGGTCCGCGGGCATTGCAGCGCCGCCGAGGCCTTCGGGCAGGACGAGCGCGGCATGCGGCTGTCGTACGAGCGGGCCCTGGCCGTGGCGCGCGAGCTGGCCGCCCGCGGCATCTCCTGGGAGCGCATCCGCGTGACGGCCTGCGCGGACACCGAGCGCGTGGCGCAGATCGCGTACAACGAAGACGAGCAGCAGACGAACCAGCGCGTCGAGGTGGTCGAGCGCACCGAGTAGGCCGACCCAGTTGTTATAGGGCTACTTCAGCGGCGAGCGCCAGGGCGACGGCGCGGTGCCGCGGCTGACATCAGGGAATGGGCGCTCGCCGACACAAATTCCGCTTCACAGTCGTCCTGGGGGGGGCTATTCTGGTTAGTGGTCTGGCGCGCGCAGACGCCGCTGGCGCGTGAGATCGCGGCGGTCTCGAGCGTTCAGCCCACCTCGTCTGTGTGGGAGACGGCGATTGCTGAGGGGGACAGTCAGGCGATGGCCGTGTTCCACGTGCTGGTCAACTTCGATCCTTACGAGTCGCGTATTGGGTACGCCTTGGCCGAGCGTCAGGGCGACGGGACGTGGCAGTGGACGCTGGAGGGCATCATCAATGAGAACGACCCAACCTTCACGACGCTAGGGGATCCGTCGGTGGCCTGGAACCCAACCGACCGCGAGTTCCTGATCTGTGCGCTGCGTGCTGGAGATTGCCCCGTTTTCTTTTGTAACTCGATCGTCCTCCGCTGTCACTCGTTCCGGCCGACGACTGGCCGGTTCCAGGCGTGCACGAGAGGCATCGATGTCGGAGCGGATCGGGTTTGGACCACCTTCATGGGGCCGAACGACGACGGCAACCCCGCTACCGAAAACTCGCTCATCTGGTCCACACAGGTCCTCGTCCCCTAATGGGCTCCGGGGAGCGCTTGGATGATCCCCTGTTGGCCCATTGTCGGGGCGTTGATGGCCGTGCTTGTGTGTAGCACGCAGGGGACCATCGCGCAATGTCAGGTTGCCAGGGTCATCGGAACGGATGGCGCCAACGACGCTGTGGGATTCGCGGTTGCGGGCAGCGCGAATGCCCTCGTAGTTGGCGCACCCGGCGATGACCAGCACGGGACGAATGCGGGCGCCGTATACATTCTCGAGCCTAGGGCGTGGGACGGGCGACAGCCAGTTCGACTCACGCTGCCGGGCGCCGCGACTGGCGACGCGTTCGGGTGGGCACTGGCCGCCGACGGGGCGCGCATGGTTGTGACCGCGGCCGGGGCGGAGCAGGCGGGGTTCGTCTACGAACAGACCGGCACCCCGGACTGGGTGCTAGTGGCGCGTCTCAGTGACCCTAACCCTGGGGAGATCGACTTCTTCGGTTGCTCGGGGGCGCTGGATGGTGCTGTCGCCGTGGTGGGGGCACCACAGACGGCGCCAGACGGGGCAGCGTACGTCTTCGAGCGCGACGAGAGCGGAACGTGGACACAGACGGCGCGCCTTACGCCCGCCGACTCGCTGGCGTGGCACTTCGGTGAGTCCGTGGCAGTGGACGGCGACATCGCGCTCATCGGGGCGCCCGATGATTTCGAACAGGGGAGCTACGCCGGCTCGGCCTACGTCTTCGAACGCAATCCGGACGGGTCTTGGTCACAGACCGCCAAGCTGCTGCCGGCCCAGGGCCACTCGCTGCAGTCGTTCGGGGCAGCGGTCGCCGTTGACGGCCAAGTGATCCTCGTCGGCGCCTCTTTCGACAACACCGACCGGCCCTTCACGGGGGCCGTGTACGCCTTCGAACGCGACGCTGGCGGCGCCTGGCAGCAGACGGCGCGCTTTGTGCCGGACGATGCCGAGAACTCCGACCTCTTCGGCATCTCCGTAGCGCTCGAAGCAGACCTGGCCGTCGTGGGCGCCGAGAACTACGCGGGCACGTTCCTCGGCTACGGCGCTGCTTTCATCTACCAGCGCCAACCCAACCGGACGTGGAGGTTGGTCGGGAGGGTGATGGCCGACGATCCGCAGGACGGGAGCGACTTCGGGCACAGCGTGGCGCTCAGCGGCAACCTCGCCGTGGTCGGCGCGCCGTTTCATGATGTCGTGACCGACGACGGGCAGACGCTCGTTGACGCCGGAGCGGCGTACGTGTTCGCCGTCGGGCCGGACGAGGACGGCGACGGGATGATGGACGCTTGCGTCTGCCCCGGCGACGTGGACGGCGACTTCTACGTCGGCCTGGACGACCTGATGGCGCTACTGCGATCCTTCGGCCTCGACGCCGCCGGCGATCTCGACGCCGACGCCGACACCGACCTCACGGACCTGGCCGTCCTACTGTCTAACTGGGAGCGTGTCTGTCCGTGAGGGCGTAGGGCGGGCTCCGCCCGCCGCGTCCTCGCTCGCAGTCCAGAGGTGGGCGGTGCCCACCCTACAGGCTACACGCCGAGTAGTAGGGTGCGCCCCTCGACGTACCAGCGACGCCTCTCCGCCCATCCACGCCCCTCCGTCGCCTCGCGCCTTGACTATACAGAAGTTATAGGATACGAGGAGTGGGCCACTGCTGCTGTGCGCCCGCGTACGACGACCGATAACCAACATGCTCAACCCTCGCCCCAACCAGCCGGGCCGTTCTGATAAAAAACGCATCCTCGCCCCCGCCCGCCGAACATTGCCAATTAGGCGCACAAAACTGGCCAGCTTGGCAACCTTGCTCCGCTCATCGTCTGGCGCTCGGCCCCTCCCTCTTTGTCCGATAAACAAGATGCTCAAACAGACCGCGCCCAGAATGATCACCTTGCGCACCTCGCTTCTCGCTTCGGCCTGCCGACGTTGTTCGACAAGCGTGCTGAGCGAACACACGAATGGCGGGTGGACCCTACATCCGTGGCGGGCAAGATGCCCGCCCTA
>Ga0209172_10001206_pt1 | contig 57794 bp, 55 predicted proteins | sample LarsenN4metaG_FD_184113 | JGI IMG/M metagenome (GOLD analysis project Ga0209172, IMG submission 184113) | Hot spring sediment bacterial and archeal communities from British Columbia, Canada, to study Microbial Dark Matter (Phase II) - Larsen... ...
TCACCGCTCTCATCGCGAACTCAACTCTTTGATCCATTTTTTGGGTTTCTTTCCACGGCATCCGCCATCCTTGCTGGATCGCTTCTGCCGTCAAAAGTGTTACCCATGTATTGAACCTGTTTTGTTACCGATGTTCTGAACCTGCACCCGAGCAGGAATTCAATTCAAACTGCAAACCGCGAACCGCAAACTGCAAACTTGAATCCTGAAACTTGAAACCTGCAGCCCTTCGCGACCCGAGGTCGCTCCTACAACAATCCTCAGCCCGCCCTTCGCTACAACAATCACTGCAGGCGGGGCCGGTGGCCAGGTTAGGAATCAATCCGATTCGCTGAGGCGTTTTTTTTCTTCGGCTTTGAGCCAGGTGCGGGATTCTTCGAGCGCGGCCAGGATGCGGTCGCGGTGGGGGCTTTGGGCCAGGCAGGGGGCCAGGTTCAATTCCGGCAGGCTGTCGGCATTTTTTCCGGGAAACCAGTGGCCGGCGTTGCCGAGGAGGTTGTAGCGCATTTTGGCGAATTCCACGAGGTCGAGGGCTTTGGCGCAGGTCCAGAGGCGGATGATTTCCCAGATGTTGATCTCGCCCGGCACTTGTTCCCAGTCCGGAATGCCTCTTTCCCAGGTCTCGAGCCAGCGCTCGCCGTGCACCTCGGCCACGGCTTCACGCAGGCGGCGGTCGATGGGTGGGACCAGCTCGGCGGCCTGGTCCAGGAAGGTGAGGGCATGGACGTGCTCGTCGAAGTCGCCAGGACGGGCGGCTCCGATGCTGAGGGTGTGGACTTCGGGGCGGAGGAGGCAGTAGAGGTCGTTGAAGACCATGGGGCTGAGGGGCTGGCAGAGGCGGACGAGCTTGGCGGGCGGTTCGTAGAGTTTGCCGCCCTTGTCGTTGGGGCTGATGATGAAGACGCCCATGTCCTGTTTGCGGGCGTCGAGCACGGCGGGCCAGTTGCGGTCGTTCACCCAGTACCAGTGGAGGTTGACGTAATCGAACTCGCCGGTGTTGACTGCGGCCTGGATGGTCTGGACGTGGGCGTGGGTGGAGAAGCCGATGAAGCGGGCGCGGCCTTCTTTCTGCAGCTGGCGGGCGATTTTCATGCAGCCTTTCTGCAGGATGGTCTGGTTGAGGAGTTCTTGGTTGTTGATGCCGTGGAAGGAGAGGAGATCGACGTAGTCGAGGTTGAGGTAGGCGAGGGATTTCTCGAAGGTGGCGAGGAATTCCTTGGGGTCTTCGTGGGGGGAGACTTTGGTTTGGATGATGAGTTTTTCGCGCGGGAGCTTGGGCAGGACCCAGCCGAGCTGCATTTCCGAGGTGCCATAGCCGCGGGCGGTCTCGATGTGGTTGATGCCGAGTTCGAGGGCGCGGTGGATGGTGCGTTCGAGGTTTTCCTGGTTGGCCTTGGGGATGTCCTCGGGGGGGACATCGTTCCATTTGTGCTGGTAGCGCATGCCGCCGCAGGTGAGGACGGGCATGGCGAGTTCGGTGCGGCCAAAGCGGCGGGTGATCATGGATTGTTTATGGAGGGAGGAGGGGAGGGGAAAAGCAGAAATTGGGAAAGCAGAGAGCAGAAATGCGGTAAAGGCAGGGTTTCACACGAAGGACGCGAAGGAAACGAAGAGAGGGTCGAACAATCAGCAATCCGAGATCTGCAATCGACGCGGGCTTGAGTTCTGGGCGGTGGGAGGCAGGGTGGCCGGGATGAGATGGAACGAATGGATGGAATCGTTGAACGGGGAGCAGCCGGATGCTTCGCTCAGCCTGCCGCTGCAGGCGTTGTGGTGGGAGCGGAAGGGGGATTGGGCCAAAGCACATGAGTTGTGCCAGGAGGCGGGCAGCCGGGAGGGGGACTGGGTGCATGCGTATTTGCACCGGGTGGAAGGGGATGAGGGCAATGCGGCCTATTGGTATGCCCGGGCCCGGCGTCCGGTCTGCTCCACGGCTTTGGCGGAGGAGTGGCAGGATTTGGTGGAGTCTTTGCTGGCCACGGGCCCGGGATGATGCGCTTTTGCTGGGACAAGGCAACGGAACGGGCTACGTTTCCGGCGATGACACGAATTGCAGCAGTCGCGGGATTTTTGGCGGTGGCTCTGGGCGCCTTTGGCGCGCATGCGCTGCGGGCGGATTTGACCCTGACAGGCCGGATGGATACCTGGAAGACAGCGGTGGAGTACCATTTGCTCCACGCGCTGGTGCTGCTGGTGCTGGCCTGGCTCCGTCCGCAGGCGCGCTGGTCTTATGGGCTCTTTCTTTCCGGCATGGTGGTCTTCAGCGGCAGCCTCTATTTGCTGTGTTTCTTCAACCAGTTCTGGCTGGGGACGATCACGCCGGTGGGGGGCGTGCTGTTGCTGGCGGGCTGGGCCAGCTTGTTTTGGCAGGACGGGCCCCAGGGCGGGCGCTGAAAAAAACGAGTCAACCGCGAAGGACGTGAAGGACGTGAAGCTGGAACGCTTGATGATGAATCGGTTCTGCAATCATCCGGCACAGGCAAAGATTGGGATTGTCCGGACAGGCTCTAACCCGAATCGCTCCCGGGGATGACGCAGGTTATTCAAATCAGCGGCTACCAGGCCATGGCGCCGAGGCGGCGGGCGACTTCTTCGGCGTTGGCGCGGCTGTTGAAAGCGGAGATGCGGAAGTAGCCCTCGCCGGCGGAACCAAATCCGGAGCCCGGAGTGATGACGACGCAGGCGGCCTCCAGCATGCGGTCGAAGACCTGCCAGCTGCTGAGGCCTTTGGGCGCGCCGACCCAGATGTAGGGGGCATGCTCCCCGCCATAAACCGGCAGCCCGGCCGCGGCGGCGGCTTCACGCAGAATTTTCGCGTTGCCCATGTAGTGGGTGATGAGTGCCTGGACCTGGGCTTTGCCTTCGGGCGAGTAGAGCGCCTCGGCAGCGCGCTGGACGGGATAGCTGACGCCATTGAATTTGGTGGTGTGGCGGCGGGACCAGAGCGGGTGCAGGGGATGGCGGGCGCCTTCCGGGGTGGTGCCGGTGAGGGCTTTGGGGACGACGGTCCAGGCGCAGCGCACGCCGGTGAAGCCGCCGCTTTTGGAAAAGCTGCGGAATTCAATGGCGCATTCCCGGGCGCCGGGAATTTCATAGATGCTGCGGGGGATGGACGGGTCCTGAATGTAATCCCCGTAGGCCGCATCGTAGAGCAGGATGCTGCCGTGCTGCCGGGCATAGGCCACCCAGGCCTCCAGCTGCGCGCGGGTGGCGACCGCGCCGGTGGGGTTGTTGGGGTAGCAGAGGTAAATCAGGTCGGCTTTTTCTTGGGGCACTTCCGGGACAAAGCCATTGGCCGGCCCGCACTTGAGGTAAACCAGCCCGCTGTAGGCGCCGGAATCATCCGCCTCGCCGGTGTGGCCGGCCATGACGTTGGTATCGACATAGACGGGATAGACCGGGTCGGTGATGGCGATGGTGTTGCCCCCGCCGAAGATGTCGAGGATGTTGCCGGTGTCGCATTTGGAGCCATCGGAAATGAAGATTTCGTCGTCGGCCACTTCGACACCGCGGCTGCGGTATTCATGCTGCCCGATGGCGCTGCGGAGGAAATCGTAGCCCTGTTCCGGACCGTAGCCGCGGAAGCTGGCGCGGTCCCCCAGCTCATCGACCGCCTTTTTCATCGCCGTGCGCGCGGCCTCGGGCAGAGGCTCGGTGACATCGCCGATGCCGCAGCGGATGAGGCGCTTGGCCGCCTCCGGGTTGGCATCGGTGAAGGCTTTGACCCGGCGGGCGATTTCCGGGAAGAGGTAGCCGGCTTTGAGCTTGAGGTAGTGGGCGTTGATTTGGGCCATAGGGAGAGAGGATTGAACAGAAGAGCGCGAAGGGAACCAAGTGGAAACTGAATGCTTTTATTTCGGGGCCGGGCTTTGCTGACTTTGCGTTCTTCTGTTCAAGGGTTTCTATTCACGCGGCTTCGGTGTGGATGGCAATGACCTCGCCGGGCTCGCATTCGACGTGGACGGTCATGGGGCGGCAGCAGACGTAGCAGTCATCGATGGTGTCGTAACTGCCCTGGGAGGTGTCGATGGCCAGGGACCAGGATTCGCCACAATGGGGGCAGGAGATGGAGGCTTCGACGAGCATGGGGGAAGCCTACCTGGGCTCTGGAAAAAGAAAAACCCCGCGGGTAGAAACCGCGGGGTTTTTCAAAAAGGTGGGGGTGGGCGTTCGCCACGCGCTCTTTCCCAGTGGCTGGCATTGGGCGCACCACCCGGAGGTGGGCTGCCAGCTTCCCGACGCTGTTCTCCACGGCAAGCGGAGTTTCCGGCCTCGCAGCAGGGCCGTCCCGGCGGTTGCCCGCGCGGGATTGTTGAGTGAGGCCTCTCGGCTGGGTTCGGTGGCCACCTGCCGGTGGCACGCTCGCCCAACTGGGTCCAGACACGCCGGTGAATGATCGGCATTCGCGTCTGAACCGGTTTTTTCCGGGTCGGCTGCCGCGGTTGGCGGCACGTTGGCCCGGAAAGACGGGTCTGGCCTCTTAACTCTCAGGTTGCCATTCGATTCGCCGTCCGGCGGCGCCGTTTTTAACGCTGCCGGAAAGAGGAGGTTTTGTCCGCCCTGCCAGGCGGACCCGCTCCCCGCGGTGGGCATCCCTTTGCGCTTCCATCCTTGCGGGATGGATCTTTGGAGCCTCTTGAACTCCAGGATGCGCGCCACGTGCCGGTGCACAGGGGCAACCATTGACCCTCCGGGTCCCTGTGATCCCCCCGGCATCGAAACATGCCGGAGTTTTCACTCGGATCGCCGCAGTTTCTCAGACCGTTGGCCACGGTCCGCGGCTCTCCGCCAAGCCCCTGTATGTCGCAGGAGCTGGAGGTGTGCGACCACCTCCAGAGGGGCTGGTGAATCCTGCCTGCCGCCCGGCGTATCCGCCGCGCAGAGGGGCCGGCGCCACCAGCTGGCTCCGGCCTTTCCCCGGTCACCCGGGATTATCCCAACCCGCCGGTTCCCCGGCGGATGTTCTTTCAAAGAACTGTGCAGATTCTTCTCGATATCTGTGGAAAGCGCAACAAAAAAATACTGTAAGTTCCTCAAAGTCAAAGAGATGTGAATAACTTCTTCCCGTGAAAAGATTGGCAACTTCCACTGAATCAAGGATTTGCCGGGAGAGGGGTGGAGTTATGCACCGGTTGTTCACCGGGGAAGAAAATCAGACGCCGCGCAGTTCGTAAGAGCGGAGGGCATCGCGCAGGCTGACATCGGGGCGCAGATGGATGGTCTGCCAGCCGCGGCTGGCGGCGGCCTGGATGTTTTCCTCCCGGTCGTCGATGAAAAGGCTCTCGTATTTGTCCGCCTGCATTTCCTCCAGGGCGTGCGCATAGATGGCGTAATCCGGCTTCATGATGCCGACTTGGTAGGAATAGATGCGCTTGCGGAAGACGGGAAAAAAGTCGTAGGTGGATTCCAGGTGGCTGATGTGCGCTTCCGAGGTGTTGGAGATGATGGCCAGGGGATAGAATTCCGCCAGGGAGCGGGCCATGAGGATGTGGTTGTCCAGCGGGGTGAAGACCCCGCACCAGATGTCGCGGAGTTCGGTGGCCTCCCCGGTGTAGCGGTATTCCTCTTTCAAGCCCTGGAAAAATGCCTCCGAGCCGATGCGCCCGCACTCGTATTCATCGATCAGCCCGTAGGTGCGGTACATTTCCTGGTTGAGCTGTTCCGGGGAGAGGGGGGATTTTTTGAGCACTTCGCGGACGGCGATGTCGAAGTCGAAGTCCACGAGCACTTTTCCCAGGTCGAAGAAAATGTGGGAAATTTTCATGGGGCCACGGTGGCGCGATGCGGGGGCGGTTCCAAGCGGATTTTTTGGGTTAGGACGGGGGCGGCAGGATGCGGCGGTTTTCCCGCCGGTAGCGGAGCGGAGTGGTGTGGAAGGCCTCCTGGAAGCGGCGGTGGAAGTAGCTGGGGCTTTCAAAGCCGCACTCCAGTGCGAGGTCCAGCAAGGGCAGGGAGGTGCTGCGCAGGAGGGAGGCGGCGAGTTTGAGGCGCTGGCGGCAAATCCAGGCGGTGGGGGTGGTGGCGAGGTGGTGGCGGAAGACGCGGTTGACATGTTCCTGGCTGCGCCCGCAGGCCTGCAGCAGGGCGGGCAGTCCGGAGCGGAGGGCGGCCGGCTTGGCCGCCGCTTCCAGACCGTCCCGCAGCCAGTCCGGAAGGCCGGACGGCTGCCGCAGCGCTTCACCGCCCTGCACCAGCTGCAGGAGGGTGGCGAGCAGGCCAATGGCTTCCACCGGCCCGTGGGGGCCGCGGGCCGCTTCCCGGCCCAGGTCCTGCAGGCGCCTGCTTCTTGCCCGGTCCAGCGGCAGGGAATGGGGGATGCGGCCGGGCTTCCAGTAGTGCAGCAAGCTGTCCTGGAGCAGCCCGGACCCGCGCCAGAGGGCGGGGGAGAAGGCGATGTTGAGAAAGTGCAGTCCGGACGGACCCGCTCCCCGCACGCTGTGGGCTTGCTCGGGACGGATGAAGTGCAATTCCCGGGCGCCGAGTTCCCCGGAACCGTCCACCCGCTCATGGCGGCCCAGGCCGTCCAGAGTCAGAAAGCATTCAAAAAAGTCGTGCCGGTGCATGCCTGGAGTGGGCCCGCGCCCCGTTTGGATCGAGGCAATGTGCATATGCGTCCCTGCGGGCAGATGTTCTTCCAGCGAAGGGTGGTCATGGCATCAATGTAGAGCACTATTTTGCCAACCGGAAGGAGGAAGAAAAATCCGGAATCGGGCAGGTTGGAGGCATGACCACTGCCACTGCCATTGCGACCAGCCGGCTCACGCCGCAGGAAATCGAACAATACCGCAACGAAGGTTACTGCCTGCCCCAGGGCAAGGTGTTCCGTGATGAAAAGTTTGCCCGCCTGCTGGCCCACTTTGAGCGAAAGCTGGCGGCCTGGCCGAAAGACCAGCGTCCCGAGGCGATGGACACGCCGCATTTCGGTGATCCCGCGCTGAATGAATGGGCGCTGGCCCCAGAAGTGGTGGATTTGGTCGAGCCGCTCCTTGGACCCGACATCATCCTTTTTTCCACGCATTTTATCTGCAAGCCCAAGGGGGACGGGCGCCGTGTGCCCTGGCATGAGGACAGTGCGTATTGGCGCAAGCTGCTGGATCCCATGGAAGTGGCGACGGTGTGGCTGGCGCTGGACCAGTCCACGGTGAAAAATGGCTGCATGTATGTCATTCCCCGCTCGCACAACACGGGCAAAAAAGGGTTTTCGGATTACGAGGACGTGGACACAAACAAGAGCGTCTTTGCCACAGAGATCGTGAAAGCCGACCGCAAGGACGAACGGGCAGTTCCTTGTGAGCTGCAGCCCAACCACTGTTCCCTGCATGACGCCCGCACCCAGCACGGCAGTCCGCCGAACACCTCGGACATGCGCCGCTGCGGCTGGACCCTGCGCTTCATTCCGGCAAACAGCCGCTTGAACCCCGAGTATGCGGACCGCCAGCTGCTCTATCTGGCCCGTGGACGCAATTTGTTGGACCAGCCGCTGGCGGATCCGGCCCGGGACTACACTCATGTGATTGAGGAACGCAAACGCCAGGGGTTCAAGGCCCACTGATCCCGAGTGGCGGAGGCCGTCCGCCGCTGGACGGGGGATAAGCAGCGAGGGTGATCCGCCGGCCCCCGCCCTCCAGGCGTTCCCAGAACTCCGAAAAGATCGGAGTACTCCAGAGCCGGGGGTGAGCCAGGGATGCGGAGAGGGCAATCTGGAGTGCTGCGAAAAGACCGGAGTCGTCCGGAAGAAAGCGGCTCTGCACGCCGGGCCGGCTTAACCCCTAGCGGAAAAGATGCACTTGAAGAGGCCGGAGACGCGCTCTTCCTTGCGCTCGACGGGCACGCCGAGCACGCGCTCAAAAAGGGATTGTTCCAATTCCCGGAGGATGGGGAAGCGCTCCAGGCAGCCAAGGATGGGGGAGTTGAACTCAATGACCTGGTGCAGTCCGTGCTCGCGGTCGAAATAATATTCGCTCATGTAGCCGCGTTCCTCGCGGTGGGAGGCCAGGGCGCGGGCGCGCTCTTCCACCGAGGACTGGGTGATGGCGGAGGCCATTTTTTGGCCCTCATGCTGGTAGATGTTGTAGAGAATTTTCTCCGGGGCACTGGGCCCGTAAACCTCCTGCATCGAGTCCAGAATCTGGGTGGTGAAGTTGCTGAACTCGGTCGGGAAGAAAACCTGCGCGGTCTCGGTCAGGCGGTAGGCTTTCTCAGGGCGGCCCATTCCCTTTGGACGGCGCCAGGTGTCCAGGTAGCCCTCTTTTTCCAGGGCAATGCAGTGCTGCTTGACCCCCATGTAGGAAAGGCCGATGCGGTCGCAAAGCTCCGAGACGGACAACCCCTGGCTGCGCTTGATTTCGGTCAAGATGATCAGCTTGGGGTTTTTGGCGACTTTTTTGAGAAATTTGCCTTTCATGGGGGCGCTGCTGGGCAGCGAGGGCTGGATTTGAGGCTAAGAAGCGCCTTGCTCATTGCAAGACTTTTTACGTATGCGACATAATAAACCGCGGGAATGACACGGGAAAGTTGCCCTGGCGGGGGTGCATTTTCCCATTGAGGGAAGTGGGAATCCGGGTAGTTTTCTCGCTTCTATGGCCGCCCCATTCCGCATTCTTGTCCTTGATGGAGTCTCCTCGCGTGGTGTTTCGGTGCTTTCCGAAGTGCCTTCTTTTGAGGTAGTTGAGTCAAAAAGCCTGAAGGAAGCTGAGTTGGTTGAGAAGATCCGGGATGTGGATGCCCTGGTGGTGCGCAGCCAGACGAAGGTGGGGGTGGCAGCGTTGGAGGCGGCCAACCGCCTGAAAGTGGTGGGCCGGGCGGGGGTGGGGGTGGACAATGTGGATGTGGATGCGGCCACCCGCCGCGGGGTCGTGGTCATGAACACCCCGGGCGGCAATACGGTTTCCACCGCCGAACACACATTTTCCATGCTGCTGGCCCTGGCCCGCCACATCCCCCAGGCCCATGCCTCGGTCAAGGCCGGGGAATGGGACCGCAAAAGCTTCCAGGGCACAGAAATCAATAACAAGACGCTCGGCATCATCGGCATGGGCCGGATCGGGAGTGAAGTGGCGCGCCGGGCGATCGCCTTTGGCATGCGGGTGCTGGCCTATGATCCCTATCTGGCGCTGGCCAAGGCGCGGAGCCTGCAGGTCGAGCTGTTCGAGGATTTGCGCGACATGCTGCCGCAGTGTGATTTTCTGACCCTGCACATGCCGCTGACGGCCGAGACCAAGGGCATCCTCTCGCGCGGCAGCCTGGCGCTCTGCCGCAAGGGCGTGCGCATTGTCAATTGCGCCCGTGGCGGCCTGGCGGATGAAGCGGACCTGGCGGAGGCGCTGAAATCCGGGCAGGTGGGCGGGGCGGCATTCGATGTCTTTGAAGCCGAGCCACTGCCTGCGGACCATCCTTTCCGTTCCTGCCCGAACATGATCATGACGCCCCACTTGGGGGCCTCCACAGCGGAGGCGCAGGAAAGCGTGGGCATCGAGATCGCGGAATCCATCCGTGAGCTGCTTCTCACCGGATCGGTGCGCAACGCGGTGAACATGCCGAATGTGGATGCCCGGACGATGGCTGCTCTGCGTCCCTATCTGGATTTGGCGGCCAAGCTGGGCCTGGTGGCCGGGCAGCTTTCGGCGGGCGAGCGCTGTGGATCGGTCAGCGTGTCCTATGCCGGCAAGATCAAGGAGCATGACACCTCGGCCGTCAGCCGGGCGGCCCTCAAGGGCTTCCTGCGCCACGCGATCGGCGGCGATGTCAATGAAGTCAACGTGCTCCATCACGCATCCAACCTGGGCATCCAATTCAGCGAGGCGAAGCTGGGTGAGGAAGTGGAATACACGGAATTGGTGACAGTGCGTGCCCAGGCTGATGGCGGGAAGACGGTGGAGGTTTCCGGCAGCTATTACGGGAATGCACCGCGCATCGTGCGCATCAACGGCCAGAACCTGGAAACGCGTCCGGAGGGGGTGCTCCTGATTTTGGAAAACCGGGACCGTCCGGGCATCGTCGGCTGGGTGGGCACGATTTTGGGCCGCCACCAGGTAAACATCGCCCACATGTCCCTGGGCCGCTCGGCTCCGGGTTCTTCTGCCCTGAGCGTGCTCAGCCTGGATTCCCTGCCGGACGCGGCGGTTTTGCAGGAAATCGGCGGCGACCCGGACATCATCGCGGTCCGCGTGGTGCAGCTCTAAGGGCGCATCAGCGGTTTTGACCTTGGCCGGGGATCGGCCATGATGGGCGCGTGAACATCCTGGGCGTGCATTTGAGTGCGGCGGGCTGCACGGTGGCCAAGGCCAACCGTGCGGGCGTGCCGGAATCGGTGGAGCGGGTGGCCATCGGAGCGCCGGAGCCCACGCTGGCCGCGCTGGAAGCCGTGCTCGCCAAACACAAACCGGAAGCGGCCACGCTGCTGGGCATTGCCTGCGGGGATCCGCTGGACTGGCGCCGCGGCATCATCCAATCCCCGCCGAACATGCCGGGCTGGGATCAAATCCCGATTGTGTCCCGTTGGGCGGGGAAATTCGGGTGCCGGGTTTTTTTGATGAACGATGCGAATGCGTCCGCGCTGGCGGAATGGCGCTTCGGCGCGGGGCGTGAGTGCCGGAACATGATTTATCTGACCGCGGGGTCGGGGATGGGCGCGGGTCTGATTCTGGACGGGCGGCTCTACGAGGGCACGACCGGATCGGCGGGCGAGATCGGCCATATCCGCCTGGCCCCCCACGGTCCTTTGGGTTATGGCAAGGAAGGCTCGCTGGAGGGCTTTTGCAGCGGAGGCGGCATTGTGCATATGGCCAAGGCCTGGGCTTACGAGCAGGACGGCCATGTGGTGTTCAATCCGGGCGCGATCGAACAAATCACGCTGGAAGATGTGGGCGAGGCGGCCCAGGCCGGAGATGGGGTGGCGCGGGAGATTTTCGAAACGGCCGGACGCAAGCTGGGTGAGGCGATGGCTTTGCTGATCGATCTGTTGAATCCGGAGCGGATCATTGTCGGGCGGCTCTACGGGCGTTACCGTCCCTGGCTGGAGCCGGCCATGCGCCAGGTGGTGGAGCAGGAAGCGCTGGCGCGTCCGCTGGGAGTTTGTGAAATATTGCCTGCCGCACTGGGTGAGGCGATCGGTGAGCACGCGGCACTCTGCGTGGGTCCTTACCGGGCGGGCATGTGGAACGGCTGAAGGTGTGGGTGGCCGTGGGCCTGCTGGCCTGGGCGGCATCCGGCGGCGCGGCGGTTCCCTGGGCGGTGCCGCCGCAGCCCGGGCCGTCTTTTCCGGAGCTGGCTTTGGAGAATCCCAGTGGTGAGGATTACTTCATCGGACGGGCGCTGCAGCGGCGGCTGACCGTGCTGGCCTTTTACCGTGGTTCCTGGTGTCCCTACAGCGTGCAGATGCTCAAGGAATTGAGGAATCTGGAGCCAGAGCTGTCCGGCAAGGGGTTTCAAATCCTCGCGGTCACACCGGAGCGGCCCTTTTTGATCCGTGAGATGCTGGACGGGCTGGACCTGCCTTATGTCGTGGTGTGCGACCGCGGGAATGCGGTGGCGGGGGCCTTCGGGCTGGCGCCTCTGCTCAGCATGGAAGAAGCCCGGCGCTATGGGCAGGCGGCCCAGCTTCCTGCACCGCTGCCGGGGGAGCCCGCTCCGCGGGTTCCCCGCCCTTCGCTGGTGGTGCTGGGGGAGGATGGACGCCTCTACGCGCGGATCGCCGGACTGGTGGAGGAGGTGCCTTTCAACGGCGCGGAACTCATCCGCCAGTGTGACCAGGCCCGGACGGCGTCCCGGCTCGCGGGGGAGAACTTGCCCTAACCTATATCAGCTGTTGGGCAGCGGCATGGGCGAGATGATCGGGGTCATCGGATCATTGTTCAGACGGGGGTCCAGCTCGCGGAGTGTTTCTTTCAACTCCTTGACCTTTTCCTTCAGTGCGTCTTCGTCCACCGGTCCCTGGCCGATTTTGTCGCCGTCGCCCTTGATGTCCGCGGCAGCGAGGAGGCTGCGGATGGAGGCGAGGAGCTCGTTGAAGGCATTGATTTCTTCATCGGTGGCCTGGAAGGTCTGGGGCGCGCCGTCTTTGGTGATCAGAATTTTGTTGCCCTCTTTGACTTCGACTTCAAAGGCAGGGGGGCCAAGCACTTTGATGTAGCTGGTGCTTTCGGCAGCGATGACCAGGACTTTGTTGCTGTCCGCCCAGACACCCTGGATGCTCCCGCGGATGGCCGCGACGGCCAGGGGGGTTTTCACCTGGTAGTCGAGGGATTCGGGTTTGACGCCCTTGACCGTGGAAATGACGCCGCCCTCTTTCAGGTTGAGGTGGGTCTTGCGGGTGTAGTCGCCATTGGACTTTTTATACTGGGCGTCTTCGATGATGAGGGTGGTGTTGGGCTGGATGGCAATGACGCAGCCCGGGAAGGGGGAGATCATGGCCTTGCCGTTGGGGCCGGTCTGGATGCTGGTGCCGTTGGCAAGGGTCTGGTCCACCCGGAGGAGGGGCATGTCGGAGGCGGTTTTGACCATTTCCAGGACATCTTTGCCAGGGGGCGCCCACATGACTTCGCCTTCCACGGTGCGGACTTTCAAGCCTTCATAGGAGGCGGTTTGCACTTCCGGCTCTCCGGGTGCGGCAGGCTCCACGGGCTTGGGCGGATCGGGGAAGACTTTCTCGTTGGCCGGGACCTGGCTGACCTGGCCTTGGGCGACCTTGGCCGAGGTGCCCCCGGCGAGGGGCTGCCCGGCGACGGTGACGGTGCCGACCATGCCGGCCTGGAATTGGGAGAGGGCGCCGCTGCCGTCATCGATCACGGTCAGCACGGCATCACTGGAGATTTTGACGTTCTGGCCCAGAACGGTCATTTCCAGGGCCTGGGGTTTTTCGGGATCGGGATAAATGATGATGTTGGTGCGTCCGCGGAGGTCTTTGCCGTAGGAGACCTTGAACATTTGGTTGTCGGCGGTGATTTGTTTGCCAATAGACCCGGTGATCAGCTTGGCCACTTCGCTGCCGCTTTGGGAGTTGATGACGAGTTCTTTGTTCTCGTTGACGGTAAGCACGGGAACTGCCCAGGCGTGCAGGGCGAGCGCTGCGAAGGAACAAAGAAGGAGTGTGGTTTTCGTCATAATTTCCCTTTTCACATTACAGACTAAAGACGAGCCTTGCTTTCAGTCAAGCAAACATTGGCTAAGTTGCAGGAAAAGAACAGGTTGAAACAAAATTGCCACATCGGTTCCAATAGGTGTCATTGCAAAAACGCAGCACTGGCATTCTTGCCTGGGGCTTGGGGTGACACAGGCAAGAATGCCCAATACCATTAACTTAGAGTTATCCGGGGTTGCAGGGAAAGCGCGCAGCTTCCCCGGGACGCGGAGCGCGTCCCCTACAGGAGAATGGCCCATGGGGTTGCCAACCTGCCCAATTCCATCCGGGCGCTGGAGGGGAAGGCTTGATTCAGGGAAGGGGCTTGGGTGGAATACGCGGAGATGACCACCCCTCCGCACCCTGCCCTGCGCCTGAAAGTATTGTTTGTGGCCTCCGAGGCGGCGCCCTTTGCCAAAGCGGGCGGGCTGGGGGATGTGGTTTCCGGATTGTCGAAAGAATTGCAGCATCGCGGCCACGAGGTGCGGGTGGTGATGCCGTTGTATCGGTCGGTGGACCGTTCCCGCTGGGGGCTGGAGGCAAAGGCAGGCACCTGCGTCCATTTCGGGCGCGGGGAGGAGTGCTGGGCCGGCGTGCAGCGGGGGATGATGGATGGGCGCGTGCCGGTTTGGTTTCTCGATTATGCCCGGTTTTTCGACCGGGCCGGAATCTACGACGATGGCAGCCGGGAGTATGCCGACAATGCCTACCGCTTTGGCTTTCTCAGCAAGGCCGCGCTCCAGCTTTGCAAGGACTGGAACTGGGTGCCGGATGTGGTCCATGTGCACGATTGGCAGACTGCGGTGCTGCCCGCCTTCCTCCGGACCTGGGACCGCATGTTCTCGCCGCTCTCGGGCTGCGCGACGGTGTTGACCATCCACAACATTGGTTACCAAGGCGTCTATACCCCGGACGTCCTGGAGTTTTACGGCCTGGGTCCGGAATATTTCCAACCGGGGATTTTTGAGGACCATGGACGGGCCAACATGCTCAAGGCCGGGGTCTATTTTGCCGATAAAATCACCACCGTTTCGCCCACCCACGCCCGTGAGCTGCTGGGGCCCGTGGGGGGCTGCGGGCTGGCCCCTTACTTGGAACGGCGCCGAGACGATTTCTCGGGCATCCTCAACGGCGCGGATTACGAGGTCTGGGACCCCCGGACCGATCCCGCGCTGCCGGCGCGTTTTTCTGCCGAGGCGTTGGAGGGAAAGGCGGTGTGCCGGCAGCACCTGCGCGCACACTTCGGCCTGGAGGACGGGGGCGCCCCGGTCTTCGGCCTGGTCAGCCGCCTGGTGGCCCAGAAGGGCATGGAAATCCTCCGCGGCATGCTTGAGGGAGCGGTGCGCCACTGTGCGCTGCAATTCGTGGTCCTGGGAACGGGGGAACCGGAGGCCCACGCTTTCTTCGACCACCTGGCCCGCACTTACCCTGGACGCGTGGGCGTGCACATCGGCTTTTCCAACGAACTGAGCCGCCTGGTCTATGCCGGGAGCGACTTTTTCCTCATGCCCTCGCTCTACGAGCCCTGCGGCCTCAGCCAGATGTATGCCATGCGTTATGGTTCGATCCCGGTCGTCCGGGCCACCGGCGGCTTGCAGGATACGGTGCAGGATGGCGTGACCGGCCTGGTGTTCCAGCACCCCGAGGCGGGGGATGCCTATCATGCCATGGAGCGGGCGGTGCGCCTTTGGTATGACGCGCCGGACGGATACCGGGTCATGCAGGCCCGGGCGATGCGCGCCCTGTTCACCTGGGAGCAGTCCGCCGCGGCTTATGAGGCGGTTTATGCCGGGGCGATGGACAACGCCCGCCGCCGCCCTTGATCCGCGGCTTCGCCCAAGCCGCCCGTCCGGGGACGTTCAGGCGGCTTCCTGGCCCGGCTTGCGGGTGGTGAGGAGGGGGGGCTTCTTCCCTTCCACGACGGAGCGGTTGATCGTGACCTCGGCGATGTCGCTGCGGGAGGGCAGGTCGAACATCACGTCGCGCATGATTCCTTCCAGCAGGGCGCGGAGGGCGCGCGCGCCGGTGCCGCGGCGCAGCGCGGCCTCGGCCAGGGCGCGCAGGGCGTCCTTGGTGAAGGTGAGGGTGACGCCCTCCATGCCGATTAATTTAGCGTATTGCTTGGTTAGGGCGTTCTTGGTGTCCCGCAGGACCTCGACCAGCTCGGACTCGGTCAGCTCGGCCAGGGTGGTGACGACGGGGAGGCGCCCGATGAACTCGGGGATAAGGCCGAAGCGGAGGAGGTCTTCGGGTTCGACGCGGGCCAGGGCGGGGGTGTCGGCGGAGGGGGGCTCGCTGCCATCGGCGGCCGGGGCGGTGAAGCCGATGGTGTGGGCGCCGAGGCGGCGGCGGATGATGCTTTCCAGGCCGACGAAGGCGCCGCCGCAGATGAAGAGGATGTTCTCGGTGTTGACCTGGATGTATTCCTGCTGGGGGTGCTTGCGTCCGCCCTGGGGGGGGACGTTGCAGACGGTGCCTTCGAGGATTTTCAGCAGGGCCTGCTGCACACCCTCACCGGAGACGTCGCGGGTGATCGAGACGTTGTCGGTTTTGCGCCCGATCTTGTCGATCTCGTCGATGTAAACGATCCCGCGTTCGGCCCGCTTCACGTCGTAGTCGGCATTTTGCAGGAGGCGCAGGATGATGGATTCGACATCTTCGCCGACGTAGCCGGCCTCGGTCAGGGTGGTGGCATCGGCAATGCAGAAGGGGACATCAAGGACGCGGGCGAGGGTTTTGGCGAGGAGGGTTTTGCCAGATCCGGTGGGGCCGATGAGGAGGATGTTGCTTTTTTCGATTTCCACATCGTGGAGCGGATCGGAAGGCTGGGGGAGGGAGGCGGGGGTGTGGAAGAGGCGCTTGTAATGGTTGTGGACGGCGACGGAAAGGGTGCGTTTGGCGGCCTCCTGGCCGATGACATGCTGGTCGAGGCGTTCGCGGATGGCGGACGGTTTGGGAACGGCGGGGAGGGCGGAGGCCGAAGGGGTGTTCTGGCCGAGTTCCTTGTCCAGGATGGTTTTGCAAAGGGTGACGCAGTTGTCGCAAATATAAACGCCCGGGCCGGCGATGAGCTTTTTGACCTCGGCATGGCTCTTGCCGCAGAAGGAACACATGGTCAGGTTGGGAGTGCGGGCCATGATTCAGCCTTAGCAGGGAGCGGAGGGGGGAAAAGGCTGATTTTGACCGCGTGCTTCCGGGCTGGCATAGGAAAGGGATGGAGGCAACGGTGGACCGGTTGAAGGATTTGTATGCGCGGATCGATGCGCAGACGGAGGCCTTTGCCCGGGCCAGCGGCCTGTGCTGTCCAGCGGGCTGCGGCGCGTGCTGCCTCTCACCCGAAGTCGAAGCCACGGAACTGGAGATGGAGTGGATGGCGGAGCATTTGCTGGAGCAGGGCCTGGCGGAGGCGGTGCTGGAGCGGATCGCTGCTTCGGGCACGCCCTCGCCCTGTGTGTTGTATGTGCCGGAGGCGGGAAATCCGCGGCAGGGCCGCTGCGGCCACTACGGGCAGCGTCCGGTGCTCTGCCGGCTGTTCGCGTTTGCGGCGGTGCAGGACAAAACCGGACGGGCCAGGCTGGCGGCCTGCCGGGTCCACCGGGAGGAGCAGCCGGAGGCGGCGGAAGCGGCGGTCCGGGCGGTGGAAGAGGGAACGCTGCCGGTGCCGCTCTTTGCCGCTGCGGCCCGCGGACTGCTGGACATCGATCCCGAGCGGGGGGCGCTGCGCCTGCCGATCAATGCGGCCCTGCGCGGGGCGCTGGCGCGGGTGATGGCCAGGGCCGTCGGCAGATAAGTTAGGATTCGGGCTGATCGGCCAGCAGGTCGAAGCGGGTGTTGTCCGGGCGGAGGCGGACTTCGAAAGTTTGGGGGCCGTCTTTGCCGGGAAGGGTGGCCTCGTAATCGCCCTGGAAGAGGCGGGCGCGGGCGGTGCCATCCGCGGCGGTCCGCAGCTCGGCATCACTGTGCCAGGCGCCATGGACCAGCTTGCGCCAGACGGCGTAAGCGGGTTTGGGTGTCCAGTCCTTGCGGAAGAAGACGCCCTTCCCGGCCCAGTGGCGTCCATCCCAAAAGCCCCAAATCATGAAGGTGTCCGTGGCGGGATGGCTGTAGAAGGTGGTCAAGAACTGCTCAAAGAATTCGGCCTGGGCCTGCTCTTCCGCTTCCAAGGTTTCCCCCCAGCCTTTGGCAAACATGTCGAACTCGGTGACGGCGAGGGGGAGGCCGAAGCGCGCGAAGCGCTCCAGGGTTTCCCAGGTCTGCTCGGACGTGCGGGTGAGTCCGCCGCCGTGGAAGTGGCCCTGGAAGCCGATGCCTTGCAGCGGGGCTTTGTTCTCCAGGAGAAAGCGGATGGTGTCTTCGTAAACGTCTTTGTGCTTCTGGAAGTCGCCCACTAAAATGTGATAGTCATTGATGTAAAGGCGGGCGGAGGGATCGGCGGCTTGGGCGGCCTTGAACCAGTCGATCAGGATGGGCGCGCGGCTGGGGGGCAGGTCCGGATGGAGGACTTTGGTGAGTTCGTGCTCTTCGACTTGCTCGTTGAGGACGTCCCAGTGGGCGGCCTGGCCCCGGTAGTGGCGCCCGAGCGCATGGACGTGCTCCAGGGAGCGGCGCCGGATGTGGGCCAGGTCGTCCGGCTGGGCGCGCTGGGCGGCCAGGTGCACGTCCTGGGGAACCATGACCCCGTATTTGAATGTCTGCCAAATGTGGGTGTGGCCGCGGTGGATCAGGCCGTGGCGGTGAATCCAGTCCAGGGCGGCATCGGTGGCCGGACGCTTGCGGCTGTCTTCGAAGAATTTCCACTTTTGGTGGTTTTCCAGGACGCTGGCGTTGAAGTTGTCCAGGATTTCGCGGCGGTAGCGTTCGCCCTCGGCGTCCTGCTGGGAGATCATATCCTCGTTGACCACGGTGCCGAACAGGTAGGCGTGGCGCTTCATTTTGAGCGTGATGGCCAGGCCGGGAACGGGCTCGTCGGTTTTGCGGTCACGGACCGTGAGCAGGAGGTCGGATTTGCGGATTTGCTCGATGCGGGCCTCGGCGGCAGTGCGCCAATCCCCGGCGGCGGGGAGGGAAGCGGATAAGAAGGCAAGCATCGACAGCATGACTGCACGCATCATGGCTGGGAAGGCTGAGGGAATTCAATGCGATTGCCAGCCTGTTATGTCGGCGGGGTGTAATTGCAGTCGGCAGCAGGTCCGGGCCGGGCTGGAGGCGCGGCGGGGGACCTGGCAGCCGGGATCAAGGGCGTGACAGCCAGAGGCTGAATTGATAGTAGAGCGGGAGGCCGAGCAGGAGGTTGAAGGGGAAAGTGATCCCCAGGGATGTGGTCAGGTAGATGCCGGGATTGGCCTGGGGGAGGGTGGCCCGGACCGCCGCGGGCGCATCAATGTAGGAGGCGCTGCCGCAAATCGCGCCGAAGACGAAGGCCCCGCCCGTGGACAGCCCGACGGCATGACCCAGCGCCACTCCGGCCAGTCCGTGCACCACCGGCTGGAGCGTGCCGAAGGCCAGCAGCCGGGGACCCAGGCGGAAAAACTCTTTCAACTGCCGCGCCGCCACCATGCCCATCTCCAGCAGGAACAGGACCAGCACGCCCCGGAATGCGTCGCCAAAGACAGGCTTGATCGGCTTGAATCCCTCCGGCCCGATGATGAAGCCAATGGCCAGCCCGCCGAGAATCAAGATGACGCTCCGGCCCCGCAGGGTTTCGACTGCAATCGAGCCCAGGCCCCGGACCGGGGCGCCCCCTCCAGCGCCATTCAAGGCGATGCGGGCAATCAGCAACGCCACCAGAATGCCCCATTCCATGATGCTGACCAGTGCCGGCAGGTAGGGCTCGGAAGGCGTGCCCATCTTTTCGGCAAAACTGACCGCAGCCAGGAAAGTGACCGAGGAGACCGATCCGAACAAGGCGGCCAGTCCGGCGGCGTTGGCCACATCCAGCTTCAACAGGCGGCGTGCGCTGGTGTAGGCGGCCAGCGGCAGCACCACCGCGGCCGCCACGGCCGCCAGCACTGGCTTCCAGGCCTGGGCCAGGGATACTTCCGCCAATTCCGTTCCTCCCTGCAGGGCGATGGAGAACACCAGGTAGATGCTGATCGCATTGAGCACGGGCTGGGGAAACTCCAGCTCGCTGCGGATGAGCGTGGCCGCCATCCCGACCAGAAAGGCCAGCACGATGGGTGAGAGCAGGTTGACGCGCAGGAGTTCGAATGCTTCCATATGATGATTCCTAAGTTGCGAATTTAGATATACGAATTAAATTTCGTGCTTTGTTTTTCATAAATTAGAAATCATGTCAACAATGAACGCCCAAAAAAAAGCGGTGGACGAGGCCGGGCGCTGGACTTTTTTGACCAATCACGCCCATGTGCTGGTGTGCCTGAAGCTGGAGCCGGGCCTGGCGCTGCGGGATGTGGCGCAGCGGGTGGGGATTACCGAGCGGGCGGTGCAGCGGATTGTCGCGGAGCTGGAAGAAGGCGGGGTGCTGGCACGGCGGCGGGAGGGGCGCAAGAATGTCTATCGAATCCACGAGGCGGTGCCGCTGCGGCACGGCCTGGAGGCGCACCGCACGGTGGGGGACTTGCTGAGGATGGTGGCAGCGCGGGGGAGAAGCGGATGATGCTGGGAACGGCTGAAGGGATCAGCGTTCGCGGCGCTTGAAGACAGCAGCGGGCTGCACGGGATCGCCGGGGCCGCCGAATTCCCGGCGGATGTAGGTGAGGATGGAAGCGATTTCGCGGTCGGTGAGGTAGGCTTGGGCGGGCATGATGCCGGGGCGGGTGGCACTTTGGTTGATGCGTCCCTGGAGCACGGCATCGATCAGGGCCGCAGGGTCCTGGGCGGTGACACTGGGAGCCCCGCGGAGGGCGGGGGCCAGGTCACCCCCTTCACCGGCAAAGTGGCACATGGCGCAGGCCTGGCTGTAGAGTGTTTCGCCTTCAGCGGCCAGAGTGGCGGCAGGCAGAGGATCGGGCGGGGCGGGGCGGGGCGGGTTGGGAGAACAGGCGGTCAAGGCCAGGCTTGCGGAGGCCAGAATGAAAAGCTGGATGGTTGAAAACGCGGGAAGCACGGCTAAATGGAAATATGCGAATTTCCAAAGCAGGGCAAGGGATCATCGGTGTGCTGGCGGTTTTTCTGTTGCCGGCCATGGCGGAGACGGTGCAGTCGGAAGCGGAAACATTCCAGGTGGAGACCATTGCCGAAGGGCTGGAAAATCCCTGGGCGGTGGAAAAGCTGCCAGACGGGCGCTACCTGATCAGCGAGCGGGCCGGGCGGCTCCGGGTGGTGGAGGGTGGAAAATTGCTGCCGGAAGCCGTGCGGGGCACTCCGGAAGTTTGGGCGCGCGGACAGGGCGGATTGCTGGATGTGGAACTGCATCCCCAATTTGCCGAGAACGGCTGGATTTATCTGGCCTATTCCAAGCCGCTGCCGAACGGGGCATTGACCTCGATCGTTCGGGGCCGCCTCCGTGACGGAGCCTGGGCGGACCAGGAAGTGGTCTTCGATCCGCCCCAGGACCAGGCCAGCGGAGGTCCGGTGCATTTCGGGTGCCGCATGGACTTCGACGCCCAGGGGTTCCTTTATTTCAGTATTGGAGACCGGGGCGACCAGCTGACCCCGGAAAACCATGCGCAGAAGCCAGGCAACGTCATGGGCAAGGTGCACCGGCTGCATGACGATGGGCGGGTGCCGGAGGACAATCCGCTGGCCGGGCAGCCCGGAGCTGCGCCCACGATCTGGTCTTTGGGCAACCGGAACATCCAGGGCCTGCGGTTTCAACGGGGCAGTGGACTGCTTTGGGCCACCGAACACGGCCCGCGGGGAGGGGATGAACTCAACATCATCCGCAAGGGCCTCAATTATGGCTGGCCCGTGGTCTCGCACGGTATCAACTACAACGGCAAGCCATTCACCGAAAAAACGGAGGCGCCGGGGCTGGAGCCCCCGGTGGTGCATTGGACCCCGTCGATTGCGGTTTGCGGGATTGATTTTTATGAAGGGGATGCGTTCCCGAAGTGGAAGGGCAATCTTTTTGTGACCGCGCTGGCCCAGCAGCGGCTGGTCCGGGTGGTTCTGGAGGGAAATCGGGTGGCCGCCCAGGAAGTGCTCCTGTCTGGAACGGGCCGGCTGCGGGACGTGCGCTGTTTCGACGATGGGTTCATCACCCTGGCCTATGACCAGGCCAAGCAAGGCGGCGGCAAAGTGGTGCGTCTGGTTCCGGTGCGCTGATCAGCGCAGCACTGCCAGCAGGGCGAGTCCGATCGCCAAGCCGAGCAGGCCGAGCAGCGCCCAGGGCAGCCAGGTTTTGCGTTTCGCCGGCTGTCCACTTGAACTGGGCGAAGCCGTGGGCGCACGCAGCGGGTTTCCGGCGGTGAGCGGACGGGAGGCCAGTTTTTGGGTGGCGCGCAGCACATCTCCGGCAGACGGACGGGCCGGGGGTGCGGCCGGAGGGGCGGCTCCGGCGGCCAGCTCCACTTTCAACAGCACCGCGCCGAGGTGAATCGTGTCACCGGGACGCAGGCGCAGGATGCCGTGGACCTGGGTGCCTTCGACGAAGGTCCCATTGCTCGACTGCAGGTCTTCCACCCAAAGCGCGTTTTGCTCCTGAATGAAAGCGGCGTGGTTCCGGCTGAGCGACTCATGGTCGAAAAGCAGTCCCGCTTCCTCGGAACGCCCGGCTATTGTCCGTCCCATCGGAACCGCATAAGCCTGTCCCGAAGCCACATCCCTGAGCAAATACGCGCCGTCCATCGTTCAACTGTAACTTCTGGATCAAACAACTCAACCCAGAGCTTTGGCCATTCATGTATCATCCGCCTGAAAGGCACCAAGAAAATCAGCAGCCGGCCTGCTTTTTTCCGCGCAAATCAGGGCGGGATAGGAAACCCGCGTGCCCCATTCGCAGCCACGCGGCGGGGAAGCCGGCTCAGGGAATGATGTCGTCGGGGCGGACGTCCAGGCACTCGTCGTGGTCTTCCCAGACGATGGCGGGGAAGTGGTCCAGGGCGGCGGGAAGGACCTGGGAAGACAGTTCCAGGAGCAATTGTTCGGCTTCCTCGGCCGCTTCTTGATAGGCCTTGTCGTAGTCTTTGCTGCGGGCGCGCTGGGCGTCATCCCAGTGGGCCACGGCGTGGACCGGCGCGTAGCGGGCGGCCCATTCGTGGAGGGGCTGCTGCAGGTCGGACGGCAGCTCGTTGAAGGGGACCGCGGAGGCGCCGCAGGTTTCGCAGACCAGCCCGTCCTCGCTGGCGTCCCGCGTGACCAGGGGGAGCAGGGGGGCGCCGCATTGGGAACAGGGGGGGTAATCGGCGGGCACCTGGGCCAGGCGGGAAACCCGGATGGCCCGCTTGTGGGCCGTGGTGGCCAGGAGGCGGTGCAGTCCGACCAGGGGGTGCGACAGCCGCCAGACGCGGCCCTTGAGCTGGCCCAGGGTCTGGGAAATCCAGCGGGCCAGCGTCAGATCGTCGTAATCATTGATGGAAATCCGGTATTGCTCCCAGAGTTCCTGCAGCCGTTCGTGGTCGTCTTCCGCCATGGGAAGAAAAAGCATGCCGCAAGCGGGACGGATGTCGATGGGTGTTCTGCGGGTCCTGCTGTTCAATCCTGAAGAGCGGAGCCGGAGCGCATTCAAACCCGGTGCTCAACGGCGGGAGGGGCGGCGTTTTTGTTCCTGGCGCAGGAAAACGGGAACCAGGGTGGACTCGAACCAGGCGCGGGCGCCTTCCAGGCCTTCCTGTTGGTACAGCCGGCCCAGCCGGGCCTCCACTTCCGTCGGCGGGCCGAAGGACGCGAGAAAAGCATTCGACGTCAGATCGCGGAAGAGGTCGTGGCGGGGCCGGGAGAGCTGGGTTTCGTGGGCGATGATCCATTCCCGGGCGCAGAGGCCCAGAACGGCATCACCGATCCAGCTGGGATCGCGGAGGGCGGGATCGTCCATGGGTCTGAGGCTGGCTATTTTGCGGAACCGGGGCAAGTCCATGGAACCATGCTGCGGCTTGCAGGCCCAGGGTGCGGCACCTACTCTGGCCCGGCATGCGCGTGGCTTTGATCAGTGACATTCATTCGAATTGGGAGGCTCTCGAGGCAGTGGAGCGGGACATCCGGCGCCAGCGGGTGGAGGATGTCGTCTGCCTGGGTGACATCGTCGGCTACGGCGCGGATCCCGGGCCGTGCCTGGATTTTATCCGGGAAAAAAAGTGGGCCTGCATCTTAGGCAACCACGACGAGGCGGCTGCGGGGACGATGGAATTGGAAGGCTACTCCGAGCTGGCGCGCGTGGGCATGGCCTACGCCCGGCGGATGCTGGGCAAGGAGCAGAAGCGCTGGCTGGCCACCCGTCCGCGCACGGCCAAAATGCACAATGCCCATCTGGTGCACAGCTCGCTGAACGAGCCGGAGCAATGGCACTACGTCATCGATGAACTGGCCGCGGAACTGAATTTCCTGGAGCAGCGCCTGCCGGTCTGTTTTTACGGGCACACCCATGTGTCCTGCATTTGGGAACGGATGGAAGACAGCATGAGCCTGGAGACCGGGCCCAGGGCCAGGACACTCAACCGCTCCTCCCGCTACCTCATCAACGTCGGTTCCGTGGGCCAGCCGCGCGACCGCAATCCCCGGGCTTGTTATGCCATCTGGGACCCTTCCGAAGACCGGGTTATTTTCCGCCGGGTGCCCTACGACATCGAGACCGCCCAGGTGAAAATCCGGGAAGCGGACCTGCCCATGCAGCTGGCCTCCCGCCTTGCGCTGGGCAAGTGAGATTTCCCTCCCGGCGCCAGGGGCCGGCGCATAACCCAGAACCAGAGCGGCACCCCGTTCCGAAGAAGGCGCGAAAGATTCCGGCACTGCCGGAAAATCCCGCTTGGAAGGGGGGTGGTGGAGAGGCAGGCTTTGCCTTTGCCATGGAAGCTTTGTCCCACCTGCCCACGCTCCGGTTGAAGCCGGGCAAGCGCTGCCGCGCAGCCGGGGGCCATCCCTGGGTGTTTGCCGGGGAGGTGGCGGAACTGCCGCCCTCCTCGCTGGATGGGGGCGCCGCCCTGTGCCGGGATGCCCGCGGACGCCTCCTGGGCACGGGCATCGTCAACACGCGTTCCCAGATCATTTGGAGGAAATTTTCTTCCCGCGCGGAGGCTTGGGATGAGGCGGCGCTGGCACGGCGCCTGGCCGCGGCACTGGACCGCCGCGGGAAGGCCCGCGTGGCCCGGCTGGTTTGGTCGGAATCAGACGGAATTCCGGGCCTGACCGTGGACCGCTTCGGGGATGTGCTGGTGGGCCAGGCACTGACCCGCGCGGTGGAGGACCGGCGCGGCTGGATCGGCGCCCAGCTGCTCGCCGCCACCGGGGCGGCCGCCTTGGTCTGGCGGGATGAGGCCCCGGTGCGGGCGAAAGAAGGACTTGAGGTTAGGGAGGCTTCATCCTCAGTGGAGCCGTTCTGGCTGGAAATCGACGGGGTGGAATTCCGGATCGATCCATCGGGCGGGCAGAAGACGGGGTTCTACCTTGACCAGCGCGGCCAATACCTCCGCGTGGCCGCACTGGCCCGCGGGCGGCGGGTGCTGGATTGTTTTTGCAACCAGGGGGGCTTTGCCCTGCATGCGATGAAGGCGGGTGCGGCCTCGGCTGTGGGCGTGGATGCTTCCGCATCCGCGGTGGCGTCCGGCCGGGAGGCGGCGCGGCGCAACGGTGTGTCCGTGGAATTCATCGAGGCCAATGTTTTCGATTATTTGAAAACGCTGCCTGCGGAGCGCTTCGATTTGATCGTGCTGGATCCGCCGCCTTTCGCGCCGGGCAAGGACCGCGTGGCCGGCGCGCTGCGCGGGTATAAAGAAATCAACCTCCGGGCGCTCAAAGCCCTGCCCCCGGGCGGGATTCTCGCCACCTATGCCTGTTCGCACCACATCGGCCATGAAGTCTTCCAGGCCATGCTGGCAGAATCGGCCCAGGACGCCGGACGGACGCTCAGGCTGCTTGAAATCGCCCGCCAGCCAGAGGACCATCCCGTCATGTTCCACTTTCCGGAAAGCGAATACCTGCGCGGCTTCGTGGTGGAGGCAGGGTAAGGGGATTCATCATGCTGGATTTAGGATTATCGATTTTCGGGAGAGAACGGCGCGCCCGGGCGTGGCTTGTTCTGGCGCTGGTGAGCATGTGGATGCAGCCGGCGGGCGCCGCCATCCGGGTCAAGGATGCGGATGGCGTGGAGCGGCGGCTGGATGAGCCGGGCCGGGTGACGGCGGTGATTTACAGCAATCCGGCAGTCCAGGATTGGACGCGGAAGGCGGGGGCGGCGCTGGATGAATTCCAGGGCCGTGCGGACTTCCGTGCCGTGGTGGTGGTGGATTTGCGCGGCACAATGGCGGATTGGGCGCCGGGCTATACCGTGCGCCGCATGCAGCGCGATCTGGATGCGGAAGCCGGACGGGTGGCGCCATTCTATCAAAAAAATGGAAATTCCGGCAATCCGCGCCCGGACATGAGCGCGGTGGCGGATTTCAAAGGCGAAGCCTGCCGTCCGCTGGGCTGGGTGGAGCCGGCCCAGCGGCGCCGGGTCGTGCTCTTTGGCAAAGACGGGCGTGAAGCCCACCGGTCCGAGGACCAGGCCGATCTGGAGGCCTGGCGGCGCGCCGTTGCGGAGGCGCTGGGCCGATGAAGCTTCGGCTGGGCACACGGGGCAGCGCCCTGGCGGTGGCGCAGAGCAGCCAGGTGGCCCGCGCCCTGGAGGCGGCGCAGCCCGGACTAACGGTGGAGCTGGTGCTCATCACCACCACCGGAGATGCCTTGCAGCAGGGTGGAGCCAAGCCGGAGCCGCTCACCAAGGCCATTTTCACCAAAGAGATCGAGGAGGCCCTGCTGGAGGGCCGCGTCGATCTGGCAGTGCACAGCAGCAAAGACCTGGCCGCGGCCATGCCGGAGGACCTCGCCATTGGGGCTTTTCCCGTCCGTGCGTCCTGGGCGGATGTGCTGGTTTCGCGGGACGGCTTGGAAGCGGTTCTCGCCGCGCCCGGCCCGCAGATCGCCACGGGCAGCGCCCGCCGGCGGCTGCAGTGGGCCGAGCGCCAGCCCGTCGTGCGCTTCGCCGCCCTGCGCGGCAATATCGATACACGGCTGCGCCGCCTGCGGGAGACCCCGGAATGGGACGGCATCGTGCTGGCTGCGGCCGGACTGGCCCGCCTGGAACCGGAATTGGACGGCTTGCGCGTGGACGCGCTGCCGGAAGAATGGATGCTGCCCGCACCTGGCCAGGGAGCACTGGCCCTGCAAGTGAGGGCGGCGGACGCGAGGGCCCGCGAGATCGTTGCCTGCCTCGACCATGCGCCTACCCGGAGGGCGGTGGAAGCGGAACGCGCTTTTCTGACCGCGATGAACGCGGGCTGCGACATTCCGCTGGGTGCCCTGGCGGTGGAAGCGGGCAGCGGCCTGCAGATGCGGGCGGCATTTTACCCTCCGGGCACTGTGGTGGCGCGGCGGGCGGAGGCCGCGGGTGACGATCCGCTGGAATTGGGGCGCCGGATGGCGGATACTATGGGCCGATGAGCGGCATCTGTTACCTCGTGGGCGCCGGCCCGGGTGATCCCGGGCTGATCACCCTGCGGGCGGTGGAGGTGCTCCGCCGCGCGGAGGTGCTGGTCTATGACGCCCTGGCCAGCCAGACCTTTTTGGAGTGGGTGCGTCCGGACTGCCTCCGCATCGATGCCGGGAAGCGTGCCGGCCAGCACACGCTGGCCCAGGATGAAATCAACCGCACACTGGTGGAGCAGACCCGCGCCGGGCGCGTGGTGGTGCGTTTGAAAGGCGGTGATCCGTTCATCTTCGGACGGGGTGGAGAGGAAGCGGAAGCCTTGGCGGCCGCAGGGCTGCGCTATGAAGTGGTGCCCGGCATTACTTCCGGGTTCGCCGTCCCTGCCTACGCCGGCATTCCGCTGACCCACCGGGACCATTCGGGCTGCGTGGCTTTTGTCACCGGCCACGAGCGTGCGGACGAGGGATCGAAGGTGAATTGGGAGGCGCTGGCGGCCTCCGGGGCCACGCTGGTTCTCTTCATGGCGGTGCAGCACCTGGGATCGATCCTGCGGCGGCTGGTGGCGGGGGGGCGTCCGGCAGAAACCCCGGCGGCGTTCATTCATTGGGGTACGGTGGCGAGGCAGAAAACCCTCCGGGGCACGCTGGGCAGCCTGGCGGCGGAAGTGGCCGCATCCGGCCTGGGGGCTCCCGCCATCGTCGTGGTGGGCGAGGTGGCCGCCTTGCAGGACCGGCTGGCCTGGTTCGAGCGCCGCCCGCTCTTCGGGAGGCGGGTGGTGGTGACCCGCGCCTTTACCTATCAAAACAGGCTGCGCCAGCTCCTGGAGGAGCGGGGCGCGGATGTGATCGACCTGCCGACGATCCGGATCGTGCCGCGGGATGCCGGGGTGGATTGGTCCCGCCCGCTGCCTCCGTCAGACTGGCTGGCCTTCAGCAGCCCGAACGGCGTGGAGCATTTTTTCCGGGCGTATCTGGAACACCATGATGTGCGGGAACTGGCCGGGCGGCGGATTGCGGCGGTGGGGCCGTCCACCGCGGCGCGGGTGAGGGACTATCATGTGCGGGTGGACCGGGTGCCGGCGAAATTCACGGCTGCGGCCCTGGCCGCAGCCTGGCCGGAAGAAGATGCCGGGCAGCACGTCCTCTTCCCCTGTGGAGCCCGCGCGGGCCATGACCTGGAGGAAGGCCTGGCGGCCAGGGGCTGCACCGTGCGGCGGCTGGAAGTGTATGACACCGTGCCGGAGGCGGGGGACGCGCAGGGCGGGATGCAGCGCCTGCAGCAGGAGGGGGCCGATTGGATTCTCTTTTGCAGCCCGTCTGCGGTGGACCATTTCCACGATCTGGGGGTGGCCGTGCCGCAAGGCACGCGAGTGGCCAGCCTGGGACCTGTGACTTCAGCCGCATTGGCGCGCCACGGCCTGGTGGTGGATTTCCAGCCGGAACGCAGCACGCTGGACGACCTGGTGGACGGGCTTCCGTCCGCCGGTTAAGGCCTTTACGGCAGCACTTTCCAGAGGCGGACTGAGCCGTCCTGGTGGCTGGTGAGGAGGCGGGAACCGTCTTTGGAGAAGAAAAGGTACTCCTGGTTGTGGACCGGGAACCGGCGCGGGACGGGAGGCTTGGATTTGGTGAGGAGGTCATCGGTTTTCCAGATGGCCAGGCAACCCTGTTCTCCACCGGCCAGCACATCGCCACCCGCGATCAAGTGTTTGCCGTCCGGTGTCCAGGCCACGGTTTCGAAGACCTGGAAATCCGGGAAATCCCAGACGAGGACCGGCTGGCCATCGGCCACCCGGAAGATGGCAACCTGGGCGGGAAGTTTCTTCTGGGGATCATGGCCGCACCCTGCGGCCAGAAGAGCGCCGTCGGGCGAGAGGCGGGCGCATTTGATCGAGGCATGGAGCGGGCCGAAGCGGCGGACCTCGGCCTGGCCGCCCTTCAGTGCCGCGGCCACCTCCCACTGCTTGAGCCAGCGGCTGCGGCTGCCGCTGAAGAGAAAGCGCCCGTCCGCGGACCAATCCACCTGGTTGACATCGGCGTGCTGGCCTTTGGGGCCGCCGGCGTTTTCGTCTTCGCCATGGGCAAGGATGGCAGCGGGTTCCCGGGGCCACTGGCGGGGGTCGCTGCCGGGGGTGCGCCAGATGCGCACCTTTCCCGCTTCATCCCCGGTGGCGAGCAGTTGATAATCCGGGGAAAAGCGCAGCCCTTCGATGCTGGCTCCCACTGGAAGGCTGAGGATTTCGACTCCGTCTTCAACCCGGCGGACGCGCAGGGCGTTGTTTTCGCCCCCGTTGAGGATGAATTTTCCGTCTGCTGTGAAGGTGATGCACTCGGTTTCACCCTCTTCCTTGACCGACCAAAGCTGCCGGCCGTCCTCCGCACGCAGGAGGCGGGTGGTGAAATCGCCTTTCGCCACGGTGGCTACGAGGGTTTCGTCTGGGGAAAATTCCGCATTTTCGCAGGACTGGGGCGTGGGCAGGTCCACATCAAATTCTCCCTCGTCATCGACCATTTTGGCCCAGAGGAGTTCCAGGTTGAAGGCATGGACGCAGGCGGTGGAGGAAAGCAGGGCGAGAAGCAAGAACCTGTGCATGTGAAGCATGCTGGAGCCAAATGCCGTGAAGTGAAGCGTATTGGGCGCCGAGTATTCGTTGATAAGGAAGGGCGGATGGCCTTTCAAGGGAGAGGGATTTGGCTCCGGGCTCCCCGGATGCTGGACTGGCCAAGCCCGGCCGGCACCTGTCTTCCCGCCCAAGCGGCCACCCGGGGCCTGGAGAATATGAACTTGAATGTGAAGTGGGCCGGCCATAACCTGATACATGCCCAGGGCGGAGTTGCTGGTTGTGGTGCTGGCGGGGCTGATGGCCGCAACGGCATCAGCCCAGCTTGTGGTTGAGCGGGAGCGCCCTGTTATCAAAATCACGTTTCAAGAATCCGTGGGCTGGGCGCAGGGCGGTGTGGAGGGGGCCAATGCGGTCAAGTTCAGCAAAACCGGCCCGCAAAACCGGACACTGGTGGAACGGGGGGCTTACGGCTGGAAGGGGCCCAATGACCGGGCACTCTGCGCGGATGCCTTCAGTTTCAGTGCCACCAATTTCGATCCCGATGGCGACGGGCCGAAGGCCAAGGGGGATTGGACCGGATTCGAAGATGCCAACGGGGATGGTGATTTATCCGATGAGATTTCAGTGATCACCGGGTTCTTGTGGGTGAATGGAGCGATGCCGGGATCGGAGAGTCCGCTGGGTGGCAATGCGGAAGCCTGGGCATTTCGCATCGGCGGGTTCAAAAACTTCGATGGGAATTTTGCCGACTCGTCGATGGTCATGCGGGTGGCGAACCGGACGGGGGGCGAGGTCCGTCAATGGTCGTTCCGGATGAAGGCATGGATGAATGATGCGGATCAGAATGTGAGCACGCTGTCCGTTCATGTCTCGGGCGACAATCAGACCTATCATCCGCTGTCGGAATGGGCCGGAGCGGCCACGGAGGGGCAATGGTCGGGGCCGCACGAGCTGGGCGGCCCGTTCGAGGCGGCGGTGCCGGATGGAGGCTTCTTTTATATCCGGATTTCCAACACACGCCCATCGGGCAGCGGCACGTGTTTTCTGATCGATGACCTGGAGATCACGGCCAACCCCGGTCCGCAGAGTTATGCGGCGTCCTGGCCCTGAAGTTTCTTGCCGGGTCAGCCCGGTCCCGGCGCAAAGGGGTGTAATTCCAATCGGCAGCCAGTGCGGGCACACAAGGGGGACAGCTCGCGAACGCCTTCGGAGCTGTCCCCAGGCGGGGCCGCCAGGACTTGAATGCCAGCATGGGGCCTTCCTTTGAAGCCAGTCGGTTGCTGCGAAACGTGATTACACCCGGCGCAAAGTTGTCACACGGGTTTGCTTGTCATGCGGGACGGCGGGGCTACGATCTCCCTTTCGACCCAAGGAACCGATCATGTCGATTGTGCGCATGCATGTGGCAGATTTTACCGCCGCCCAAGCCCCGGCCATCGAAGCGGCCCGTCCGCTCTATGAGCGCTACGTGGTGCCTTCTTACGCGCGCAGCCTTTCGGTGACCCGTGGCAGCGGCGCGTGGCTTTGGGATGAGGACGGGAAGCGCTACCTCGACTTGGGCGGCGGGGTGGCGGTCAACTGCCTTGGCCATGCCCATCCCCGGATCGCCCGGGCTTTGCAGGAGCAGTCCGGTGTGCTGATTCACGCATCCAATCTCTACCACCACCGGCCGCAGGCTGAACTGGCGCGCAAGATCGTGGGCCTGACCGGGCCGGGGAAGGTTTTTTTCTGCAACAGCGGGGCGGAGGCGAATGAAACGCTGATCAAGCTGGCCCGCCGCCATGGCCATGCCCAAGGGCGCTTCGAGGTCATCACCGCGCTCAATTCATTCCATGGCCGCACCTTTGCCGGCATCTCCGCCACGGGGCAGCAAAAGGTGAAGGACAGCTTCGAGCCGCTGCTGCCCGGCTTCGTGCACGTGCCTTACAACGACCTGGCCGCCGTGGAGGCGGCCATCACCCCGAAAACCGCCGCGGTGCTGATCGAAGGCATTCAGGGCGAGGGGGGGATTTTCCCCGCCACTCCGGAATACCTCCAGGGCCTGCGCGCGCTGACCCGGAAGCACGGCCTGCTGTTGCTGTGGGATGGCGTGCAGTGCGGCTGCTTCCGCACCGGACACTTCCACAGCTACCAGACGCTGCTGGAGGGTGTGCCCGGCGGGGCGGACTTCCTGCCCGATGGCATCGCCATGGCCAAGTCCCTGGGCGGAGGCTTCCCCATCGGGGCGGCCTGGATCGCCGAGCCCTATCAAGATGTCTTCCAGCCCGGATCGCACGGCAGCACTTTTGGCGGAACGCCGCTGGCCTGCGCCGTGGCGCTGGCGGTAATCGATGAGATCGAATCCAAGGGCCTGGACCGCAATGTGGTGGAAATGGGGCGGCGCCTGGCCGGGGGCCTGCGGGAGATGATGGCGGAAAAGCCGCTGATCACCGGAGTCCGGGGCATGGGCGGGATGATCGGGATGGTGCTGCGGGAGGATGCGCCGGGTGCCTGCGCCCGCTTGCGGGACTCGGGCCTGCTGACCGTGCCGGCCGGCGGCCATGCGGTCCGTTTCCTTCCTCCTTACAACGTCACCGCGGATGAAATCGACGAGGCTTTGCGCATCGTCCGCGCGGCCCTCTGAGCCTTCCGGGCTCCCTTTTTCTCATGAAGCACCTGCTCGCCATTCCCGATTTTTCTGAAGCCGAAGCGCGCGACGTCTTCGCCCGCGCCGCCGCCTTCAAAGCCCGCAGAAATGTATCACCGCGTCCACTGGAAGGCCAGACTTGGGCGATGATTTTCAGCAAGAGTTCGACCCGCACGCGGGTCTCTTTCGAAGTGGGGCTGCATGAACTGGGGGCCAAGGCGCTTTTCCTCAACGCCGGTGACATCCAGCTGGGGCGGGGCGAGCCGATCAAGGACACCGCGCGTGTGCTCGGGCGGATGGTCCACGGGGCGGTTATCCGCACCTTTGCCCAGCAGGACGTGGAGGACTTTGCCGCTTACGGGCAAATTCCCACGATCAACGCCCTCACCGATGCCGAGCACCCCTGCCAAATCCTGACCGATATCTTCACGTTTGAGGAGAAGCGCGGGCCGATCCGTGGACGGCGGGTGGCATTCATCGGGGACGCGGATTGCAATGTCTGCCGCTCCTGGGTGGAAGCGGCGCCGATCTTCGGATTCCAGCTGGTTTGCGCGGCACCGGAAGGCTATCAGACCCGCTTTCAGAACAGCCATGTGGAATTGACGGCGGATCCTGCTTCGGCGGTTCGCGGGGCGGATTTGGTTTACACCGATGTGTGGGTATCCATGGGCAAGGAGGAGGAAGCGGCAGCCCGGCTGCGGGCGTTCCAAGGCTACCAGATCAATGAGGCGCTGCTTTCCGGGGCTTCCAGCGCTGCGCTGGTGCTGCATTGCCTGCCGGCTTACCGCGGGAAGGAAATCAGCGAAGCGCTTTTCGAGGCGCGGGCTGCCGATATCTTCGACCAGGCGGAGAACCGGATGCACGTGCAGAAAGGCATCCTGGCCTTTTTGCAGGACCGGAGCTGAGCCGGGGTGTTTGAATGGTCAGGCCGGGATGGCGGGGACGGGAGCCGGCTCTTCGGATTCCGGGTCAAACGCCGGCAGCGGCTCCTCCTCCGGATTCCGGTCACGCACGGAGATGGCCAGGTAGATGGCCGGGACGACGAAGAGTGTGAAGAGCGTGCCAATGGCCATTCCAGAAATCAGGACGACGCCGATGGCATTGCGGGCGGCGGCGCCGGCGCCGGTGACGAAGACGAGCGGAAGGTGGCCGATGATGGTGGCGGCGGTGGTCATGAGCACCGGGCGCAGGCGGGTGGCAGCGGCTTCGAGGACGGCTTCATGCTTGCGGCGGCCTTGGCGGCGCAGTTCGTTGGCGAATTCGACGATGAGGATGCCGTTTTTCGAGACCAGGCCAACGAGGGTGATCATGCCGATCTGGGTGTAGATGTTGATGGTGGTGTTTTTTACGCCCAGGAAGGTGAAAAGCAGTGAGCCGGCCAGGGCCAGGGGAACGGAGCCCATGAGAATAATGAACGGATCGCGGAAGCTTTCGAACTGCGCGGCCAGGACCAGGTAGATCAGCAGGCAGGCCAGGACGAAGGTCGTGAGCAAAGCGCTGCCTTCCACGCGCAGCTGCCGGGACTCGCCTGCGTAATCGATGCCGAAGCCGGGCGGCATGAGGCGGGCGGCCTCTTCTTCCAGGAATTTCAGCGCGGCATCCACCGTGGTGCCGGGAGAGGGCACGCCTTGGAGCTTGGCCGAGTTGAGCTGCTGGAAGCGGTTGAGCTGCCGGGGCTCGACGGTGTCTTTCACCGTGGCGATGGAGGAGAGCTGGATCAGGCGGCCATCCGGACCGGTGATGGAGACGGCGGTGAGGTCCTCAGGGGTGAGGCGGGCGGTGCGTTTGGCCTGGGCGATGACTTTGTAGCTGCGGCCTTCGATGCTGAAGCGGTTGACGTAGTTGCCGCCAAGGAGGGCGCCGAGGTCATCGGCCACTTGCTGCAGGCTCAGCCCCATGGAGGCGACCTTGTCGCGGTCCAGGACCATCTCGGACTGGGGAAGGTCGTATTTCAGGTCGGAATCGATGAACATGAATTTCCCGCTGGCAAAGGCGCGGGCGATGAGCTGGTCGGCGATGGGCGCGATGCGGTCGGGTTCTGAAGTGGAGGTAAGGACGAACTCGACGGGAAAATCGCTGCCGCCGGGCAGGGGCGCGGGGGTGATGGGAATGACGCGGACACCGGGAATGGCGGCAAACTGGGGATAGGAGGCCTGCTGGATGTCCATGACGGTGCGCTGGCGCTGGGTCCAGGGCTTGGTCACCATGCCGGAGAAGCCGCCGGAAGGATTGGTCAGCTGGAAGGTCTGGTCGCGCTCGGGGAATCCATCGAAGACACGGAAAACTTTGTCGGCATAGAGGAGGGTCTGGTCCAGGGAGGAGTCCGGCTGGGCCTGGATGATGCCGAAGAGGACGCCCTGGTCCTCCATGGGGGCGAGTTCCTGGCGGGAAAACAGGTAGAACGGCACGCTGAGCAGCATGGTCAGGATGGCCAGGGTGAGGGTGACCGGCGCCCAGCGGAGGGTGGCAGCGAGGACGGCGCGGTAGCGGTCGCGCAGCCAGTTGAAGAAGTGGTTGACCTTGCCGGCGAAGCCGGTGCCATCGCCCACATGGGGTTTGATCAGGCGGGAGGCCATCATCGGTGAGAGGGTGAGGGCGACGATTCCGGAAATGGCAACCGCACCGGCCAGGGTGAGGGCGAATTCCTTGAAGAGGGCGCCGGTGAGTCCGCCTTGAAAGGCAATCGGGGTATAGACCGCGGCCAGGGTGATGGTCATGGCGATGGTGGGGCCGACCAGCTCGCGCGCGCCGGCCAGGGCGGCCTGGATGGGAGGTAGGCCTTCCTGGGCGTGGCGCTCGACATTTTCCAGCATGACGATGGCGTCATCCACCACCAGGCCGACCGCCAGAACGATGGCCAGGAGGGTGAGGAGGTTGATGGTGAAGCCGAAGGCGAGCATGAGCGCGCAGGCTCCAACCAGGGAGAGAGGAATGGCGACCACGGGGACGAGGACGGAGCGGAGTGAGCCGAGGAAGAGGAAGATGACCAGGATGACGATGCCGACAGTCTCGGCGAGGGTTTTGACGACCTCGTGGATGGCGTCCTCGATGTAGGCGGTGGCGTCATACGAAATGTCACCCCGGATGCCGGAGGGGAGCTGGGCGGTGATGGAGGGGAAAACATCCCGGACTTTGCGGATGACTTCCAGGGAGTTGGCGTTGGGCAGAACGTAAATGGCCATGAAGGTGGCCGGATTGCCGCCGAAGCGCACGTCTTCCTCGTAGCTTTCGGAGCCCAGAATGATATCGGCGACATCCCGGAGGCGGACAAGGGCGTTGCCGGACTGGCGGACGACGAGGTTTTCAAATTCCTCGCGGGTTTTGAGGCTGGTGTTGGCGGTCAGGTTGACCTGGATCATGGACCCCTTGGTCGAGCCGATGGCGGAGAGCGCGTTGTTATCGGCCAGAGCGCGGCGGACTTCGGCGGGGGTGATGCCGAGTGCGGCCATGGGGGTGGGCTTGAGCCAGATGCGCATGGCAAAGGTGCGCGCCCCGAGGATGTCGGCCCGCTGGACTCCGGGGATGGCGCTGAGGCGGGGCTGGACGGCACGCGTGAGGTAGTCGGTGATCTGGCTCTGGTTGAGGCTCTCGGAGGAGAAGCTCAGATACATGGAGGCGAACTGGGAGTCTTTGCTTTCAACGTTGATGACCGGGGCTTCGGCCTCGGGGGGGAGGTCATTGCGCACCTGGGCGACTTTGGCCTGGATTTGGGTGAGGGCGTCGTTGACGTCGTAATTGAGGCGGAGGCGGACCGTGAGGGTGCTGAGGCCCTGCTTGCTGGAGGATTCGAGGTAATCGATGCCGTCGGCGCTGGCGATGGCGCGTTCCAGCGGCGTGGTGACAAAGCCGCGGACCAGGTCCGCATTGGCGCCGATATAGGCCGTGGTGACGGTGACCGCGGCGGAGTCGCTGCGCGGATACTGGCGGACGTTGAGCTGGAGGATGGATTGGATGCCAACCAGCAGGATGAGGAGGTTGACGCTGATGGCCAGCACGGGGCGCTGGATGAAGATGTCGGTCCATTTCATGGCTGGCGAAACTGAGGGAATTCGAAATGCGGGATGCGCGAGCGGGAGGTGAAGGGGAAGATGAACGTCAGCTGTCCTCGGGCGATGGGGTGGGGCTGTTGGCGGGCTGGATGGAGTCGTCCACCAGGACGGCGGCGTTGGGCCGGAGTTTGAACAGCCCGGAAGTGGCCACTTTTTCCCCGGCTTTCAGGCCCTCCAGGATGGCCACCTGGTCGCCGCGGGCGGGGCCGACTTGGACGAATTGCTGGCGGACGCCGAGGTATTCGCTGCCGTCAGGGTGCTTGAGCTGCTCGATCACATAAACAGAGTCGCCGAACGGTGCGCGCTGGACGGCAGTGGCGGGAACGGTGAGGCGGGGCTGGGTGGCCCCCAGGAGGACGTTGACCCGGGCGAACATGCCCGGACGCAGGCGCCGGTCCTGGTTTTCCACGGTGGCCTGGAGCTGCACGCTGCGGGTCACTTCGTTGATCTGCGGGTTGATGGCGGTGATGGCGGCGGCGAAGCTCTCTCCGGGATAGGCGTCGATGAGCAGTTCCAGGGACTGGCCCTCGCGCACCAGGCCGAGCCGCTGCTGGGGCAGGTTGAAGTTGAAGTGGATCGGGGTCAGACTTTGCAGACCGACGATGGGGTCTCCTTTGGCCAGGTATTGGCCGAGCTGGACCTGGCGGATGCCGGCGGTGCCGGCGAAGGGGGCGCGGATGGACTTGCGCTCGATGATGGCGCGGAGGCGCTCGCCTTCGGCGGTGGCTTGGCGCCACTCGGCATCCGCATCGTCGAGTTCTTTTTGGGCCAGGGCGCCGGTGCCTTGGAGGGCCTGCAGCCGGCGGAGCTGGATCAGGGCGTTTTCAGAGCGGGCCACGGCAGATTTGAGCTGGGCTTCTTCCACCGCAGTGTCCACCCGGACCAGGACATCGCCCTGGGCGACGGCCGTGCCGGACTCGAAGAGGATGGCGGTGACTTTGCCTTCTTCTTCGGCGGCAACGGTGACGCCCTGCACGGGAACGAACTCACCCACTGTGGTGAGGATGTCCTGCCACGGTTCTTCTTTCACTTCGGCGGCGGTGACGGCTTCCGGTGGCGGGGCAAAGGCGGCGCCCATGGCGATGCCCGCTTGGATTTGCTGGTATTTGAAGAAGCCGAGGCCGCCGGCAAAGGCGGCAAAGACGGCGAGGGCGATGAAGAAGCGAAGGATCATGGCGTGTTTTGGGTGGTGAGGACGGCGGCGCCGCCCGCGGTGCCATCCGGCACGGCGGGCCAGCCTCCACCGAGGGCTTTGACGAGCAAAATGGTCGCATTGATGCGCTCACCCGCGATCTGCACGGACTGGAGTTCGGTCTCCAGCCGGGAGCGTTCGGCATCGATGACTTCCAGGTAGTCCACCACGCCGTTTTTGTAGCGCGTGGTGGAAAGCTCGGCCGACTTGCGGGCGGCGGCGGCCGCTTCGGCCAGTGCGGCGGCCTGTTCGCCGAGGAAGCGGATGGCGGCCAGGGCGTCATCGACTTCCTGGAAGGCGTTCAGGACGGTTTGGCGGTATTCGGCGATGGCTTCGTCATGGGCGGCGCGTGCTTCTTCCAGCGCTGCTTTGTTCCGCCCCCCCGCAAAGATCGGCAGGGTGATCTGCGGGCCAAACGACCAGATGCGGCTTTCCCATTGGAATAGATCGGCCAGCTCCGCGCTTTGCAGGCCCCCGCCGGCAGTCAGGCGCAGGGAAGGAAAGAAGGCGGCCAGGGCGACGCCGATCTCGGCATTGCGTGCGGCCAGGCGGCGCTCCGCCTCGGCCACATCGGGCCGCCGCTCCAGCAGGGCCGAGGGCAATCCCGGGGCGATATCCGGCACGCGGATGGTGGCGAGCGCCGGAGTGGGCGCAATGCGGAAATCAGCCGCAGGCTGCCCGCACAGCACCGCCAGGGTGGATTCCAGATCGGCGCGGCTGCGGCGGGCGGCGGCCAGCTCGGCCTGGGCGCTGGCCAGCTCGGTGCGCGCACGGGAGGCGTCCAGCTCGCTGGTCAGCCCGGAGTCAAAGCGCTGCTGGAAGATGCGCAGGCTGTCCTGGCGCAGGGCGACGGTTTTTTCCAGCGTGGCAATCTCCTGGTCGGCCACGCGGAGGCTGGTGTAGGTGGAGGCCACATCGGCCTGGAGGGTGAAGAGAACCTGTTGATAGGCCGCGGCCGAGGCGAGGAATTCGGCGCGGTTGGACTCGAACGCACGGCGCACTTTGCCCCAGAGATCGACTTCGTAGCTCAGATCGATGGGCAGGGAAAAATCGTTGGCGGTGATGGACTCGGAGCGGAAGCCGCCGGTGGGCGCACTGGTCTCGGAGGTGCGGTAGCGCTGCCAGGACGGCGAGGTGGTGAGGGAGGGGAAGAAGTCGGCCCGGCTGACGCGCGCCCGGGCCCGGGCTTGTTCGACCCGGGCGATGGCGGCTTTCAGGGTCTGGCTGCCATTGAGGGCTTCCGTCTGGAGGCGGTTGAGTTCGGCATCGCCATAGACTTCCCACCAGGGGCCTTTGGGTTCCGCGTCCCGGGGCTCGGCCGGCTTCCAGCGGTAGTCCGCGGGCACGGCCATGGGCGGGCGTTCGTAATTCGGACCCAGGGTGCAGCCGGCCAGGGCCAGGGCGGCGCTGCCCAATGCAAGCAGGAAGGACGGTTTCATGGCTTCAGGGAGCGCGCACGCTCGAGTCCCGCACAGGCAAAGCGGATCAGGCGCTCCAGGCAGGCTTCGGTTTCCAGGCGGCAGCGGCCCTGGGACAGTGCCTCCAAATCCGTGCTGTGCCGGACGGTGTGGATCATGGCGCCGATGGTGAAATGGATGCACCAATGGATTTCATCCGCCGGCACATCCGGCAGCGTGCGCTGGTATTCGCTCATATAGCGCTGGACCATTGGCAGCCATTCGGTTTCCAGGATTTCCCGGATGAAGTTGCCTTCTTCCGACATGCTGCGCTCCAGGAGGTGGAAAATTTGGCGGCGTTCCGGGTCCAGGCTCATTTCCAGGCAGGGACGGAGCATCGTTTCCAGCAACTCTGGCAGGGGCACCGCCTGGGGACTGTGCTGGGTGATCGAGGACTCCAGCAGCGCCAGCCGCCGTGCGTTCAGCGGGCGGATCGCGCGCCGCAAGACCTCGATAATCAGGTTCTCCTTGCTGCCGAAGTGGTAGTTGACCGCGGAAAGGTGGACCTTGGCCGCAGCGGTGATTGCCCGCACGGATGTGGCCTCGAACCCATGCGTGGCGAATAAGACTTCAGCGGCCTCCAGCACGCGCTCGGCACTGCTGGGGTCGATGGGGGGCTCGACAGTCGGCTTCATACGAACAATTGTTCGAAACATATGTTCGATTGAAGCAGATGCAAATAAAATCTTGGAAAATGCAAGCAGGTTGCATTGGCACGGGGCATGCCTATAGCTGACACCTTTGCCGCATGAACCGTTGGAGGCTAATTCAAGTCGCAATGCTTTGGCTGGCCGGTGCCAGCATGCTGGCGGCGGCGGGCTGGGAAGAACTGCGCTTCCAAGGCCGGTCCTATGTGACAGTGGCTTCGTTCGCCGAATTTTACCGGCTTTCGCGTCCCCAGCTCGATGGCGAGTATCTGGAGATGTCGGGTGGGGGGAGGAACGTGCGGCTGAGGTTGAACAGCCGGGAGTCCTTTATCAATGGGAGGAAAAGCTGGCTGAGCTTTCCCTGCACGGCGGATGGTTCGGGCCGTGCTCTGATTTCCCGGGCGGATGTGATTTTTCTGATGGACCCGGTATTGCGGCAGGGGGCCGGAGTGCCCGCCCGCCCGGTCAAGGGAGTGGTCATCGATCCCGGCCATGGCGGCCAGGACCGGGGAGCGCAAACCCGCAGCGGCTATCCCGAAAAAACCGCGGCGCTGGACACCTCCCTGCGCCTAGAGAAGCTGCTCAAAGCGCGGGGCGTGCCCGTGGTGATGCTGCGCCGCAGTGATGTTTTTATCCCATTGGAGCAGCGTGCGGCGACGGCCTCCCGGCATGCGGGCTACCTCTTCGTCAGCATGCACTACAATGCCGGTCCATCCCAAAGCCATGGCGTGGAGACCTACTCCCTCTCCCCCCAGGGCACCCCTTCCACCTCCTCCGAAGGGCGCCTTTCTCCCTCCGACGTGGAAAGCCACCCGGGCAACCGCTACAATCTGCACAACGTGCTGCTGGCTGACTTGATCCACCGCGAGATCACGAAGATGCACAGCACAGCCGGGGACCGGGGAACCAAGCGGGCGCGCTTCGTCGTGCTGCGCCAGGTGGAACTCCCGGCGGTCTTGGTGGAAGGCGGTTTCATGAGCAACCGGGTGGACGGGGCGCTGATCCAATCCTCCGAATACCGCCAAAAAGTGGCCGCAGCGGTGGCCCGGGGCATCGAGGCCTATGTCCGCCAAGTGGACCCGGAAAACCCCTGGCTGGGCAAAGCAGCGGAGGCTGAGGCACCCGCTGCCACATCCCCGCCTGCAGCCGCGCCCAAGCCGGAACCCCGTCCGCCCGCCCCCCCATTGCGCAAGCCCGAGGACATCGTTGCTCCCGTGCCCGCACCTCAGGGACCTGTTCCTGCGCCCGCTTCACCGGCTCCAGTGCCTGCGCCTCCGTCCGATTCCGCACCCGCCGCGCCCTCCACTGAGGCGGCCCCGCCAGCACCGGATGCGCCCCCCGCTCCGGATGCCCCGGCGGCGCCTTCCCCCGCAGCCCCGCCTGCTGAACCGGAGAAGCCTTCCGCCCCTCCGGAAACCACCCCTGCGCCGGCACCGGCACCTTCTGCACCATGAACGACTCGCGCCCGATCGGTGTGTTTGACTCCGGTGTCGGCGGGCTGACCGTCGTCCGCGCCTTGGAAGAATTGCTCCCCCACGAGAAACTCGTTTACCTGGGCGACACTGCCCGCCTGCCCTACGGCAACAAATCCGCCGAGACCGTCACACGCTATTCGCGGGAAATCGTCCAATTCCTCACCTCCCGCGGGGTCAAGCTGGTCGTGGTGGCCTGCAACACCGCCTCCGCCCTCGCCCTGGAGACCCTGCGGGCTGAAACGGCTGTGCCCGTCCTCGGCGTGATCGAGCCCGGCGTGCAGGCCGCCCTGGCCGCCACCGGATCGGGCCGGGTGGGGATCATCGGCACCACCGGCACGATCGGCAGCGGAGCCTATCAAGAATTGATGCGCCGCCAGCGTCCGGACCTGGCCATCACCGCGAGGGCCACGCCCCTGCTGGTCCCCCTCATAGAAGAAAACTGGCTGGACCATGAGGCCACCCGCAGCGTGCTGCGGGAATACCTCCAGCCCATGGAGGCCGCACGGATTGATACCCTGGTCCTGGCCTGCACCCACTACCCCCTGCTGAAGCCCGCACTCTCCGCCCTGCTGGGTCCCGGGCGCGTGCTGGTCGATTCCGCCGAAGCCTGCGCCGCCTCCGTCAAGCGCCACCTGGACCGCCATGGCCTGCACGCCCCATCCGATGCGGCAGGTGCCACCGCACTCTGCCTGACCGACCTCCCCGCGCATTTCCGTGACATGGCTGGACGCTTCCTCAAGCGCCCCGCCGCCGCCCCGGAACTGGTGCGCCTGGAACCGGCCTGATGCCTCCGGAAGTCCCGGTGCCGCCCGTAGTTGGCTTGATGAGCTAGTTAGTTTGATTTTAAGTCTTTTCTGTAGGCCTCGAGGTCTTTTGCCCCCGAATAAAGATGCCGGATGAAACTGTTCCGCTCATGCCAGATAATCTCCAAATCCCAGAGACAGAAGGAATACTTCGTCCTATCCTCGACCCACGCAGCCGATTCCTTGACCGAGACACTCAGGAAAAGCTCGTTGTCGTTCCTCCACCAGCCCACCGTCAAATACTCGCAGGTGGCACCATCGTGGAGGATGGCAAAGGCGGGTAATGAGGAATCGATTTTCTTTTCACGCTTAATGAAGGCCAGCCGTTCTTGGTAGCGCCCCGGATCCACTTCCGCCCCGCTGGCTGAAATGGTGTAGAGCTTAAGCCCGTCTGGGTCCGAAGCGGGCGGGAGCGAGGCTGTCTTTCTTGGTTTATACATACTGGGTTCTTTGTGCCGGACGTTCTGGCCAGCCGGCCTCACGGCGGCAGGGCTGCCGAATCGGCTCGTGGAGCGATTACTTGCTGCCGTCCGGGTTATTCGGAGTCATGGAGCAGTCGGACACTTGAATCATCAGGGCTTTCATGCCGGATTCACTTCCTTTTGCGTGCATTTCCCCGCGCTCGATGAAGGCCGCCTCGCCGCAACGCAGCGTGTAACGGACGCCGTCTTGACCGCACGCATAGCCACTTCCCGCCGTGACGATCAGAATCTGTGCAAAACCAGCCGGGTGCAATCCAATGTGTCCGCCCGGTTTGATTTCCAGCACATGGATGCGAAAATCTCCCGATCCCTCGGCGAAACAGGCGCTGGAAGAATTGATGCTGTCAAAGAGCAGGATGTGCTCAAGAGGGACTGTGTTGAGGTCGATGTGGCGCATAATGAGGAGGAGATTGCTAAGGGAATGATCCAGGCAGTCGGGAATGATGGCAACTCCGGCTTTTTCTCCGCGTGGAGGAGGATCACAAGTGGACCACGGTGGTCAGTCGGAACAATAAAGTTCGGGTAAAATGCCTTTGCTTGGAAAGGGGTTACGCAGGCAAAAGCGATCAAGATTGTCGGCAGGAGTTTCATTCTTTAATCGGCAGACGCCTCAGGTTGCCTGCCTCCGGGCGGCAGGGCCGGACACCTGCTGCGGCCAAGCATGCGCTGGGAAAAACAACTGTCAGGCCGAGATATCAAGGCAAAGCGAGATATCAGAACCACCGGGGAGGCTGGCCAGCAAAATTGATATTCAGGCCTCGCAGCAGGAGCATCGTTCCCGCAGTGAATTCCAGCCTCGGTCCTGCGGCGTGGTAGGGGATGAGGCTCTGAGCGCACCGTCCCCGCCGCTCCGCTTCTCCCAAAGCGGCGAAGGAATCGCCGCACTCCAGATGGGCGGTGCACAGTCTGGGACTGAGCTTCTGGCCCCTGGCTTGTTCTCTGGACTGAGAGAACAAGCAGGAGCGCGAACCGACCCAATCGCTGAATCACTCCCTGCCATTTCATCTTTGCCTTAAACGGCAGAGCGAAGGCAGACCCTATCCAATGGGAACGAAAGACGCAGCAGGTTGATGGGACTGGAGTTGGGAGATTGAACATAAAATCCGAGGTTGGGGAGATGGTCTCGCGCCCAAATTACAAATCGAAACCGGTCGCGCCCCCAGGGCGTTCTTACTGGAATTTGATCCCATCTGTGTCCATCGGCGTTCATCCGTGGTTATCCCGAATCTCCCAGCTCGGTCTGCCCGTTGGAAAACGGCCTGCACCTCTACGCCGCACGCGGTCTTTGCGGTCCCAGTGGGCCGGAATTCCATCGCCTTCCCGGCAAGATTTGCCTACTTTTAGCCCGTGAAGCTGGAGCGGATTCTTGTTTTGGACGACGACGGCGGGGTGCGGGCGGTGATGTCGGACCTGCTGCGGGAGATGGGGTATCAACCTTTGGCAGTCACCAGCATTCATCAGGCGCGGACCCTGCTGAAAGAGGAGAATTTTGACCTGATTCTTTCCGACATGCGCCTGGCGGACGGAAATGGCTTGGAATTCCTTCAAGAGGTGCGCCAACAGCAGCCCAAGCTGTGCATGGTGGTGATGACCGGATTCGGCAGCCTGGACTCAGCCGTGGAGGCGATCCGGCTGGGGGTGTTCGATTACCTCGTCAAGCCGGTCGATGCCTCCCGGCTCCAGGTCACGCTTGACCGGCTCCAGCAGTTCCTCCAACTGGAAAGTGAAAACACCTACCTGCGCCAGGAAGCCCGCCAGGGGCGCAGCTTGGGGATTGAGTGGGGACGCAGCCCGGCGATGGCGCGGGTGCGCGAGCTGATCGAGAAAATCAGCACCACCGATGCCACGGTGCTCATCCAGGGGGAGAGCGGCACAGGGAAGGAGGTCGTGGCGCGGGAACTCCACGAGCGCAGCCTCCGCAGCGCGCATCCGTTCATCCGGGTCAACTGCGCGGCCATTCCGGCCACTCTGCTGGAAAGCGAATTCTTCGGCCACGAAAAGGGGGCCTTCACCGGAGCGGTTCAGCGGCGCGAGGGCCGCTTCGAGACCGCCCATAAAGGCACTCTGCTGCTGGATGAAATTTCCGAAATCCCGCCCGACCTCCAGGTCAAGCTGCTGCGCGTGCTCCAGGAGCGGGAGTTCGAGCGGGTGGGTGGGAACAAGACTCTGCAGGTGGATGTCCGCGTGCTGGCCACCACCAACCGCGCGCTGAAAGAAGAAGTCCGGGCGGGAAGATTCCGTGAGGACCTCTACTACCGGCTCAATGTGGTGCCGATCGAGCTGCCGGCCCTGCGGGAGCGCGGGGAGGATGTCATTTTGATGGCCGAGCACTTCCTCGCACTCTTCACCCGCAAGCACGGCAAGCCGCGCATGCGCCTGGACGCGGCGGTCAAGGAACGCCTCCGTGCCTATCCCTGGCCGGGGAACGTGCGCGAACTCCAGAATGCGGTCGAGCGCGCCGTCATTCTGGCCCCGCCCGAAGGCAGCCTGCAGGCAGATGACTTCCCCGCCCCGTCCTCCGCTGCCGACGACACCAGCGTGCTTCCTTCCGGCGGCCTGCTGGCCCTGGACGAGCTGGAAAAGCGCGCCATTACGGAGGCCCTCCGCCAATGCGGTGGCAACCGCACCCGGGCCGCCGAGGCCCTGGGCATCTCCATCCGCACCCTCCGCAATAAACTGGCCGCCTACCGCGGTGCCTGTGCGGATGCCGCGGTGGCAAACGACTGACATCACAGAAGGCTGCCATGGAATCTCCTGCGCCCTCTTCCCGCATCCGGCTCCCCGGCACCGGGCTGGAGGTCTTTCCGCTCTGCCTGGGCGTGGCCGACATCGGCGTCCGCGGCAGCGAGGCCGAGGGCTTCGCCTTGCTCGACCGGTTTCTCGAACTGGGCGGCAATTTCCTCGACACCGCGCGCATCTATTCGGACTGGATTCCGGGCGAGCGGCATCGCAGCGAGCGCATTCTGGGCGGCTGGCTGGCCGACCGGGGGACGCGTGACCGCGTCGTGCTGGCCACCAAAGGCTGCCACCCGCCACTGGGTGACTGGGACCACCGCTGCCATGAACCTGGGGACGTGCGCCGGGAGATTGAAGGCAGCCTCGAAACACTGGGCACCGGCTGGATTGATTTATGGTGGTTCCACCGGGACGACCTGCGTGTGCCCGTGGGGGAACTGGTCGATGCGGTCAACGTCCACATCCGTTCCGGAGAGGTTCGGGCCTGGGGTGTTTCCAACTGGACTGTGCCGCGCATCGCCGGGGCACTGGCCCATGCCCGGGCCACGGGCCAGGCCCCGCCGGCGGCGGTGCAGAATTTTTGGAACCTGGGCAGCCGCCACCGCCCCCCCTGGGAGCCCAAGCTGCGCATGGCCGTCATGGATGACACTCTGGCGGAATTGCACCGGCGGGAAGCCCTGGCCGCGATTCCTTACAGCTCGCAGGCGAATGGATTTTTCAGCAAGTGGATTGAGGGGGATGCGGCGGCGCGGGAGAAGGCCGGAAAATCGGCCTATGCCTGTGAGGCCAATTTCCGTGTTGCCGAAGCCGCTGCCGCCATCGCCCGCCGTCATGGGGTTCCGGTCAATGCGGTGGTCCTGGGTTACCTCACCGCCCATCCGTTTCCGGTCATTCCGCTGGTGGGCTGCCATGATGCGGCCCAATGGGAAGCCTCCCGAGCTGCTGCGGCCTTTCGACTGCCGCAGGAGGATTTTGCGGCCCTGCAGCGGGTGGTGTCCGGCTGACAGGATCGGGAAGGCCGTTTGGAACCGAAGTTCGCGAAGGAAGTCCGGGTGGACTCAATGGGGGCGCGCTTTGTGGGTGCTTGGTGATTTGTCGGCAGATTTCAAGCCGGACAGGTCTTTTCCGCCCCCCCCCCCGTCGCTCCGCTCCTCCCAGAGCGCCGAAAGGATCGGCGCACTCCAGATTGGTGCACTGGCATCCGTGGCGCATTCCGGCATGTGGAGTGCTCCGATTCTTTCTGAGTTCTGGGAACGCACGGAGTGCGGGGGCTGGTGGTGGACTCTTGCGCCCGAGATTCCCCCCCGTCGCTCCGCTCCTCCCAGAGCGCCGAAAGGATCGGCGCACTCCAGATTGGTGCACTGGCATCCGTGGCGCATTCCGGTATCTGGAGTACTCCGATTCTTTGGAGTTCTGGGAACGCACGGAGTGCGGGGGCTGGTGGTGGACTCTTGCACCCGAGATTCCCCCCCGTCGCTCCGCTCCTCCCAGAGCGCCGAAAAGATCGGCGCACTCCAGATTTTTGCTGGCCGGATGAGGCGCCGGTGGCGGTTTTATCCGCAGAGCAGGCCGCCGCGGCCCGTTTTACACTGCCAATTTCTTGCGCAGAATCTCGTCGATCACGGCGGGGTTGGCCCGGCCTTTGGTGGCTTTCATGACGAAGCCTTTGACCGCGTTGATCGCGGCCGGCTTGCCCGATTGGTAGTCGGCCACGCTCTTGGGATTGGCCGCGATTGCCTGGTCGCAGATCGCTTCGAGTTCGCCCAAGTCGCTGACTTGGACGAGGCCCTTCTTCTCGACGATGGCTCCGGGCTTTTCTCCTGTGGCGAACATGTCGGCCAGGACTTCTTTGGCCTGTTTGCCGTTGATTTTGCCGGATTCAACGAGGTCGGCCACTTCGGCAAAGTAGGCGGGAGGCAGGGTGGTGGTGGCGAGGTCGGGCTCGGTGGCCAGGAAATCGTTGATCAAGTAGTTGGCGACGGCGGACTTGTTCCTGGCCGGCGCGGCGGCCTGCTCGAAGTAATCGGCGAAAGGCTTTTCTGCGGCCAGGACATCGGCTTGATAGTCGGTGAGGCCGTAGTCACGGATGAAGCGGCCTTTTTTCTGGTGGGGGAGTTCGGGCAGGCGGGCTTGGGCGCGGTCGCGCAGGCCATCGGTGGTGCGGACGGGCAGGAGGTCGGGGTCGGGGAAGTAGCGGTAGTCGTGCGCGTCTTCCTTGGTGCGCATGAGGATGGTGGTGCCGGAGGGGTCGTCCCAGCGGCGGGTTTCCTGGCGGATGCTGCCGCCGGAGGAGACAATGCCGATCTGGCGCTCGATTTCGTAGGCCAGGGCGCGGCGGACGCCGCTGATGGAATTCATGTTTTTGACCTCGCACTTGGTGCCGAACTTCTCCTGGCCGGCGGGGCGGACGGAGACGTTGACATCGCAGCGGAGCTGGCCTTTCTCCATGTCGGCATCGCTGACGCCGCCGTAGATGAGGATTTGCTTGAGGGTGGTGAGGAAGGCGAAGGCTTCTTCCGGGGTGCGGAGGTCGGCCTCGGTGACGATTTCCATCAGCGGGGTGCCGGCGCGGTTGAAGTCGATCCCGCTGGTGCTGTCGAAGTGCTGGGACTTGGCGACGTCCTCTTCCAGGTGGATGCGGGTGAGGCGGATTTTTTTGCCGGCCTCGGCGATCGGTTCTTTCTGGGTTTCCTTGGGGAAGGCGAATTTGCCGAGGATAACATGGCCGCCCTGGCAGAGGGGCATGTCATATTGGGAAATTTGATAGTTCTTGGGCATGTCCGGGTAGAAGTAGTTCTTCCTGTCGAACTTGCAGAGATCGGCGATGGTGCAGTCGAGCATGAGGCCGGTGAGGATGGTGCGCTCGATGGCTTCGGCATTGGGGACGGGGAGGGCGCCGGGGTAGCCGAGGCAGACGGGGCAGACGTGGGTGTTGACGGCGGCGCCGTATTCGTTGCGGCAGCCGCAGAACATCTTGCTGCGGGTTTTAAGCTGGACGTGTACTTCCAGACCGATGACGGCTTCGTAGGACATGGGGGGAGGGGGAAGGTAAGAGGGATGAGGGAAGAAGTGAATTCAGTCGGTTGAAATGGGCGCCGGGTTTTGGTCGATGTGGGCGGGTGGTTTGTTCATTCGGTCTCCTGGCTTCTGACTTCTGGCTTCTAACTCCTCAGGCCAGCTCCGGCTTGCGTGCGGCCCAATCGTGGGCCGTTTCGTAGCTGTGGGCGGCTTGGAGGATGGCGGCTTCACCGAAGTGGGGGCCGATGAGCTGGAGGCCAATGGGGAGCCCGGAGGCAGTGAAGCCGCAAGGCAGGGAGAGGCCGCAGACGCCGGCCAGGTTGACGGCGATGGTGTAGATGTCGGCCAGATACATTTGCAGGGGATCGCTGGTTTTTTCGCCGAACTTGAAGGCGGGGGAAGGCGAGGTGGGGGTGAGGATGATGTCGCATTTCCCGAAGGCTTGCTCGAAGTCGCGGCGGAGGAGCTGGCGGACTTTCTGGGCCCGGTTGTAGTAGGCGTCGTAGTAGCCGGAGCTGAGAACGTAGGTGCCGAGGATGATGCGGCGCTTGACCTCGGGGCCGAAGCCTTCGGCGCGGGAGTTTTTGTAGCAGGTGAGGGGATCGGCGGCGGAGGCGCTGCGGTGCCCGTAGCGGACGCCGTCGAAGCGGGCGAGGTTGGCAGAGGCCTCGGCGGTGGCGATGATGTAATAGACGGCAATGGCGGCAGAAGTGTGAGGGAGGGAGACATCCACGACTTCCGCGCCCTCGGCGGCGTACCAATCAATGGCGGCGCGGACGGCGGACTGGACTTCGGGGTCCATGCCGGCGCCGAAGTATTCTTTGGGGATGCCGATGCGCAGGCCTTTGATGGGCTGGGGGAGTGCGGCGGTGTAATCGGGCACCTCCACCGGGCGGCTGGTGTTTTCCATTGGGTCATGCCCCGAGATGACGCGGAGGAGGAGGGCGGCATCCTCGACGGTTTTGGTGAAGGGGCCGATCTGGTCGAGGGAGGAGGCGAAGGCGATGAGGCCGTAGCGGGAGACGCGCCCGTAGGTGGGCTTGAGGCCGACGCAGCCGCAGAGGGCAGCGGGCTGGCGGATGGAGCCGCCGGTATCGGAGCCAAGGGCGGCGATGGCTTCGTTTGCGGCAACCACGGCGGCGGAGCCGCCGCTGCTGCCCCCGGGGATGCAGTCCGGATTCCAGGGGTTGCACGTTTTTTGATAGGCGGAGTGTTCGGTGGAAGAGCCCATGGCGAACTCATCCATGTTGGTGCGTCCGAGGAGGATGGCGCCGGCCTCGCGCAGCTTGCGGACGACGGTGGCATCGTAGGGGGCGGTGTAGCCCTGGAGGATGCGGGAGGCGCAGGTGCAGCCTTCGCCCCTCTGGTTGATGTTGTCCTTGAGGGCGATGGGGATGCCGCCGAGGGGCTTGCTGGTGTCGGCGTCGGCGGCCTGGGCGAGGGCGTCGGCGGCGTTGACCCGGAGGTAGCCCTGGATGCGGGGATCGACGGAATCGATCCGCGCGAGGAGATCGCGGACGATATCGGTGGGGGAAATCTCCTTGGCGGCGAGGCGGCGGCGGAGGGTGGCGATGGTGGAAGTGGCGAGGCTCATTCGACGATCTTGGGCATGAGGATGAGGTGGTCGGCCTGCTTGGGGGCATTGGCGAGTATGGCCTCGCGGTCCAGGCTGGGGCGTTCTTCGTCGGTGCGGAGGACGTTGGTGGGGAGGTGGGGGTCGATGGGATCGTTGGGGACGGAGGAAGTGTCCACGGCGGAGAGCTGTTCGACGTAGCCGAGGATGTTGCCCAGTTGCTGCTGGAAAAGGGCTTCTTCCTGGGGTGTGAGCTGGAGCCGGGCAAGTCCGGCGACGTAGGCCACATCGATGGTTTCGGTTTTCACGGTGAACGGTTCTAAACGGCGGGCCGGGGTGCCTCAAGCGATTAATCGGGTTGTGGGCGGCAGCGCGGGGGAGTAGTATCAAGGCATGAAGTTGTCCGTTGCGGTGCTGGGAGTGCTGCTGGCCGCCGGGTTGCCCGCCCGGTCCGGGGAACTGCTGGCCCTGGGATCGCTGGCCTCGCTGGGCCTGGAAGGAGGCGGCGAGGTGGTGGGCCGGGTGGTCGAGTTGAGTGAGTCGCATGTGCACGTGGTGGGAGCGGGCACCAACCGCAAAATCCCGTTCGCGGCATTGGATGCGGCAGCCCGGGCGCGTCTGGGGGTGGTATTGCCTTCCGCGCCGGGAGTGACGGAGATGGTGGTGGCCCGTCCAGGGATGGAGGGCGGATTGGCGGCGACCCGGGACCGGCTGCGCGAGGCGCTTGAACGATATGAGGATGCGGGCTGGGGGGTGCGTCCTGTGCGCTCCTGGTCCTACGGATACTTCGGGGTGCCTTATGGGTGGGGGTACGGGTGGCCGGTGGTGGGCCCCGCACCGGGCTGCCACCGGACCCATGGAGGCAGCTCCCTGCACCTCCAGGTGAAATTTTAAGTGCTTGAAAGCCCCATTTTGCAAGGTGTCCGCCGGGGATGGGTCCTGGACGATCCGGGACGGTGCGGTGGGCGAAACCTATCACCCTGAGCTGGGAATCGTGGCGGAGTGCCGGGCCTGGCTGGAGCAGCCGGAAATCGCGGAGGTGCTGGCGAGGGAAGGGACGGTACGGGTTTGGGATGTGGGGCTGGGCGCGGGCGGGGTGGCGGCGGCTCTGCTGGAGCGGCTGCGGGGAAGGCGGGCGGAGCTGGCCAGCTTTGAGCGGTCCACATCCCTGCTTGCCGCCGTGCTCGAGGAGCCCGATTTTTTCCCACATCTGGCAGTGCTGTCCCGGGAACTCTGGCAGCGCCGGCTGGAACCCGGACCGATCGATGTGGGGGGCTGCTCGTGGAGCTTGATCCTGGGAGACATCACCGAAACGATGACGGATTGGGCGGAGCGGCCTCCGGATTTGGTGATGTATGACATGCATTCGCCGAAGGCGCAGCCCGAATTGTGGGGCTTGGAGTTTTGGGAGAAGCGGGCCGCGGAGTGGCAAGGGGCGCGCGTGCTGGTGGCATTCCACACTCGGTCCACAGCGGTGCGGTCCACGCTCCTGGGCGCAGGATTTTTTGTGGGCGTGGGAGCCGGACTCGGCGGCAAGGAGGAAACCACCCTGGCCGGGACGGCTTCGGATTTGATCCTGCGCCCGCTGGACCCGCGCTGGCTGGAGCGCCTGGAGCGGTCCACTTCCGGCAGCCCGATCCGGGGCCACGGGTATGCCACCGGGTCGATCCCACAGGAGGACTTGGACCGCATCCGCCGCCATCCGCAATTTGCCCGGGGAACGCAGGATTGAGGCTTTCCGCCGGCTGCGATTGAGTTGGGCAGCGAATCGAGGGAAGATTTGCAGCGCAGCCAAAGGCATTCTTGCCTGGGGCAACCAACCCACAGGCAGGTGTGCCAGTGCGACGTTTTACAATCACACACCTTTCGGACAGGCTTTCTGCTTGTCGTGGCCGCAACCCCCATTACTTTGGTGGGTGCCTGCCATGCCTTCCCATGACCGAGACTTTGCGTTGACGTCGTATCTCGATGAGATCGGGAAAGTAGCCCTATTGACCCCGGCCGAGGAAAAAACGCTGGCCCGCAAAGTGCGCAAGGGGGATGAAAAGTCCCGGGAACGGATGATCCAGGCCAACTTGCGCCTGGTGGTGAAAATCGCCCAGGATTATGCCTCCTATGGCCTGCCTTTGCTGGACTTGATCTCAGAGGGGAACATCGGGCTGATGAAGGCGGTGGACCGCTACGATCCGAACCGGGGCACGAAATTTTCCACCTACGCGGCCTGGTGGATCAAGCAGGGGATCAAGCGCGCGCTGGCCAACCAGAGCAAAACCATCCGCCTGCCCGTCCACATGGTGGACCGCCTGGCGCGCATGCGCCGCCTGGCCGTGCAGCTGACCGAGGAACTGGGCCGGGAGCCGACCGATGAGGAACTGGCCGAGGAATTGCAGCTTCCCTTGAAAAAGGTCAAACTCCTGCACCGGGTCTCGATGCGCCCGGCCTCGCTGAATGCACTCTTGGGCGCGGATGAAGACGGCGCGGAACTGGGTGATCTGGTGGCCGATGAAAAGTCGCCAGACCCGGTGGCCATCTTGACCGACCGTGCGCTGCGCGGCTCACTGCGCCAGGTTTTGCATGTGCTCGACGAGCGGGAGCGCACGATTCTGGCGCTGCGCTTTCCGATGGATGATTCCGAGCGGGAATTGACCCTGGAAGAAGTGGGGAAGAAACTGAAGGTGACGCGCGAACGCATCCGCCAGCTGCAAAACCAGGCCTTGCGCAAGCTGCGGGATGAGCTGGAGCGGCGGGAGTCGCCTTACCTGGCGGCGAAGCAGGCGCGGACGCGGCGCTGACTTTTTTGGTGCCCAAAGCGCACGGTTCATGCTTAAACAGGGGGCATGGTCCTTTTGAAATCCGCGGTGGAACGACTCAAGAATGCCGTCCGGGACGTTCCGGACTTTCCCAAGGAAGGGGTTGTTTTCAAGGACATCACGCCGATTTTGCAGAACGCCCAGCTCTTCCGGCTGGCGGTGACGGTGATGGCGGACCGCTACCAGCGCCGCCAGGTGGACCAGATCGTGGCCATTGACGCACGCGGTTTCCTCTTCGCCAGCGCGGCTGCCTACGTGCTCGGGTGCGGGGTTTCGATCGTGCGCAAAAAGGGCAAGCTGCCTTACAAAACTGTGGAAGCCTCCTACGACTTGGAATACGGAAGCAACACGGTCCAGATGCATGTGGACGCGGTCAAGCCCGGGCAGCAGGTGGTCATCGTGGATGACGTCCTGGCCACGGGAGGCACGATGAAGGCCGCCATCGGGCTGGTGGAGGAACTGGGTGGAAAAGTGAGTGAGGCGGCCTGCTTCATTGAATTGAAATTCCTCCACGGGGCCCAGCGGATTGCTCCGGTGCCGGTGTTTTCGGTGATCCAGTATTGAGGGAGCCTTGATGAAACTGGTTTTGATCCCCGCTCTGGCCATCGGGCTGGGAGCACAGGCGGCTTGGGCGGCCCAGCCCTTGTCCGATTTGCCCGATGCGAGGAACCTGGCCCAGGCGGCGCGGGAGAACCAGGCCGGCGGGAAGGAAGAGGAAAAGGAGCAGGACGCTGCCGTCTGGAAGCACCCGGAAGCGGCCACTTACCGCTTGAAACTCCGCACCCTGGCCGCCATGCGCTGGCAGCGCTACCGCTTGCAAATCCCCCAAGGGACGCCTTCCGGACGGGTGGTGATGAAGGTCCGCTTGAAGCGGGATGGTGCGGTGGAGGACATCGAGTGCGTCCAGGGCCGCGAACACCGGGAGGTGGCGGCAGCCGCTAAAAAGCTGCTCAAGGAATTGAACGGGCAATTCAAGCCCTTCTCAGCCTCCTTAAGGGAAAAAGCGGGCGACATGCTGGTGGACCAGGTGGCGTTCACCCACTTTTAGAGCGGATAGAATGAATGCCGCTTCCGGCAGGATCGGGCCGCCCTGCCACATGCGCGCTTGATCCTGGGCCGGGTTTGGTGCCAATTTCATGCCTTTGAAACCGCCGGCCACCACCTCTACGGAACGCCCCCGGGCCCTTTGGCTGGCGCCGGCCATCCGGCTGATGAACCGGCTGTCGTTGCCGAAAAAATTCGCGCTGGTCAGTTTTTTCTTCGCGCTGCCCTTGGGACTGGTCCTCCTGTTTCTCCACCAGCGGATTGAACACCAGGTGCGGATCGCCCGGCTGGAGATGGATGGCGTGGCCTATCTGCGTCCGCTGAAGGCGCTCCATGACGAGCTGCCGCAGGCCGGGTCCCTGGCCCAGACCTATCTCCAGGGCCTTCCGTTCGCGGTCGAGCACTACCCGACACGCCAGGCGGAGATCGACCGGATCATGGACCAGCTGGCGGAGGTGGATGCCCGCCTGGCCGGGAAGCTGGGCACGGGCCAGCGCCACCGCATCCTCCGGGCGGGCTGGGAGGATTTGAAAGGCCAGCTGGGCAAGCTGACTCCGGAACTGGCCGGAGTCCAGTTCTCCAAGCTCCACGCCGATGTGGCCGACTTCATGGCCTTTGTGGGAGACCAAAGCAGGCTGATCCTGGACCCGGACCTGGACTCATATTACTTGATGGATGCGATCCTGCTGAAGCTTCCGGAGACGGGGGCGATTCTGGCCCGGACGCGCCAGCGGGTCGGCGCGGCGGGAGCCTCCGGACTGGACGACTCGGGGTTCAATGTCCTGGCCTCTGAGGCCGGGCTCATCCGTGCCAATCTGGACAAGCTGCGGCGCGGGTTTCAGGTGGCCTTTCAACACAATGCCGGTGGCACGCTCCAGCCGGCGCTGGAGCAGCCGCTGGCACAGTCCGTTTCCGCCACCACCACGCTGCTGGGGGTGATCGAAGACACCATGAAGCCGGGCGGCCAGGACCTGTTCAGCGCGGACCAATTCCAGAATGCCGCGGCCCTGGTCCTCATGAGCAACAACCGGCTCTGGGACCGCGCCGCGGACCAACTGAACATCGTCCTGGAAGCCCGCATCCGCGGGCTGCGCCGTGATCTTTGGGCGCTCATGGCCATCGCCCTGGCCGCGGTCTGCGCGGTCACTTACCTTTGGCTGGCCTTCTACCGGGCCACCACCGGCGCGGTGCGCCGCCTGCAGGAAGCCACGGAGCGGATGAAAGAAGGACGGGATGACATCCTGGTCGAATTGGACAACCGGGATGAGCTGGGCCAGGTGGGCAAGGCGTTCAACACCGTGGCCCGCCAATTGATGAGCGCCGGACGCAATTACCGCAGCATTTTTGACGGCTCACTCGACGGCATTTTCCGCACCTCGCTCGATGGGGTTTACCTCGAGGCCAATCCCGCGCTGGCCCGCATCTACAAATACCCCTCGGTCGATGCCTTCCTCCAGGGCATGGTCAAGGCGACCAACATCTACGTCGATCCCCAGCGCCGCAGCCAGTTCCGCGAGCAGATCGAGCGTGATGGCGAGGTGCGCGATTTCATTTCCGAGGTCCGCTGTGCGGACGGGGCCACCGTCTGGATCAATGAAAACGCGCGGGCGATCAAGGATGAGAAGGGCGGCGTGCTGTGTTATGAGGGCATTGTGCGCGACATCAGCGCGCAGATGGAAGCGGAGCGTGCGGTCAAAGAGGCCATGAAGTCCGCGGAGATGGCCAACCAGGCCAAGACCGAATTCCTGGCCAACATGTCCCATGAAATCCGCACGCCGATGAATGCGATCCTCGGTTTTGCGGAATTGCTCAAAGGCCTGGTTTCCGAGCCACGTGCCCAGAGCTACCTCCAGGCCATCGCCTCCAGCGGGGAAACCCTCCTGGCTTTGATCAATGACATCCTGGACCTTTCCAAGATCGAGGCCGGACGCCTGGAACTGCAATACGAAGCGATTGATGCTGGCCTGGTCATGCGGGACATCCGCCACATTTTTTCCCAGAAAGCGGAGCAGAAAGGGCTCGACCTCCTGTTGGAGGTGGATGAATCCGTGCCGGCCTCGCTTTGGCTCGATGAGGTGCGCTTGCGCCAGATTCTGTTCAATGTGGTGGGCAACGCGATCAAGTTCACCGAGCGCGGGCAAGTGGCCATGAGGGCTTCCGCGCGTCCGGAGTCCGGGAGCCATTGCACCCTGGTTCTGGAAGTGGAGGATAGCGGCATCGGCATTCCGGACGAGGAGATGCAGCGCATTTTCGAGGCTTTTTCCCAGCAAAGCGGGCAGAGCACCAAGAAATTCGGCGGCACCGGGCTGGGCCTCACCATCACGCGGCGCCTGACCGAGATGATGCAGGGGCGCATCGAGGTCAGCAGCCGCAAAGGCGAGGGGACTTCCTTCCGCTTCCTCTTCCCGGGAGTCAAGGTGGTCGAACAGCAGCGCCAGGCCCGGGCCGGCTTGGCCGAGCCGGTGCAGGACCTGGCCGACCTGGAGCCCGGCACGATTCTGGTGGTGGACGATATCGTGATGAACCGCGACCTGATCCGGGCCTTCTTCCATGGCACCCAGCACCGGCTGATCGAGGCGGGCAACGGCCAGGAAGCGATCGACATCGTGCGCCAGGAACGCCCGGACGTCATCCTCATGGACGTGCGGATGCCGGTGATGGACGGCCTGCAAGCCTCCCGCCTGCTCAAGGAGGACCCGGAACTGCGCCAGATTCCGGTGATTGTGGTCACCGCTTCCGCACTGCAGCAGGAGGAACAGCTCCTGCGCCCGATCTGTGAAGGGTTTATCCGCAAGCCGGTGAGCAAGTCTGACCTGGCTTCACATTTGCGCCACTTCCTCAAGAACAAGCCGATGGAAGCCCGGCGCAGCCCGCAGGCGCAGCAGCCGTCAGAGCCTGCCGGCAAAGCCGCGCCCATACCGGGGTTCGCGGGCCTGCGGGCCACCTGGAAGGAACTGATGGAGGCACCGCTGGTGGGGGGAGTGAAAGATTTCGCCGGGCATCTGGCCCAGGTGGCCTCCACTCACGGGCATGACGGGCTGGGCCGATACGCCGGACGGCTCCTGGCCGCAGCCGAGCGGTTTGATATGGCCGCAATGGAACAGATTCTGGCTGAATTTGAAGCCTTGGAGTCCGCATGAGCACACCCGCTGCCGCATCCGCCAAGCAGCTTGTCCTGATCGTCGATGACGTGCCGGAAAACCTCCAGGTGCTGGCCGGCTATCTGGCGGAAATGGGCTGCGAAGTGATGCCCGCGTCCAACGGGCCGCGGGCGTTGGCGCTGGTGCGCAACCGCCCGCCTGACCTGATTCTGCTGGACATCAACATGCCCGAGATGGACGGACTGGAAGTGTGCCGCAAGCTCAAGGAGGACCCGATGAGCCGGGCCTTGCCGGTGATCTTTCTCACCGCGCGCACCGATTCCCAGGACATCGTCCAGGGCTTTGAGGCCGGGGCGGTCGATTACATCACCAAGCCGTTCAAGGCCGCCGAGCTGAAGGCCCGGGTCCGGACCCAGCTCGAACTCAAATCCTCGCGTGACCTGCTCCAGTCGATGAACAAGGAGCTGCTCCGCCTCAACGAGCACTTGAAGAAGGTGAATGAGGAGAAAAACCGCTTTCTCGGCATCGTCTCCCACGACATCCGCGGCGCCTTTGCCAATGTGGTCTCGGTGTCCAATCTGCTGACCGACCCCGATCCGCTGGACAAAGACACGTCCTTGACGCTGCTGCGGCAGATCGGGCTGGAGGCGGAGCACATGATCGCCCTGGCGCAGAATCTGCTGCAGATCGATGTGATCGAGCGCATGGACTTCCGGCTCCAGTCCGAGCCAGTGGATGGGGCCGATGTGGTGGATTTTGCGCTGCATGCGCACCGCATGGCCGCGCAGGCCAAGCAAATGGACATCCGCACGGAAGCGGAGAAATTGTCCATCCGCGGAGACCGCATGGCCTGCCGCCAAATTCTGGCGAATCTGCTCTCCAACGCGGTGAAATATTCCCCGCAGGGCTCCACCATCACGGTGCGCCTTTATGGGCAGAATGAACGCGCCGTCTTCGCGGTGACGGATTTGGGCCCGGGCATATCCGATTCCGACCAGGTCCGCATCTTCCAGCCCTATGTGCGGCTGGGCACGCAGCCCTCGGGCAAGGAGCATTCCGTGGGCCTGGGCCTGGCCATTGTCAAACGCATGGTCGAGCACATGGGCGGGACGATCACGATCCAAAGCGCGCCGGGGCAGGGATCGACTTTCTTCGTGGCGCTGCCGCTGGCCAAGCCCGCCGATTGAAACGGGTGGGGCCGCTGTGCCTCATGCCCTTCTGTGCACCAGGAGCGATCGGGCAGGCAGGCACCTCGAGGGCCTTTCTCCTGTAGGGGGCGTGCGCCGCTTCCCCGGGACGCGGCGCGGTCCCCTACAAGAATTGGCGGGCTTCCCGCCAACCCGCTGCGGCTAGGCTCTAGAGCATTTCCGTATTAATATGATTTAATTGTCTGTACAACTGGTCTGGAAGTCCGTACCAAGCTTGGAATGCAACCTTATGGAATGGATTTAAGGAGACGGATCATCGCGGCCTGTGAACAGGGCCAGCGGGTGGTGGATATCATGGAACGGTTTTCGGTCAGCCGCAGCACGGTGGATCGTTATTGGAGGCGCTACCAAGACCAGGGTCATTGTCGGCCCGG
>Ga0209172_10001209_pt1 | contig 57638 bp, 57 predicted proteins | sample LarsenN4metaG_FD_184113 | JGI IMG/M metagenome (GOLD analysis project Ga0209172, IMG submission 184113) | Hot spring sediment bacterial and archeal communities from British Columbia, Canada, to study Microbial Dark Matter (Phase II) - Larsen... ...
CGTTCTACTTCGGGGGGACGTCCCTCCTGATCGTGGTGGGCGTGGCCCTGGATACGGTGCAGCAGGTGGAGTCCCACCTCCTGATGCGCCACTACGAGGGGTTCCTCAAGAAGTCGCGGGTGCGGGGTCGCATCTCCTAGCATGCGGCTGATCCTGCTGGGGCCTCCGGGCGCGGGGAAGGGCACCCAAGCCAAGCTGCTCGTGGACACGCTGGGCATCCCCCAGGTCTCCACGGGCGACATGCTGCGGGCCGCGGTGAAGGCGGGCACGCCCCTGGGGCGGGAGGCGAAGCAGTACATGGACCGGGGCGCGCTGGTCCCGGATGGGGTGATCGTCGGGCTGGTGAGGGAGCGGCTGCAGCAGGCGGATTGTACCCGCGGCTACATCCTGGACGGGTTCCCCAGGACGGTGGCGCAGGCGGAGGCGCTGGGGAAGACGCTGGCGGAGCTCAAGGCCAGCCTGGATCACGTCGTGAGCCTGGAGGTGCCTACGGAGGACCTGGTCCTGCGGATCGCGGGACGCCGCACCTGTCGGAATTGCGGGGCCATGTACCACGTGCGCTTCTCGCCCAGCCGGACGGCCGGCCGGTGCGATGCCTGCGGCGGGGACACGTACCAGCGGGAAGACGATCGGGAGGAGACGGTCCGGCGTCGGCTGCAGGTGTACACCGACCAGACCGCCCCCTTGATCGATTTCTATGCGGCCCGGGGTTTGCTCAGGCGGGTGGAGGGGACGGGAGAGATCGCCGACATCTTCCAGCGCATCCGGCGGGCCCTCGGCGCGTAACGCCACGCCCGGAGGGCGCCAGACGAGACGAATGACAGACCGGATCGTCCTGAAGGCCCCATGGGAGCTGGAGCTCTTGCGCCGCAGCAACCGGCTGGTCGCGGAGACGTTGCTCGCCCTGGCAGAGAGGGTGAAGCCGGGGGTGACGACGCTGGAGCTGGACCGGTTCGCCGAGTCCTACCTGCTGGCGCGTGGGGCCAAGCCGGCGTTCAAGGGCTATCGGAACTATCCCTTCACCCTCTGCACGTCGATCAACGAGCAGGTGGTGCACGGCCTGCCGTCAGACCGGCGGCTCGAAGAGGGGGACATTCTGAGCCTGGACATGGGCGCCCTCGTGGACGGCTACTACGGGGACTCAGCCGTCACCGTGCCCGTCGGGCGGATCTCGACGGAGGCGGACCGGCTCCTCCGGGTGACCCGGGAATGTCTGGACCGGGCCATCGCCGCGACCCGGGATGGGGCGAGGCTGGCGGACATCAGCGCCGCGGTGCAAGGGCATGCCGAGGCCCACGGGTTCTCCGTGGTGCGCGTCTTCGTGGGCCATGGGATCGGCAAGGCCTTGCACGAGGCCCCGCAGATCCCGAACTTCGTGGACCCCGCGCGCGGCCGCGGACCGGTGCTGAAACCCGGCATGGTGCTGGCCATCGAGCCCATGGTGAATAGCGGGGGTCCCGAGGTGCGCGTCTTGCCGGACCAGTGGACCGCGGTGACCGCGGACGGGTCGCTCTCGGCGCACTTTGAACATACGGTAGCGATCACAGAGAACGGGACGGAGGTCCTGACCGCCCTGGACGGCGTGCACGCCTGAGGGGACACAGGGCCCGGGGTAGTCGAGGCGCATGCCCAAAGAAGAGGCCGTCGAGGTCGAGGGGACGGTGGTGGAGCCGCTCCCCAACGCCATGTTCCGGGTGCAGCTGGAGACCGGTCACAAGGTCCTGGCTCACATCTCCGGCAAGATGCGTATGCACTTTATCCGCATCCTGCCGGGGGACAAGGTCATCGTGGAGCTGTCGCCCTACGACCTCAGCCGGGGGCGGATTATTTACCGGTACAAATGAGCATGTTGGATTGACGAATGTCGATCTCCGATTGATCCCGTCGGCCGGGTTTCGCCGATCGGAAATCGCCAACGACAATCGGCAATAGGGTGGATTGGTATGAAGGTCCGGGCGTCGGTGAAGACGATCTGCGAGAAGTGCAAGGTGATCAAGCGCAAGGGGATCATCCGGATCGTCTGCGAGAACCCGAAACACAAGCAGCGGCAGGGCTAACCCGGATTCTTCGCGAACTCGTTCGCGAAGAATCACGGGAATGACCAATTATCCAATGATCAATGACCAACAGCGAAGAGAATCCGCATCCGGTGACCTGAGAGCGCGCAGGGCGCGCACACCGTCATTGGGATTTGGTCATTGGTCATTGGTCATTTTGTCCGGATAGTTCACGAGTCGCTTGGTGGATTCTCCGGCCCAAATTACCGGGCCGGGGATACAAGGAGGCATGCGTGGCCAGGATTGCTGGTGTGGATCTGCCGCGGGAGAAGCGGCTGGAGGTGGCCCTGACCTACATCTATGGCATTGGGCGGCCCTCGGCCCAGCGGATACTGGAGGAGGCCGAAGTCGCCCCCGAGATTCGGGTCAAGGATCTGACTGAGGATCAAGTCAACAAGCTCCGTCGGGCCATCGAAGGCAACTACCGGGTCGAAGGCGACCTGAAGCGCCAGGTGTCCATGAACGTCAAGCGCCTCATGGACATCGGCTGCTATCGGGGGCTGCGGCACCGCCGGGGGCTGCCCGTGCGGGGCCAGCGGACCAGCACTAACGCCCGGACCCGCAAAGGCCCGCGTCGCACCGTGGGGGTCAAACGGTCCGCCAAGGCCAGCCCCACCGGGAAGGCCTAAGCACTGGACCATTGAGGGGAGGAGAGGATGGCAACACCGGCCAGTCGGCCCGCTGGGGCGCGACCGAGCAAGAGGGAGGGGAAGGGTGTCACCCACGGCGTCGCCTGCATCCAGGCGACGTTCAACAACACCATCGTCACCATCACCGATGGCGCGGGCAACGTGGTGACCTGGGCCAGTGCCGGCAGCGTGGGATTCAAGGGATCCCGCAAGAGCACGCCCTTTGCTGCCCAGATGGCCGCCGAGGGTGCCGCCAAGAAGGCCATCGCCCAGGGCATGAAAGAGGTGAAGGTCTATGTCAAGGGGCCAGGCGCCGGCCGGGAAGCGGCCATCCGCTCCCTCCAAGCAGCCGGGCTGGAGGTGACGGCGATCAAGGATGTGACCCCCATCCCCCATAACGGCTGCCGGCCTCGCAAGAGGCGACGCGTTTAGGACCGTGCGACCGTGCTGCTGTGGTGCCGTGCTGCGGTCCGGGAACGGCGGCACGGCGGGACTGCAGCACCGCAGCCCACAACGTAAGGAGTCAAGTTCGTGGCACGACATACCGACCCGGTGTGCAAGCTCTGCCGACGAGAGGGACTGAAGCTCTTCCTCAAGGGTGATCGATGCTTCACGCTCAAGTGCGCCATCGAGAAGCGGAACTATCCGCCCGGGGAGCACGGCCAACGCCGATCCAAGCCGTCGGCGTACGGCCTCCAGCTTCGCGAGAAGCAGAAGATGAAGCGCATCTACGGGGTCCATGAGACCCAGTTCCGCAACTACTTCAAGATGGCCGCGCGGCAGAAGGGAATCACCGGGGAGAATCTGGTCCGCCTGCTGGAGCAGCGTTTGGACAACGTGGTGCACCGCCTGGGGTTCGGCGCATCCCGCCCCCAGGCGCGCATGCTCATTGGCCACGGCCACATTCGAGTCAACGGCCGCCGCGTGACCATCCCGGCGTACCTGGTCCGGGCCGGCGATGTGGTGGAGGTGACGCCGGCCAGTCGCGACCGTGAGGCGATCAAGGTCGCCCTGGAAGGCGCCAAGAAGCGCCGGGTACCCCCCTGGCTGGAGCTGGATGCGGCGAACTTCAAGGGCACGGTCCGCACCCTTCCCAGCAAGGAAGAGATGGCCATCCCGGTGCAGGAGCAGTTGGTGGTCGCCCTGTACTCGAAGTGAGGCGGGCAGGGAGAGGCGAATGATTCAGAAGTTCAAGGGATTCCAAAAGCCCAAGCGGCTGGATTGCGAGCTTGAAACCCTCACCAGCACCTACGGGAAGTTTTTCGCAGAGCCACTGGAGCGCGGCTTCGGCCTGACGCTCGGCAATGCCCTTCGACGGGTGCTCCTCTCCTCCATCGAAGGGGCCGCCATCACCTCGGTGCGCATCGCGGGGGTCCTGCATGAGTTCTCCTCGATCCCCGGGGTGAAGGAAGATGTCACCGACATCATCCTGAATCTGAAGCAGGTCCGGTTGAAACTCAACGTGGACCATCCCAAGACCCTGACCCTGAAGGCGGCGGGGGAGGGGGAGCTGCGGGCCTCCCAGATCACCCCCGACCCCGACGTCGAGATCCTGACGCCGGACCAGTACCTGTGCACCCTGGACAAGGACGGCAAGGTGGACATGGAGCTGGAGGTCCGCCGCGGCCGGGGCTATGTCCCGGCGGAGCGGAACAAGCGGGAGGGGATGCCGGTGGACGTGATCCCCATCGACGCCATCTTCTCCCCCATCCGGAGGGTGAACTTCCAGGTGGAGGATACCCGCGTCGGCCAGGCCACGGATTACAACAAGCTCATCCTGGAGGCCTGGACGGATGGGTCGGTACTCCCCCAGGATGCGGTCGCCTACGCCGCCAAGATCCTCAAGGACCACCTCAGCATGTTCATCAACTTCGAGGAGGAGCCGGAGGCCGAGGAGGAGGTGGCGGACGAGGGGCGGGAGCGGATGGTCGAGAACCTGGCCCGCTCCGTGGACGAGCTGGAACTGTCGGTGCGCTCCGCCAACTGCCTGAAGAACTCCAATATCCGTCACATCTTCGAGCTGGTGGAGAAGACCGAGGCCGAGATGCTCAAGACCAAGAACTTTGGCCGGAAGTCGCTGAACGAGATCAAAGAGATCCTGGCGAGCATGGGACTCAGCCTCGGGATGAAGCTGGACGGGCCGGTGGGCGAAGCCGCCCGGCGGAAGGTGGCCAAGGGGTAGGGCGGCGGCTGGACGGGGAGACCAAGGGCGATGCGGCACAGGCATGCGGGACGGAAGCTCGGACGGACGACCGCGCACCGGGAGATGATGATGCGCAACCTGGTGACGTCGCTGCTCCTGTACGAGAAGATCATCACCACGGCTGCCAAGGCCAAGGAACTGCGCAGCCTGGCCGAGAAAATGGTCACGCTGGCCAAGCGGGAGGACCTCTCGGCCCGGCGCCAGGCGGCCGAGGTGGTCAACGACGACAAGGCCCTGCAGAAGCTCTTCGACACCCTGGGCGCGCGGTACCGGGACCGAAACGGGGGCTATACGCGGATCACCAAGCTGGACTACCGGATGGGGGATGGGGCGCCCCTCGCCGCCATCGAGTTCATCGGGGTCGAGCCGGCGCCCGAGCCAAAGGGCGAAGGTCCCGCCAAGGCGGGACGCCGGAGACGGCGCCGACGGCGGGGCAAGGGGGGCGGTGCGCCGGCCGAAGTGCCTGCCCCGGCCGCCTCCGAGGCGTAAGCTCGTCTTCTCGGAAGAGCGACAGGCGCCCTCTCGCATTTGTCCTGCGGGAGGGCGTCATCCTTTCAGATCTCAGGCGACGGATGGCACGGCGAAGGGGGTGTGCTCTGGCCGCGCCTCCGCCCGGTTGGAGATGGTGAAGAGATAGCCGTCCAGCACATAGTGGATCAGCAGGCAGCTCAGGACACCCATGTAGTAGTATTGCTGGAAGCTCAGACCGAGCGGGTCCAGGCTCGCCGCCCCCAGCAGCACTGCGAAGAGGAGGAGGGTCACCAGGAGGCAGAAGCCGTAGAAGTACCAGGCCGCCCGTCCCCCGCCGCATAACCTGGCAACGAGTCGTGAATCGATCAGCCCGCGCTCCTTGCGCACCTTCTGGATGTACCAGACAAGCCCCAGGTACTGGATCGAGTGCCAGGCGTTGACGGACTGGAAGGCGAGCTCCAGGCGCACTCCTGACGCAGAGAGCGGTACGAAGAAGACGATGACCGTGGTGACCCCGATCAGGAGGGTCTTCGGGCTGTTGAGGCATCCCTGCCGGAACTCGGTCACCGTCTTGTGGATCCACGCTGAGAGGAGGACGGCGAAGACCACCCATACGGCCCAATAGGTGACGGGCACCATGAGGAACGAGGGGATCAGGATCTGCACGTCGCCCAGCAGGAAATTGCTATGGACTAGCTTGTAGGCGGCGATGGGATAGATGGAGATCATCAGCAGGCTGTAGTCCACCAGCCTCGACCACAGGGGCTCGGGATGGCCGGCCCGCTTGCGATAGATGTCGGTGAGATATGCGTTCTGGTGCAGGACATGGACGGAGGCAGCAAAGATGAACACACTGAGGAGGATTTGGAAGTTCACCAGCGTCCAGTACGCCACGAAGGCGGGCACCAGGATGGCGCTGGCCAGGAGCAGCCAGTGATGGGAGCGCCGGAACCGCGGATCCAGAAACGTCGCGGTGTAGGTGGCGAAGAGGTGGGGGCCTCCGATGAGGGCGGTCACACCCAGGTTGATGGTCTGCGAGGAAGTTCCCCACCACACGAAGAACAGCACAACGGGCACGATGGCCGCGCTGCCGATGAGCCAGCCCATGTCCCACGCGGGCCCGTGAATCCAGAGGGAGCGGGCGGCGTGAGGTTGAATTCCCCAGGGCATGGTTGGCGATTGCTCCATGGTCCCTTGCTCGGCCCCAGGCCGATCACGCTCGGTCCAGGACGGGGCCAATGTCGCAGGCACGTGCAGCGTGGAGCCCTCTGCGCTCGAGCGCCAGCAGGATTTCCCGCCGGGTCTCACCGGTCTCCGGGTAATCTACTACAGTCCTAAGTGGTCGAAGGTCAAGCCGTTTTTCTTGAACAAACCCCGGAGGCAGGCTTGCCCGTCTGCGTGCACTCGTGGTAAGAAACAGCCCCGGCTCGAAGGCGCCTGTCCCGCGCTGCTGAGGGAGCGCGGGACCGTGCTCGCCGGGGACCGACGCTGCGGGGGCAGGGGAACCAGGAGTGTTGGATGCCCACATTCACGATTGCGGTGATTCCCGGGGATGGGGTAGGCATCGAGGTGGTGGCGGAGGGGCGGAAGGTCCTCGAGGCCGTGGCGAGGCGCGAGCGGAACCTCCGGCTCCGCTTTACGACCTTTCCGTGGGGGAGCGGCTACTACCGGAAGCAGGGCCGGATGATGCCGGCCGAGGCCCTGGATACGCTGCGGAGGTTCGATGCGATCTATTTGGGGGCCATCGGGGACCCTTCGATCCCAGATCATATCACGCTCCATGGCCTCCTGTTTCCCATCCGCCGGGAGTTCGATCAGTACGTGAACGTACGGCCCGCCTACCTGTACGCGGGGGCTCCCACCCCGCTCGCCAACAAGGCCCCGGGCAGCATTGACATGCTGGTAGTCCGGGAGAACACCGAGGGCGAGTATGCGGACGCCGGCGGCCGCATCTATCGGGGCTTCCCGGACGAGGTGGCCGTCCAGACCAACATCTTCACCCGGCGTGGCACGGAACGGATCATTCGCTTTGCCTTCGATCAGGCGCGCTCCCGCCGGAAGCACCTGACCTCCATCACCAAGTCCAACGCCCTCGCCCACAGCATGGTCTTTTGGGACGACGTCTTCCGCCAGGTGGCGCCCGACTATCCGGGGGTGAAGACGACCTCCATGCTGGTGGATGCCGCCTGCATGAACTTCGTGCGCCGGCCCGAGGCCTTTGACGTGGTGGTGGCCAGCAACCTGTTCGGGGACATCCTGACGGACCTCTCGGCGGCGGTGGTGGGGGGCATGGGACTCGCGCCCGCGGCCAACCTGAATCCCACCCGGAGATTCCCGTCCATGTTCGAGCCGGTGCACGGCTCGGCCCCGGACATCGCGGGAAAGGGCGTCGTGAACCCCATCGCGGCGATCTTGACGGGCGGCATGATGCTGGACTTCCTGGGGGCGAAGCGGGCCGCGGCCCGGATTCAGAAGGCGGTGTCGGTCGTCCTGGCCCAGGGCACGGTGCGGACGCCCGATCTGGGCGGCCGGTCGAAGACTCCGCAGGTGACAGAAGCCCTCCTCGAACACCTCTGAAGACTTGGCGGGTGGGCAATCAGGCAATCAGGAGTTCCGAGGTGCCAGGTCGCCGAATTGCCAGGTGGCCTGGTCAGCCGGGAGGCGCTCCGATCGGGAAGCGCAATTTCCCTTGCCTGACGTGACGCGAATGTGTTAAGAAAAAGATTCCGCCAATTCCGCGGGTCACCGTCTGTGACCCGCCGCCACCGTTCCAGGAAGTCCGCGAAACCACGAGGCGAGCGATGAAAAGACCCGAAACAGCCAAGATCCGTAACATTGCCTTGGTGGCCCACGGCAGCGCGGGCAAGACGACCCTGACCGAAGCCATGCTCTTTACCGCCGGGGCGACGACTCGCCTCGGCCGGGTAGAGGACGGGACCACCATTACGGACTTCGACGAGGACGAGATCCGGCGTAAGATCAGCATCAGCGCCGCTCTGGCGTGGTGCGAGTGGAAAGGGTGCAAGTTCAACCTTGTGGACACGCCGGGGTTCGCCGCCTTCCTCACCGACGCCAGGAACGCCCTGCGGGTTGTGGATGGGGCCGTAGTAGTGGTGGGCGCCCCGGACGGGGTGAAGGTCCAGACGGAGAAGGTGTGGAGCTACGCCGCCGCCCAGGACCTGCCCCGGGTCATCTACCTCTCCAAGATGGACCGGGAGCGGGCCGACTTCACCCGCGCCCTGGAAGACGTGCGGAAGAATCTCTCCCCCAAAGCCGTCCCGGTGCAGGTGCCCATCGGGCAGGAGGCCGGATTCGCCGGAGTGGTGGATCTGGTCCGGATGCGGGCGATCCGGTTCGCGACCGACGGCTCCGGCAAGGCGACGGAGGGGGACGTCCCCGCCGACGTAAAGCCCCTGGCCGAGACGCAGCATGCCGCCCTGGTGGAGGCGGTGGCCGAGGCCGACGATCGCCTCTTGGAGAAGTACCTGGAGAGCGGGGAGCTGACCGAGGCCGAGTTTCGCGAGGGGCTCACCCGGGGGATCCGGGACCAGAAATTGTTCCCGGTCCTGTGCGGCGCCCCGCCCCGGAACATCGGGGTCTCCCCCCTCCTGGACCTCCTGGCGGAGGCCTTCCCCTCGCCCCTGGATCGGCCGCCCGTCGAGGGGATAGATTTCAAGGGGAACGGGACCATCCGGCGCGAGGTCAAGGACGACGCGCCGCTGACGGCGCAGGTCTTCAAAACCGTGGCGGACCCCTATGCCGGCAAGGTGACCATGTTCCGGGTGTATGCCGGGACCATGACCTCGGACTCCACCATCTTCAACGCGACCAAGGGCGCCAGGGAGCGGGTGGGACAACTGCTGCTCCTGCGAGGCAAGCAGCAGACCCCCGTGGAGGCGCTGGGAGCCGGCGACATGGGGGCCGTGGTCAAGTTGAAAGAGACCGGGACCGGCGACACCCTGTGCGACGAGAAGGGAGCCATCCGCCTGCCCGAGATCGTCTTCCCCGCGCCGGTCATCTCTTTCGCCGTGGAGCCCAAGGCCAAGGGAGACGAGGACAAGATGAGCACCGCCTTCACGCGGCTCCGGGAGGAGGATCCGACGATCCAGGTCCGCTATGACTCCCAGACCAAGGAGACGGTCGTGTCGGGGATGGGACGGGCCCACGTGGAGATCGTGGCGGAGCGCCTGAAACGGAAGTTCGGGGTGGACGTGATCCTCAAGACGCCGCGGGTCCCGTACAAGGAAACCATCAGGGCCCGGGCGCGCGAGGTCCAGGGGCGCCACAAGAAGCAGACCGGAGGTCGGGGACAGTTCGGCGACTGCTGGATCCACATGGAGCCCCTGCCGCGGGGGGGCGGCTTCGAGTTTGTCAACCAGATCGTCGGCGGCGCCATCCCGCGGAACTTCATCCCGGCCGTGGAGAAGGGCATCCTGGAGGGGATGGAGCGGGGACCCGTGGCCGGCTTTCCGGTCGTGGATCTCCGGGTGACCCTCTACGACGGCTCCACCCATCCCGTGGATTCCTCCGAGCTGGCCTTCAAGCTGGCCGGACGGCTGGCCTTCCGGAAGGCGGTGGCCCAGGCCAAACCCACCCTCCTCGAGCCCATCATGACGGTCGAGGTGGTGGCCCCGGGAGACTGTATGGGGGACATCGTGGGGGACCTGAACAGCAAGCGGGGGCGCGTCCTGGGCATCGAGGCCAAAGGGCGCAACCAGGCCGTGAAAGCCCACGTCCCCTTGGCGGAGATGCTGGAGTACGACCCCCGGCTCCGGTCCATCACGGGTGACCGGGGGGACTACACCATGGAGTTCTCCCACTACGAGGAAGTTCCGGGCCAAATCCAGGAGCGGATTGTGGCCGAAGTGAAGCGCCCCGTGGAAGAGGAAGAAGAATAATCCTGCCTGCTTGACCCCGCCTGTGCGGGGCGAGGTGGGCGCCTCGGGTCGCGATTTTTCCCTTGCGCGTCTCGGGGTGCCGTGCTATCGTTCGCATTCGAGTGGGCATACTGCCCACTCTTTGTTTTTCGCGGGTGTCCCGCGGGGTTTTGGCGGGATGCCGCGGCCGTCCGGAGGGGCGGCCAGCGACTCCACATGACGCGACGCGGTGGTTCAGGGATCGGGCACCGCCCGACAGCGGTAGCGGAGCGCGTCCGCAGCCTGGCCCAGCCAATCTTGAGGGATCGCGGGTTGGAACTGGTGGATGTCGAGTTTCGCCGGGAGAGCCGGGGATGGATCCTGCGGCTCTACATGGACCGCGCGGGCGGCGTGACGCTGGATGACTGCCAGCGGGTGAGCGAGGAACTCGGAGACCACCTGGACGTGGAGGATGTCATCGACCACCCGTACGCTCTGGAGGTGTCCTCCCCCGGCCTGGATCGGCCCCTCACCCGCGAATCGGATTTTGTCGCCTTCGCCGGGAAAGCGGCTCGGATCACCACCCACGAGGCCATCCAGGGCCAGCGCAACTTCCGCGGTCGCCTGGCCGGCCTGGTTGACGGGGTGGTGTTCCTGGACCTCCCGGATGGCCGCCGGGTCCGCATCCCGCGGGGGCTCATTGTCAAAGCGCGACTGGAGATCGAACTGTAGCCCAAGGACCTGGGCGCCCCGCCACAGGCGGCCGGCGCTCACGGGAGGCATTGCATGGACCTGATGCAGGTCATTGATCAGATCGGACGAGAGAAAGGGATCGAGAAGGAGATCCTCATCGAGGCCGTCGGGGCCGCTATTCTCTCGGCGTCCCGGAAGGGTCTACCGGCCGCGCAGGCGACATTAGACCTGCGGGTGGACTTCGACGGGAAGTCTGGTCAGTTCAAGCTCTACGCCGTGAAGCGAGTGGTCGAGGCCCCCACGAATCTCAAGATCGAGATCAGCCTGGAAGAGGCCCGGAAGATCAACCCAGTGGCCCAGATCGGGGACGAGGTCAAGAGCCCGGTTCCGGTCCAGGCCGGCAGCTTCGGCCGGATCGCCGCGCAGACCGCCAAGCAGGTGATCATCCAGCGGGTCCGCGAGGCGGAGCGGGATTCGGTGTACCAGACCTTCAAGGAGAAGGAGGGCGAACTGGTCCACGGGGTGGTCCAGCGAGTCATCAAGGGCAACGCCATCCTCAATATCGGCAAGGCCGAGGCGATCCTGCCGGTCCGGGAGCAGTTGCCGCGCGAGGAATTCCGGGTGGGGGATCGGGTGCGGGCCTACATCCTGGACGTCAAGAAGACCTCCAAGGGATCCCAGATCGTCGTCTCCAGGACGCACCCGGGATTCTTGAAGCGCCTCTTCGAGTTGGAGGTCCCGGAGATCTACGAGGGGATCGTCGAGGTGCGCGCCGCCGCGCGCGAGGCGGGGGAGCGGGCCAAGATCGCCGTGGTCTCCAAGGACAGCAATGTAGACCCGGTCGGCGCCTGCGTGGGATATCGGGGGGCCCGGGTCCAGGCCATCGTCCGGGAACTTCAGGGCGAGAAGATCGACATCATTCCCTGGCGGGAGGACCCGGCCGCCTTCGTCCGGGCCGGGCTGGCCCCGGCCGAGGTGCAACAGGTCAGCATGGATTCCGAGACGCGGACGCTCCGGGTGGTGGTGGGTGACGACCAGCTCTCCCTGGCCATCGGACGGCGCGGGCAGAACGCGCGGCTGGCGGCAAAGCTGGTGGGCTGGAAGGTGGACATCCGGAGCACCTCGGAGCTTCAGCGCGAGGCCGAGGCCGCCCTGTCGGGACTGATGGCGGGAGAGCCGCGGCCGGAGGCGGTGCCGCCCGTGGACGAGGCGGCCGCGGTGGAGCAGCTCACGGCGCTCCCGGGCGTGGGGGAGAAGCTGGCCACCCGGCTCGTGGCGGCCGGCTATACCGGTCTCTCGGCCCTGGCGGATGCCACGGCCGAGGCCTTGCAGGAGATCGAGGGCATCGGCCCCAAGAGTGCAGAGAAGATCCTCAACGCGGCGCGCGAGGCACTGGCTGCTGCGAAGAGCGGCGCCTCGCCGGAGGCGGACGCCCTGGCAGCGGCCGTCCCCGACGGGGAGGCCAACGAGGCCGAGCGGTAGGCGACCGGGGAGTCCTGTGGCATGGCCCGGCCCATCCTGCGGACCTGCGTGGGCTGCTGGAAGCGTCAAGCGCAGCAGGCGCTGGTTCGAATCACCATGGATCCTTCGGGGGATGTGGCGGTGAACCCGCGGCATCCCCGCGGTCGGGGGGCGTACCTGTGCCCCTCGCTGGCCTGCCTGGCTCGAGCCTGGGATCGGCAGGCCTTCTCGCGGGCCTTCCGGCGAAAGTCGCCGGGCCTCGAGATCGGGGCATTGCGAGCGCGCTTCGAGGAGGCGTTTCAGCGACGAGGGGTCATCACTGGCTAACCCGGTTCGGTCCGGCGCAGGGAAGCGGGACGGGGCGGATCGTCTCGCGGAGGATGGCAGCGTGGGAACGGTTCGAGTGTACGATCTGGCAACAAAGTTTCGCCTGACCACCAAGGAGGTTCTGGAGCGGCTCCAGGCGGCGGGAATCGAGGCCACGACCTTCACCAGTGCGGTGGAGGAGCAGCCGGCCCGTGAGATCCTCTCGCAGCCGGTGGCCCGGATCCCGGCCCGGACGATTCGACCGGGAAGCGGACTTCCGATTAAGCCCGCGGCGCGGCGCACGACCCGCACCAGGGCGACGGCCACCCCGGCGAGTCCGACCGCCACCCCCAAGCCACCGGCCAAACCGCGAACTCGAGCCAAGGTGGCCCCCAAGGGAGGAACCGCAACCGAACCAACGCCCCGGCCCCAGCGGTCGGCCGTGGCCGCCGCGGCTCGCCTGAAGCCCCTGGTGGTGACGTTGGATGCGCCCACGGTAGAACCGGCGACACTGGTGGCCCCATCCGCCGAGCCGGCGGTTCCACCCCCGGGAATACCGCCGCTGGGAGCGCCCCCTGCCGCCGTCCCACCATCGGTGGCACCGGCCCCGGCGGCTGCCGCCGCGCCGGCTGCGCCCGTGGAGGCCCCACCCTCGGCACCGCCGCAGGTGGTGCCGCCGCAGGTGGTGCCGCCGCAGGTGGTGCCGCCGCAGGTGGTGCCGCCGCAGGTGGTGCCGCCGCAGGCGGGTGTGCCCGTTCCCTCTCCGCCTCCGGCGGAAGCGCCGGTCAGGCGGCCGGAGGTTCTTGAACCTCCGAAGCCGGCGGTGGAGCTGCCGAAACCCGCGCCCGCCCGGCCCGCGACGCCATCCCGGAGGCGGGATGCGCACCGACCCATGCCGCGACGGGAAGAGCGGGCGATGCGGCCGGCCGACGCCCCGGCGGTCATGGAGCCCCCCCCCGCGGCTGCGGCGCCTCCCCAGGCGCCCCCGCGGCCGACGGTCGAGCCCCCGCGGCCGGTTGTCGCCGAGACCCAGGCGCCCGATATCGGCGCGCTGGAGGCGCCACCGGGGGCGGAATACCTGCCTCCCATCGAGCCGGAGCTTCCCCTTCCGCCGGCGCCAAAGGCCCCGGTCAGGGAGGCGCCGCCGATTCCCAGGCTGAAGCCCCCGGTCCCGCCCCCACCGGTGACGCCGACGGTCAAGGTCCTCAAGGTCGGCGAGGGCATGACCCCCAAGGAGTTGGCGGAGCGGATGTCCGCCACGCCCAGCGACGTGATCAAGCGGCTGATCAAGCTGGGCGTCCTGGCCGCCATCAACACGCCCATCGACCCCGAGACCATTGGCAAGGTGGCCGAGCAGTTCGGATATACGGTGGAGCGGGCCTCGCCCGAGGAGCTGGTGGAGGAGGTGGTGCAGGTCGAGGACCCTGCCTTGCTCAAGCCCCGGGCCCCGGTGGTCACGGTCATGGGGCACGTGGACCACGGCAAGACCTCGCTCCTGGATGCGATCCGCCATACCAGCGTGGCCGCCACCGAGGCGGGGGGCATCACCCAGCACATCGGCGCGTACGAGGTGGAGGTGCCGGGTCACGCCGTCAGCCGCGTCGTGTTTCTGGATACGCCCGGTCACGAGGCCTTCACGGCCATGCGGGCGCGCGGGGCGCAGGCGACAGACATCGTGGTCCTGGTCGTGGCCGCAGACGACGGAGTCATGCCCCAGACCATCGAGGCCATCAACCACGCCAAGGATGCGAAGGTGCCGATCCTGGTGGCGATCAACAAGATCGACAAGCCCAACGCCGATCCAAACCGTATCAAGCAGCAGTTGACGGAGTACGGCCTGGTCCCGGAGGAGTGGGGCGGGGATACGATCTTCGTCCCCGTATCGGCCAAGCGTCGCGAGGGGATCGAGAATCTGCTGGACAATCTCCTGGTCCTAGCCGAGGTCCAGGAGCTGAAGGCGAACCCGGACAAGCCGGCCCGAGGGGTGGTCATCGAGGCCGAGTTGGACAAGGGGCGCGGCCCCGTGGCCACGGTCCTGGTCCAGAGCGGACGCTTGCGGGTCGGAGAAGCGGTGGTGGCCGGCCTGCATCACGGCCGGGTGCGCGCGATGATCAACGACAAGGGCAGGAAGCTCCAGGAGGCCGGCCCGGCCACCCCGGTGGAGATCCTGGGCCTCTCGGGGGTGCCGCTTGCGGGCGACACCTTCGCCGTGGTGGGGGACGAGAAGAAGGCGAGACAGATCGCCGTGGCCCGGCAGGAGAAACACCGCCAGGAGATCATGGTGAGCCAGCCGAAGGTCACCCTGGACGTCCTGCACCAGCAGATCCAGCAGGGCGCGGTGAAAGAGCTCCGCATGATCCTCAAGGGGGACGTTCAGGGCTCGGTCGAGCCGCTGCAGGAGTCCCTGGAGCACCTGAGCACCGAGCAGGTGCAGGTCAAGGTCATCCACAGCTCCGTCGGGGCCATCACCGAGAGCGACGTGATGCTCGCCTCGGCCAGCAATGCCATCATCGTCGGGTTCAACGTCCGGCCCGAGCCCAAAGCCCAGCGGCTGGCGGAGCAGGAGCATGTGGACGTCCGCCTCTACACCGTGATCTACGACGCCATCAACCAGGTCAAGGCCGCCCTGGAAGGCCTGCTGGAGCCGCAGTACGTGGAGCGGGCGCTGGGTCGCGTGGAGGTCCGCCAGATCTTCCATATCTCCAAGGTGGGGACGATTGCCGGCTCCTACGTGGCGGAGGGCAAGGTGGTGCGGGACGCCCGGGTGCGGGTGGTGCGCGACGGACAGGTGGTTCACCAGGGGAAGATCGGCTCGCTGCGACGGTTCAAGGACGACGTCCGCGAGGTCCAGAGTGGGCTGGAGTGCGGCATCGGCCTGACCAACTACAACGACATTCACCCCGGGGACATCCTGGAGGCGTACGAGCTGGAGGAGATCGCTCCCACGCTCTGAAAGACCTTGGAGCAACGGCGAATGAATGCGAGTTCTCGCAACTGGTTTCAGGAGGACTTGGCGTTCGTCTGCGTTTCCTTGCGGTTTCAGGTGGTTGGCCATGACGGTCGGGAGTTGTAAGATCGAACTCCGGATCCCGGACAGCGGGTCGCTGAAGGCGAAGCGGCGGGTGGTCAAGAGCCTCAAGGACCGGGTCCAGGCGCGATTCAACGTCGGCATCGCCGAGGTGGATCGGCTGGACGACTGGCAGCGGGCCACCCTGGGGGTGGTGTCCGTGAGCAACGACGCCCGGGTGGTGGATGAGACCCTCTCCAAGGTGGTGAACTGGATCGAGGCTAGCGCCGAGGCCCTGGTGGTAGACTACGAGATCGATCTGGTCACGCATTGACCCTCCCTGGGTGGGTGCCGGAAACTGGAAACTGGGACCGGCCCCGGATTCAGTGCTGCTCTCCGAGCCTCCGATTTCCAGTTTCCAACTTCCAAATCCCATGCCTCTTCCGTTCAAGCGCGCCGACCGGGTGGCCGGCCTGATCCAGGCAGAACTGAGTCGCCTCCTGCTCCGCGAGGTCAAGGATCCGCGGCTGCATCAGGTGACCGTTACGGCGGTGCGGGTCAGCGTGGATCTCCGCCATGCCCGCGTGTTCTTCACGAGCCCGGGGGCCAAGGACGGCCTCACCGAGGCCTTGCAAGGCCTCCGGTCGGCGGCGGGATTCCTGCGGGGACACCTCGGCCGAGCCCTGCGCCTGCGGTACGCGCCTGAACTCACCTTCGAGGTGGACGATTCCGTGGAGCGGAGCCTCCACATCGCGGCGCTGCTGAAACAGGTCAAGCCTGCCGAGGGAGAGACGGATGCATGACCTGGACAATGTCATCGCGGCGCTCCGGGCGGCGCCCTCGGTGGCGGTCCTGTCTCACATCAACCCGGAGGGGGATGCCATCGGTGCGACCCTGGGAGCCGCGCTGTCCTTGCGGGAGGCGGGCAAGGTGACGGCGGCGTACAACGCCAGCCCCCTGCCCCCCGGACTCGTGAGCCTCCCGGGGGCGGAGGCGCTCTTGCGGGAGGTGCCCATCCGGCTCCCCTATGCCTGTTACCTGGTTCTCGACACGAGCGATCTCGCCCGCACGGGAGGCCTGCTGGATGGGCGGTCGAGGGAAAGCGTGGTCGTCAACGTGGATCATCACGCCGGGAACACCCGGTTCGGCGAGGTGAACTGGGTGGACCCCGGGGCCTCCTCGGCCGGCGAGATGGTGTACCGGCTCCTTCGGCACGGGGGATTCCCCCTTTCGACGCTCGTCGCTACCAACCTGTACGCTGCCATCCAGACCGACACCGGGTCGTTCCAGTACAGCAATACCACACCGCAGGCACTCCGGGCGGCGGCGGATCTCGTGGAGTGCGGGGCCGCCGTCGAGGAGATTGCCACCGGGCTGTACGAGAATCATGATGCGCGGGAGTGGCGACTGCTCAGCGAGGCCCTGGCGACCCTCCGGGTAAGCGGCGACGGACGCCTGGCCTGGATCGAGGTCACCCTCGCTGCCCAGCAGCGGGTGGGGATCGGGCTGGAGGCCACGGAGGGATTCATCAATTTCGTCCGTGCCGTGGGGGGCGTCCAGATTGCCGCGGCCTTCAAGGAGGTCTCGCCCACCGAGGTGAAGGTGAGTCTCCGGTCCCGGGGACGCGTGGACGTGGGGAGGCTGGCGGAGGCCTTCGGGGGCGGCGGACACCGGAACGCGGCTGGCTGCACCCTGCACCTCCCGCTGGCGGCGGCGAAGGCGCGCGTCCTGGAGGCCGCCCCGGGATACCTCATTTGAGATTGGCGATTGCCGATTGTCGATTGAAAGGCAATCCGCAGTCTTGGCCCAATTACGACTTGCGATGGTGGATCGTCGATTTTTTCCGAATCGGAAATCGAAAATCCACAATCGACAATCGAGCCTGAGCATGAGACCAGAGGTGCACGGCGTCCTGAACATCAACAAGCCGGCGGGGATGACGTCCCACGACGTGGTGGACGCCGTCCGCAAGATCCTGGGCATGCGGCGGGTGGGCCACACGGGGACATTGGACCCCCAGGCCACGGGCGTCCTGCCCCTGTGCGTAGGGCGGGCGACGCGGATCGCCCAGTACTTGACCCAGGCGGACAAGGAATACGCCATGACGTTGCGCCTGGGCATCACCACCGATACGCTGGATGCGGCGGGGAGGGAGACGACCCGGGTCGAGGAGCTCGCAGTCCGGCGCGAGGATTTCCTGGCGGTCCTGCCCCGCTTCGTGGGGGAGATCCAGCAGGTGCCGCCGATCTACTCGGCCAAGAAGTACCGCGGGGAGCGCCTGTACCGCCTGGCCCGTCGCGGGGAACACGTGGAGCGCCAGCCGGTGACGGTTCGGATTTACGCCCTGGAGCTTCTGGAGTTCAGGCCGCCCTTCGTCCGGCTGCGGGCCACCTGCTCCAAAGGGACCTATGCCCGAAGCCTGTGCGACGACATCGGGCGCGCCCTCGGCTGCGGCGGGCACCTGTACGAGCTGACCCGGACCCGGTCGGGGCGGTTCACCCTGGAGGGAATCCTGACCCTGACCGAGCTGGAGGAGCGGGTGCGGGACGGCCGGCTCTCGGAGGTGCTGATCCCCATTGCCGAGGCGCTGGATCACCTGCCGGCGGTCCGCGTGGCGCCCGAGGCGGGGCGGCTCATCCTGCACGGGGGAGCGCTCACCGCCGCGCTGGTGGTGCAGTATCCGGCGGACCTCGCCCGCGGCACCCTGGTGCGGATCCTGGGCTTTCGCAGGCAGCTCTTGTCCCTGGCGGAGACGACGGTGGCCTCGGCGGACTTCGCGGCCTGCCCGCCGACGCGCGTGGTGCTGCATCCGGTGCGGGTCTTCTCGGGCGCCTCCGGCGCCACTGGCGCCGGCTGAGGATCCTCCGAGGATGCGTGTCATCGAGGCCGCGAGATTCGAGGAGTTCCGCTGGGACGTCCCGACCTCCATCTGCGGCATGGGCACCATGGATGGGGTCCACCTGGGGCACCAGGCGATCCTGCGCCGCGTACGCGAGCGCGCCGCCGCCTTGGGGGGCACGCCGGCCGTGCTGACCTTTGCGCGGCATCCGCTGGAGCTGCTCCGTCCCGGGCAGGCGCCGCCCCTCATCACGCCGCTGCCGCTCAAGCTGGCGTTGTTCCGCCAGTTGGGGATGGCGGCCGCAGTGGTGATCCACTTCACGTCCACCATGGCGGACCTCGAGGCCGAGGATTTCGTCCGGAAGATCCTGGTGGATGGGCTGCGGATCACCGGGCTCTGTGTGGGGTATGATTTCGGATTCGGGAGGGGCCGGCGGGGAAATCCCGACCTGCTGCGGGCCCTGGCCCCGTCCGCGGGATTCTGGCTGGAGGTGATCCCGCCGGTGAGCCTGGACGGCCGGGTGGTCAGCAGCCGGATGATCCGGGCGCTTCTGGCGGAGGGGAGGGTGGCGGAGGCGCAGCGCTTCCTCGGGCGGCCCTACTGTCTGACGGGCGAGGTCCAGCCGGGCGCGGGCCGGGGGCGCGAGCTGGGATTTGCCACCGCCAATGTGGCGCTACCGGAACCGCCGCCGCTCCAGGATGGGGTGTACGCCGGGCGCGCCCTGGTGCGCGGCAGCTTCCACGACGCCTTGATGAATCTGGGATGTGCGCCGACCTTTGGTCCCGGAGAGCGGCGGCTGGAGCTGCACATGCCGGGATGGGAGGAGCCCCTGTACGGCGAGCGGATCGTCGCCTTCTTCCTAGGGCGCCTGCGCGACGAGCAGCGCTTCCCCGACGCCGGGGCGCTCGCGGCGCAGCTCGCGAAAGATCGCGAGGCCGCGGAGGCCGTCTGGCAGGCAGCGCGCGGCCTCCTGTGGCCAGAATGGACTTTACACTCCTGAGGGCCTATGCTAGGTTGCCTCCGGGAGGAGGGGTCTCCCGCGAGGGGAGGAGAGCCATCATGCCGAAGGAATCCTTGAAGAAGGGCCCCATCATCGGCCAGTACCGCCTGCACGAGCAGGACACGGGGTCGCCCGAGGTACAGATCGCCCTCCTGAGCGGCCGGATCGGGTATCTGACCGAGCACCTCACGGTCCACAAGAAGGACCACCATTCGCGGCGCGGTCTCCTCATGCTGGTGGGCCGCCGCCGCAAGCTGCTCGACTATCTGAAGGTGAAGGATGCCGAGCGGTACAAACGCGTGATTGAAAGGTTGGGCATTCGCAAATGACGTATCGGACCGAGCTCAGTCTCGAGGGACGCACGCTCAGCATTGAGACGGGGCGTGTGGCCCGAGCCGCGGACGGCGCGGCCTGGGTCCGCTATGGGGACACGGTGGTCCTGGTGACGGCCGTGGCCTCCAAGCAGCCCCGGGAAGGCATCGACTTCTTCCCCCTGACGGTGGACTACCAGGAACGGGCCTATGCGGCCGGGAAGATCCCCGGCGGCTTCTTCAAACGGGAGGGACGGCCTCACGAAAAGGAGACGCTGACCGCCCGCCTGATCGACCGCCCCATCCGCCCCCTGTTTCCCTACGGCTACCATCAAGACGTCCAGATCATCGCCACGGTGCTCTCGGCCGACCAGGAGAACGATCCGGACGTGCTGGCCGTGGTCGGCGCTTCGGCTGCCCTCACCCTCTCGCCGATTCCGTTCCAGGGGCCCATCGGGTGCGTGCGGATCGGACGGGTGGAGGGCCGCTTCGTGCTGAACCCCACCTACGCCCAGCTCGAGCAGAGCGACCTGGATGTCGTCCTGGCGGCGACGGAACCTGCCATCGTCATGGTGGAGGGCGGCGGCCGGGAGGTGCCGGAGGAGGTGCTGGGGGAGGCGCTGCTCTACGGCCACCGGGCCCTCCAGGGCATCATCCAGATGCAACAGGAGCTGGCGCGGCGGGCGGGGGCCGGCCCGCCGCCCTTCGCCTCGCCCCAGGTGGATCCGGTGCTCCGGGAGCGTGTGGCGGCGCTCACCCGTCCCCGGATCCGGGAGCTCGCCTTCGTCCCCGAGAAGGAAGAGCAGAAGGCGCGGAGAAAGCTCCTCGTCGACGAAGCCTTGGCGCTGGTGGCGACGGAGCCGGATGGGATCAAGCTCCAGGTCAAGGACATCTTCGAGGAGCTGGAGAGGCAGGAGATGCGCCGCCTGATCCTGGAGGAGGGGCGGCGCGCCGACGGGCGCGCGATCGCCCAGGTGCGCCCCATCAGCTGCGAGGTGGGCGTGCTGCCACGCACCCACGGCTCTGCCCTGTTCACCCGGGGGCAGACCCAGGCCCTGGTGACGACGACGCTCGGCACCTCCGAGGACGAGCAGCGGCTGGACGATATCGAGGGCGAGAGCTTCAAGCGGTTCATGCTCCATTACAACTTCCCCCCCTTCTCGGTGGGAGAGGTGAAGTTCATGCGCGGCGCCAGCCGGCGGGACATCGGCCACGGGGCCCTGGCCGAGCGGGCCATCCAGCCCGTGCTTCCCTCCAAGGAGGAGTTTCCCTACACCATCCGCATCGTCTCCGACATCCTCGAGTCCAACGGCTCTTCCTCGATGGCGACGGTCTGCGGGGCCAGCCTCTCCCTGATGGATGCCGGCGTCCCCGTGCGGGCGGCGGTGGCCGGGGTGGCCATGGGGCTGGTGAAGGAAGGGGACAAGACCGTGATCCTGACGGACATCCAGGGGCTGGAGGACCACCTGGGCGACATGGACTTCAAGGTGGCCGGGACGCGCGCGGGGATCACCTCCATCCAGATGGACATCAAGACCCAGGGGATCACCGAGGCCATCCTGCGCCAGGCCCTGACCCAGGCGCGGGCGGCCCGGATGGAGGTCCTGGACAGCATGGACCGCGCCCTGGCCAAGACGCGCCCGCACCTCAGCCCCTATGCGCCGCGGATTATCTCCTTCAAGATCCCGGTGGACAAGATCCGGGAGGTCATCGGCCCCGGCGGCAAGATCATCCGCAGTATCGTGGAGCAGACCGGGGTCAAGATCGACATCGAGGACGACGGCACCGTGGCCATCGCCTCCGTGGACGAGGCGGCCGCCCAAAAGGCGATGGAGATCATCGGCCGGATCGTGGAGGTTCCCGAGGTCGGGAGGGTGTACCTGGGGAAGGTGGTCAAGATCACGGACTTCGGCGCCTTCGTGGAGATCCTGCCGGGCACCGACGGGCTGCTGCATATCTCGCAGATCGCCAAGGAGCGGATCCGGCGGGTGGAGGACGTGCTGAAGGAAGGCGACGAGGTCATGGTCAAGGTGATCGAGGTGGACAAGGCGGGCAAGATTCGCCTGAGCCGCCGCGAGGTCCTGCAGGATGCGGAGAAGGCGGCGGCATCCACCCAGGGCGCCAGGTCCAGTGACCAGGGTCAGCTCCAGGAGGGGAAGCGGCCATCGGGACGGTGACCGGCCTCTACCGGAAGACCGTTCTGGGGAACGGCATCGTGGTCCTGACGGAGCAGATGCCCCAGGTCCGCTCCGTGTCCATCGGGGTGTGGGTGAAGGTGGGTTCCCGCTTCGAGCAAGGCGCGCGGGCCGGGATCTCCCACTTCATCGAGCACCTGCTCTTCAAGGGCACCGAGACCCGGAGCGCCGAGGAGATCGCCCAGGCGATCGACAGCGTGGGCGGGACGCTGGATGCCTTCACCTCGCGGGAGAACACCTGCCTGTACGCCAAGGTCCTGGGAGAACACCTGCCGCTGGCGGTGGACCTCTTGAGTGACCTCTTGCTCCATCCCCGGCTGGACCCCGAGGACATCGAGAAGGAGCGGCGGGTCGTCCTGGAGGAGATCAAGATGGTCGAGGATGATCCCGACGACCTGATCCACGATCTCTTCGCCATGCAGCTCTGGCGCGACCATCCCCTGGGCCGGCCGGTCCTGGGCTTCCGGGACACCCTGCAGTCCATCAGCCGGCAGGACATCCTGGATCACCTCCGGGACTTCTACCAGCCGGACCGGGTCATCGTGGCGGCCGCAGGGGATCTGGAGCATGAGCGGGTGGCCGATCTCACCGCCGCCGCCTTCGGCCGGTGGGAGGGGCGCGCCATCGCTGCCAACGGCTCCTCGCCCACCACGCATCACACGGTGCACCACGAGGAGCGGGACTCGGCCCAGTTGCATCTGGTCCTGGGGGCCGAGGGGCTCCCCTACAACCACACGGGCCGCTACGCCTTCTACCTGCTGAACGCCATCCTGGGCAGCTCCATGAGTTCCCGCCTGTTCCAGGAGATCCGGGAGAAGCGGGGGCTGGCCTACTCCGTCTATTCGTACCAGGCCTCGTATCACGATTCGGGCCTTCTCGCCGTGTACGCCGGCACCAGCGCTGAATCGTACCCCCAGGTGGTGGATCTGATCCAGGCCGAATTTACCCGCCTCCGGCGCGGCCCGGTGGACCTCCAGGAGTTCCACCGGGCCAAGGCCCAGCTCAAGGGGAACCTCCTCTTGGGGCTGGAGAGCACCAGCAGCCGCATGACCCGCCTGGCCAAGACCGAGATCTACTTCCAGCGGTACTTCGACCTCGACGAGATCATCCAGGGCATTGACGCGGTCTCCCCCGAGACCTTCGCGGAACTCAACCGATCCCTCTTCGAGCCGGGGCACTACGCCCTGACCACCATCGGCCGGCTCAACTGACGCCGAAGCAGGGCGCCCCTGCCCTCGTCCCTTGAGTCTCTTGAGTTCTTGAGTCCGCCTTGTCTCCCCGTTTCCCCGCTTCACCCATTCCGCATTCGCATTAAGAAGCCTCCTGCCGGCTGCCGGCTGCCAGCTTCCATCCGTTCTCGGCTCTCGGCTCACGGTTCTCGGCTCTGCGTGGTTATTCCCCATTCCGCAATCCGCATGGGATGGCGCCCTGCCAGCGGCCGGCTGCGCTTCGCGCTTTGCGCCATGCGGTTTGCGCTTTGCCCTCCGCTCCCTGTTTCCCCGGTTCGCACAATTCGACCGTTCGACCCATGGACCATTCGACGCCACCTGCCAGGTGAAGGCTGCCAGCTTCCTCCCGATTTCCGACTGTCGGCTGTCCCTGTCGCCCCGTTGGCTTCCGGGTCAAGGAAAGGGGGCGGCCGCCCTACCGAGTTCGCCGGTTGCGCCGTGTGTCAGGGCGGTGACCGGGACTGGTCGGGCGGGGCAGCTGGCAGACGGCCGTAGGTAGTGGAGACAAGGCGACACGGGGACACGGAGCGCAAAGGGCATAGGCCAACGAGCGGAGGGCAGCAGGCGGCAGGTAGGAGGCAGCCGGCAGGTGGCGAAAGAGCTGCAACGGGGGGCCGGATCACGAAGGCCGAGGTTCTGGCGGAAATCCAGCGGCATCTCACCATCCTGCCTGGGTCGGCCAAAGTCGAGCATCACAGTTTTCACAAGCGGATGGTAAGTGCGGATTGACAACCGGGCGGTGTCGGAGTACATAGGGGACAGAGTTCTTGGCTCGCAACGGGATCCCGGAATCCCCTGGAGGGTAGCTCCCGGGGGGCACTGACGCCCTGGATCCCCGCTGGAGAAGCGGGACCGGGGCGTTTTTGTTTCGGGCGACCGCAGCGGGAGTCACCGACGGGACGCAGGAGCGAGAAAGGGGGCCAGGTCATGGGCAGCATCCGGGGCTTTCGCTGTTGCGTATGCCGAGCCGAGGTGCTTGTGGCTTCCAACCCCTCTGCTCAGCCTTCTCGGGTCGAGTGGACCCCCCCGATTCTCTGCTGCGGGGAACCCCTCCGCCCCCTGGAGTCGGAGCTGGTCACCCTTCTGCCGGGAACCCGGCGGCAAGTCGCCCAGTGCCCCCGGTGTGGGTACGAGGTTCGCCTCATCATCCATCCGGCCGGACACCTGGGGTGCATGCTGTGCCAGACCGACTTCACCACCCTCGGCGGAAGGCCTGGGCCGATCGACCACCCCGCTCCCCCCGTCGCGCCGGGTCCCGAGATCTGGAGCTGAGAACCCCCCCTGGCATCCTCCTTCGTCCGGCCGTCAGGGGAACGCGACGCAGATCAGATACCCTGGAAGACGGAGGAATGCGAGACATGGCCAAGCCAGAAGCGCCCCGAACGACTAAGCTGAAGTTCCTACGCCCTTAGAGCGATTTCCTCCGTGGATTCGCGGAGTTCGGTCAGAAGCGGCTTGCACGGTTCTGTCTACACCGTGATCGCCTCCAGGAGTTCGTAGGCCCGTTGCTGCTTCGGGTCAGGCGTGGTGACGATGTTGAACGTCGGCTCATCGGACCGGGCGTCCCGGCGCCGACACACGTTCCGGACGATGCCGCTCAGCTGGTGCAGCAGGGTCCGGAAACTGTGGACGACCGTCCCGTCGTCGAGGACCTGCGCGTGGACCTTGCGCAGGGTCGCCTCCGAGCGCGCCGCCGCTGCCACGGGGTCGCGGGTTTGCTTGGCGGCTTGGTCCTCATCCGCAAACAGCAGCGGGCGCCACGCTTCCAGCATGTACCACTCGACGTAGTAGGCGAGCATGCAGAGGAAAATGTGGGCGCGCACCCGCGGCTCGATCCGGTGATGGATCGGCCGCACTTTGAGATCGATCGTCTTCAGCGAGCGGAAGGCGCGCTCCACTTGGCCGAGGAGCTTGTAGCTGCGCACCGTCTCGGCCGCCCCCAGCCGTTCCGGGGGCACGCTCGTCCGGATCACGTAGAGGCCGTCGAGCGCCGCTTCGGCGGCGACCTGGGCCTCGTCGATCGGAAAGTCCAAGCCGTCGTCGCGGATGGTGAGGCGGAAGTGCTTGGCCACCTTGTACCGGTTGATGACCTTGCCGACCCGGACCCCGATCGCATCCTGCCCCCGGAGCTTGCCGCGGGCGACCATGCCGCGCACCTTCTCCAGCTCCTTCCGGGTGGCCTCGAGCAGCGCGTGCCGCTTGCGGGCGCGCAAAGTAGCCAGCTCCGGGTTGCGGCACGCCACCAGCCGCTCGCCGGGGAAGTCGGGGTGGTGGAGCTCGAAGAGGTTGCGCTCGTCGAAGAGCCCGAGCTGCAGGTGGCCCCCCGCCACGAGCTCGCGGATCGCCCCGGTCCTGAGCGCGGTGATCCAGTCGACGCCGGGGAGGCCCTGCAGGGCGGTGATCTGGGTCTGGGAAATCATCCCGCGATCCCCCACCAGGACCAGGTGCTCGATCCCGAAGTCCGCCCGCACCCGCTCCACGTGGGGCAGCAGCGTCTTCGGATCCCCGGTGTTGCCCTGGAAGACGGAGACCGCGACCGGGCAGCCCCGGGCGTCGGTGAGCAGGCCGTAGTTGACCTGCAGCTTCCCCTTCTTGCCGTCGCGGTCGTGCCCGAAGGCGGCCAAGGGGCAGGTGCTCCCCTCGAAGTAGCTTGAGGTGACGTCGTACAGGACCAGCCCGCCCTCCTGGAGATGCCGGGCCGCCAGCTTCCGCTCGATCCGGGCTTGCCGCTCGAGCAGCCAGTCCATCGCGGCATACAGGTCGTCCTCGTCGGCGTCGGCCACCCCGAGGTCGGCGGGGAGCGTGGTGGTGTGCCACCAGCGGGTGGTGGCCAGCTTGCTATCGGGCTCCAGGATCCGCGCGGCCACCATGGCCACGACGAGCGCGCGCTGCCGCGAGGGGCGCGACGCGAGGAGCGGCTCGAAGGCAAGCCGCTGCATCGCGACGCGGACGGCCTGCACGTGGCCGTGGTGGGGGGAGGCCACCGCCTCGAAGAGCTGGTCGACGGGGGCCAGGCGTTCGCCGCGCAAGACCCGGCGCAGGAGCTCGACCTGCTCCGCCGGCCAGTGGCTGAGATTGGCCAGGGTCCGGTTCTTGACCTTCCCGTGCTCGCGGTACCCCTCACGCAGCAGGATGGCCGGCGGGGAGTTGCGATTGGGCACAGTGGCGATATACATGCCAACATACTATGTCGTTCTCTCTTGACATGTCAAGAGAAAAATAGCTCTTTGCGATGATATTACATGTCAACATCAGTCAACTGACTCCTGCCATAAGCTGCGGATTATTCAAGGCCTCTTACCCAAATCGGGATGGGAACTTCAGACTAAGCCGGCCGCTAGATCTGCCGCCAGCCTACGGCGAAACAGGCGTGCCCCGATCTCTCCCCCGGAAGGGGAACCCCTGGCAGTCACCCTGTCCCACGGCGAACTGGCCGCCCGTGCCTACACCCTCTTCCTCGCCCGCGGGGGTCAGCATGGGGACGATTGGCGGGATTGGTTCCAGGCGGAGGCTGAACTCCGCCGAGAGCGGGAGGCCGGCCGCACCCCCCTTCCCAAGAGCGAGAGTCCACTCGCCCACGGGGCTCCGCGGCGGGGAAGCCGTGGCCGGTGAAGCCCTGGGGGGCTAGTCTGCTGCCTTCGGTTCCCCCTGCGGAGAAGCGAGAGGTCCGTACTTGTCTCATATTTTCGTCGACGCGGACGCCTGCCCGGTGAAGCAGGAAATCTACCGGGTGGCGAAGCGCTATGGGCTCAGGGTCACCTTGGTGTCGAACTCGTCGATGCGAATTGCGCATGAGGCCTGGCTGACACTAGCTGTTGTGGATGGACAGTTCGACGCGGTGGATGACTGGATCGTGGAGCATATCACCGAAAACGATATCGTCGTCTCCGGGGACATCCGCCTCGCCTCGCGGTGTCTCGCAAAGGGGGCCGTGGTGCTCGATCTGCGGGGCGGCGGCTTCACCGAGGACAACGTCGGCGAGGCCCTCGCGAGCCTGGAGCTTCTGTCGCACCTCCGCGACCTCGGGACCGTGACGGGAGGACCAGCTCCCTTCGAGGGGCGAGATCGGTCCCGCTTTCTCCAGCGGCTCGATGAGACCATCCAGACGATCCGCAGGAGGAGATAACGGGGGGACCGGCCCTCTGCGTGACGATTGGTCAAATTGTCGAGCGGTCTATTGGGGGCAAAGCGCGAAGGACAGCAGGCAGCTGGCAGGGGGCCATTCAATGCGGATTGCGGAATCCGGAATATGGAATGGGCCATGCGCTGGGATCCGGGCGCAGGCCGATTCTTCTTGACGACGAGGACCAACGCTTGTATCCTGCAGGGCGAATCTCGGTTCAGACGGTTTCGCCATTTACTCAACGCCGCGAGGAGCCAAGCCTCGTGGCGTTTTTTGTCTCCCGCGGCGCAATGGGATCACGGCGGGCGAGGAATCGCCGAGGAGGCTTCGTGAGCTTTCGGAATGGGCAGAATGGTGAGGGGTTTGGCCGGACCGATGGGGGCGCGTCGCGCCACCGTCCGTTGGAGGTGATTGTCGGGGATCGCGGGGTGGAAGGCGCCCTCCGCCTGTTCAAGCGGCTGGTCCTTCGCGACGGAATCCTGCGGGAGGTGAAGCGGCACGCCCACTATGAGAAACCCGGCGACCGGCGCCGGCGAAAGGTCCGGGAGGCCGCCCGGCGCCTGCGGAAGCGATTGGCGAAGGCCCGGGAGCGGGGAGAACAGATCGATTAGCTGCCGCGGATCGGCTGGGATGAACCGGGCGTGGTATGAGCGGTCTCATGCCCGGGAGATACGACACCGATGACCGCCGACGATGGGACAGTGCCCCGCAGGTGCGGGGCGAAGGGAGTCAAGGGTCATGGGAACAAGACTGTACGTTGGGAATCTGCCGTATGACACAGACGAATCGCAGCTTCGCGCCCTCTTCCAGGAGGGGGAGCGGAACGTCACCGAGGTGCAGATCATCATGGACCGGGACACGGGTCGCGCCCGCGGGTTCGCCTTTGTGGAGATGGGCAGCCAGGCGGATGCGGAGGCGGCCGTCAAGGCGATGAACGGCCGAGAATTGGGCGGCCGGGCCCTCACGGTCAACGAAGCTCGCGCGCAGGCGCCCCGCGGCGGCGGGTGGCGCCGGTACTAGGCACGAACTTCGTCGCACCGGATAGCCAAAGATGCAACCCCCGCGCACCTGGAACGCGTCCATCCCACCAGAGGCGCGGGGGAACCGCTCACGTCGGTAACAGACCGGGCCGTTGCTTCGGTCGCTAGGCAACGCCCGCTGCGCCGGCAGATCCTGCATGGGCAGCCCAGCCGGCGGCTCCAGAACCTCCCCATCAAGCTCGACCCGGCGCAGATCCAGGCGCTCCGCAAGGCCCCCACCATCCGGGCTACCCCGTACCAGCACCCTGATTCGGCAATGGGTGGCAGATGGCATCCGGATAGATGCTGCGCCTGAACCGGTCCCGAGCTGCTGACTGGTCAAGCGGGGAGCGGTTGTCTCCATTGCCTGTCTGTGGTAGCCTACCGGCCGTGCATCGGTTCGAGGGTCGAGGTTGGAGAACCGCAGGACATCGTACCGGCCGACCTGACATTCCTCTAGAGGAGATTGCATGATACCGCGGTACTCGCGGCCGGCCATGGCTGCCATCTGGGAGCCGGAAAACCGGTTCAGGCTGTGGCTGAAAATCGAGATCCTGGCCTGCGAGGCCTGGGCCGAGCTGGGGGAGGTCCCCCGGGAGGCCCTGGCGGAGATCCAGGCCAAGGCGGGCTTCGACATCGCCCGCATCGAGGCCATCGAGCGGGAGGTCAAGCACGATGTCGTCGCTTTCCTCACGGCGGTGGCGGAGCGGGTGGGCCCCGGGGCCCGGTACCTGCATCTGGGCCTGACCTCGTCCGACATCCTGGATACGGCGCTGGCCTGTCAGATGCGGGAGGCGGCGGACCTGCTGCTGGAGGACGTGGCGGGACTGGAACGGATCCTGGCGGATCTGGCGACGAAGCACAAAGCAACGGTGATGATCGGCCGCACCCACGGGATCCACGCCGAGCCCACAACCTTCGGCCTCAAGATGGCCATGTGGCTGATGGAGGTCCGGCGAGGGCGGGAGCGTCTCCTGCGGGCGAAGGAGGTGGCGAGCTACGGGAAGCTGTCCGGGGCGGTCGGGACCTTCGCCCACGTCCCGCCCCGGGTAGAGGAGTACGTGTGCGAGCGCCTCGACCTCAAACCGGAGCCCATCTCCACCCAGATCATCCAGCGCGATCGCCACGCCGAGTACCTGGCGGCCCTGGCCATCGTGGGGGCGTCCCTGGACAAGTTTGCCACCGAGATCCGCCACCTCCAGCGCAGCGAGGTCCGGGAGGTCGAGGAACCGTTCACCGAGGGACAGAAGGGGTCCTCGGCCATGCCCCACAAGCGCAACCCCGTGGCCTGCGAGCAGGTCTCGGGCCTGGCGCGCCTGCTCCGGTCCAACGTCCAGGCGGGCCTGGAGAACGTGGCCCTCTGGCACGAACGGGACATCAGCCACTCCTCCGTGGAGCGTGTGATCCTTCCCGACAGCACCATCCTCCTGGACTACCTCCTGGTCCGATTCCGCGAGATCCTAGAGGGGCTGCGGGTGTATCCGGAGCACATGCGCCGGAACCTCCATGCGACCCGCGGCGTCATCTTTTCCCAGCAGGTCCTCCTGGGCCTGACCAAGGCCGGGGCCTCCCGCGAGGCGGCCTACCGGATGGTGCAGCGGAATGCCATGCGGGCGTGGGAGGAGGGCCAGGACTTCAAGGCGCTGCTTCGCGCGGACCCCGAGGTCCGGGCGGTCCTGGGGGAGTCCAAAATTGAAAGCTGCTTCGATCTGGAGTATCATCTGCGCCACGTGGACGCGATCTTCCGGCGGGTCGGCCTGAGCTAGAAACGGGAAGTTGGAAACTGATGGCCATTGGAAAATGGAAACTGGATTGCGAAAAATGAAGGCACGGAGAGGAGCTGGACCAGTTTCCAATTTCCCGGTTCCAGTTTCTAGGGGCTCGCGCGTCGCCAGGGGGCGCAAGCTCTACGAGGGGAAGTGGAAGATCCTGTATGAGACGCGGGACCCGGGCCTTCTTATCCAGTGGTTCAAGGACACGCCCATGGTCGGCCCGATCCCGCCGCGCGCCAAGCTCCCGCGGCGCGGCGCCATGAAGAATCATATCTCGGCCGCCCTCTTCACCCTGCTTCAGAAGAATGGGATCCCGTCCCACTTCGTGGAGGTGGTGAGCCAGCGCGAGATGCTAGTGCGCCGCCTGGAGATGATCCGGCTAGAGGTGGTGTTGCGAAACATCGCGGCCGGCAGCCTGGCCCAGCGGCTCGGCATGGAGGTGGGGACCGCGCTGCCTGCCCCGGTGCTGGAGTTCTACTACAAGAGCGATGCCCTTGGCGATCCACTGCTGAACGAGGATCATGTCCGGGCCCTGGGACTCGCGACGTCCGAGGAACTCAAGGCCATTCGGGAGACGACGCTCCGGGCCAACGGCATCCTGCTGCCCTTCTTCGCCGAGCGCGAAATTCTGCTGGCCGATTTCAAGGTCGAGTTCGGGCGGCACCGGGGGGCGCTGTTGCTCGGCGATGACCTGACGCCGGATGGCTGTCGCTTCTGGGACCGGACCACGCGCGAGAACCTGGGCAAGGACCGGGGGCGTCGCAGTCCCGCCCGCGAGGCCGCTGCCTATCGAGAAATCTTCCGACGGGTCTGCACCTGACCCCCCGCGACACCGACAGGGACAGCCCTTCGCCAGGCCCTTCGAGGGCCTCAGGGTCCCGAGCAACGCCGAGGGACTCCGGGCCCCGAGCGAAGTCGAGGGGCGACTGCGAGGGGGACGGGAGGGCGTGGCATGCTTGAAGCGCAGATTCACGTCACCTTGAAGAAGAGCGTCCTGGACCCGCAGGGTGACACCGTCAAGAGTGCCCTGGCCACCCTGGGCTTCCCGGCGGTCCAGGATTGCCGCGTGGGGAAGTTTCTGGTGCTGCGCCTCTCCGAGCGGGACCACGCCAAGGCCACGAGCCAGGTGGACGAGATGTGCCGGAGGCTCCTGGCGAATCCGGTGATCGAGGACTACGTCTTTCAGATCCGCGAGGTGCCCGAATGAAATTCGGCGTCCTCGTCTTCCCCGGGACGTGGAGTCACCAGGACTTCGCCCACGTTTTCCAGGACGTCCTCAAGGTCGACTGGGACTACGTCTGGCACAAGGACAGGTCGGTGGCGGGATACGATTGCCTGATCCTGCCGGGGGGATTTGCCCACGGGGATTACTTGCGGTGCGGGGCCATTGCCCGCTTCTCGCCCGTCATGGACGCGGTGATCCAGTTTGCCCGGGAGGGCGGACCGGTCATGGGGAGCTGCAACGGATTCCAGATCCTGTGCGAGGCCGGGCTCTTGCCCGGGGCACTCCTCCGAAACGATTCCCTCCAGTACCGGTGCCGCTGGGTCCACATCCGGACCGAAAACACCGAGACGCCCTTTACCCGGGGGGTGAGGAAAGGTCAGGTGCTCAAGCTCCCCATCTCCCATGGCGAGGGCCGCTATCATGCCGATCCCGAGACGATCGCCCGGCTGCGGGCCAACGACCAGGTCATCTTCCGGTACAGCACGCCAGACGGTACCATCACCGACGAGGCCAACCCGAACGGCGCGTTGGAGAGCATCGCGGGCATCTGCAACGAGGGCCGCAACGTCCTGGGGCTGATGCCCCACCCCGAGCGGGCGAGCGAGGCCCTGCTGGGCTCCGAGGACGGCCGCCTGCTCTTCGAATCGGTCTTGTCCACCGCCCTCCGACGCTGACCCGGAGCGCTGCCTCTCAGCAGCGTTCGACCCTTCGGTTGTTCTGGGCCCGGAAGAGCCACCGAACGACCGACCAACCGAACGCCTTGCTGTCCTTGGTTTCATGGTTGTCTGATTGGCTGGTACCCGAGAATGCGCGAGCCAAGTGCCATCACCCCCGACCTCGTCGCACAACACGGCATCACTCCCGAGGAGTACCGGCGGATCCTGGCCATCCTGGGGCGCGAGCCGACCTTCACGGAACTGGGCATCTTCTCCGTGATGTGGTCGGAGCATTGCAGCTACAAGAGCTCCCGCGTGCATCTCACGCAGTTGCCCACGGAGGGCCCCTGTATCCTCCAAGGCCCCGGGGAGAACGCGGGGGTGGTGGACATCGGGGACGGGCTGGCCGTGGTCTTCAAGATGGAGAGCCACAACCATCCCTCCTTCATCGAGCCGTACCAGGGCGCAGCCACCGGGGTCGGCGGCATCATCCGGGACATCTTCACCATGGGGGCGCGGCCCATCGCGCTCTTGGATCCGCTCCGGTTCGGCCCCCTGACCAACGGCAGGAACCGCTACCTCATGGGGGGGGTCGTGGCCGGTATTGCCGGCTACGGGAACGCCGTGGGGGTCCCGACGGTGGGAGGCGAAGTTCATTTCGCCGAGAGCTACGCGGGCAATCCCGTGGTGAACGTCATGTGCCTCGGTATCGCCCGGGCGGATCGGATTTTCCTGGCCCGGGCCAGCGGTCCGGGGAATCCCGTCATCTACGTCGGGGCCAAGACGGGCCGCGACGGGATCCACGGGGCCACCATGGCCTCGGAGACTTTCGATGAAGCTTCGGAGGAACGGCGACCCACGGTCCAGGTGGGAGATCCGTTCAAGGAGAAGCTCTTGATCGAGGCTTGCCTGGAGCTCATGGCCGGCGACGCCATCCTCGGGATTCAGGACATGGGGGCGGCCGGACTGACCTGCTCCACGTGCGAGATGGCCAGCCGCGGGGGGACCGGGATCGAGATTGACCTGGCCAGGGTGCCGCGCCGCGAGACGGGCATGAGCCCGTACGAGATCATGCTGTCTGAATCCCAGGAACGGATGCTGCTGGTCGTGCGCCGCGGCGCCGAACAGCAGGTGCTCGACGTGTTCCAGAAGTGGGACCTGGACGCCGTGATCATCGGGCAGGTGACCGGCGACGGCCTCATGCGGGTCAAGGACGGCGGGCGCATGGTGGCCGAGATCCCGGCAAAGGCCCTGGCCGAAGAGGTGCCGGTCTATCGTCGCCCCATGCAGCGCCCGGCATACCTGGACAGGACCGAGCAGGCCGACCTGTCCGGCCTCCCCATGCCGGAAAAGCTGGATCAGGTCCTGCTCGATCTCCTGGCATCGCCTGCCATCGCCTCCAAGCAGCCGGTCTGGCAGCGCTACGACCACATGCTGTTCTGCAACACTGTGGTGGAGCCCGGCTCGGACGCGGCAGTTCTGAGGATCCAGGGGACGCGAAAGGGCCTGGCCCTGGCCGCCGACGGGAACGGGCGGTACACGTATCTGGATCCCTACGAGGGCGGGAAGCTGGCGGTGGCCGAGGCGGCACGGAACGTGATCTGCGCCGGGGCCCGGCCCCTGGCTATCACCAACTGCCTGAACTTCGGCAGCCCGGAACGACCCGAGATCATGTGGCAGTTCGCCGAGGCGGTCCGCGGGATGGGCGATGCCTGCCGGGCGCTCGAGACCCCTGTAACCGGCGGGAACGTGAGCTTCTACAACGAGACCCTGGGCCAGGCGATCTTCCCGACGGCCATCGTCGGGATGGTGGGCCTCTTGGAGGAGATCGGCCACGCCACGACGCAGTGGTTCAAGCGGGACGGGGACGTTGTGCTCCTCCTCGGCGAGTCTCGGGAGGAGCTGGGCGGGACCGAGTATCTGAAGGTGGTCCACAACCGGGAGGAAGGGCGACCACCGCGGCTGGACCTCGCGCGGGAACGCGCCGTGCAGCAGGCGTGCCTTGCCGCGATCCGGGCCGGGATCGTGTCCTCGGCTCACGACTGCTCCGATGGCGGGCTCGCCGTGGCTCTGGCGGAGTGTTGCGTCACTGCCCCCGAACACCGTCGAGGGGCCGTCCTGGACATCCCTGGAGACATCCGAGCGGATGCGCTCCTCTTTGGCGAGTCGGCCTCTCGGATCGTGGTGAGCGTCCCACCGGAGCAGGTGGAGCGGCTGCGGGCGATCGCCAGCGAGCACAAGGTCCCCTGTGCCGTCCTGGGCGCGGTGGGCGGGGACCACCTGGTGCTGCGGGGGCGGCGGTTCAATCTCCTGCTGTCGGTGGATGCGTTGCACTGGGCCTGGAGCACAGGCCTTTCCAGGTTCCTGGGGTAAGGGTGTCGTTCCTGGGGCGAAGAAAGGGGTGTCGATGAAGACGATCAATGTGGGAATTCTGGGCCTGGGGACGATCGGCGCGGGCGTCGTGAAGCTCCTCCAGGAGCATGCCGCCCTGCTGGATCGGCGGGTGGGGGCGCGCCTCCGGATCCGCCGCATCGCGGAGATCGGTACGCCGCGGGTGCCCGTGGATCCCAAGCTGCTCACCATGGACGCCATGGAGGTGATCAACGATCCCCAGGTGGATATCGTGGTGGAGCTGATCGGCGGGACCACCGCGGCCAAGACCCTCTGCCTGGAAGCGGTGCAGAAGGGGAAGCACCTGGTCACCGCCAACAAGGCCCTCCTGGCCGAGCACGGGCTGGAGATCTACCAGGCGGCCGTGGCCAAGCGCGTGGACCTGGGCTTCGAGGCCAGCGTCTGCGGCGCCATCCCCATCATCCGGTCGGTGCGCGAGGGCCTGGTGGCCAACCACATCCAGTCCATCATGGGCATCGTCAACGGGACCACGAACTACATCCTGACCAAGATGAGCGAGAGCGGGCAGGCCTTTGCGGACGTCTTGGCCGAGGCGCAGGCCAAGGGATACGCCGAGGCCGACCCGACCCTGGATATTGGCGGAATCGATGCGGCCCACAAGCTGCAGATCCTGGCCTCGCTGGCGTACAACGGCTACATCCCGTTCTCCCACATCTACATCGAGGGCATCCACAAGATGGAGGCCGTGGACATCGGGTTTGCGCGGGAGCTGGGCTACCGCATCAAGCTCTTGGCCATCGCCAAGGAGGATCAGGGCGAGCTGGAAGTCCGCGTCCATCCCACCATGATTCTTGAGTCCCACCTCCTGGCCTCGGTCGGCGGCGTCTATAACGCCGTGCACATCCGGGGAGATTCGGCCGGGTCCCTCATGTTCTCCGGCCGGGGGGCGGGGCAGATGCCCACGGCGTCCTCCGTGGTGGCCGACGTCGTGGAGATCGCTCACAACATTATCTTCCACCGGCCGTCGCGTGTGTCCCTGCTTCCCACCCGGGGCGTGGGAGAAGGCCTGAGGCTGCGACCCATGGACCGCATCCGGAGCCGCTACTACCTGCGGGTGATGGCGGTGGACAAGCCGGGGGTCCTGTCCAAGGTCTCCGGGGTGCTGGGCGAGCACAACATCAGCATCGCCTCGGTCATTCAGAAGGGCCGGGCCGAGCTGGCCGCCGTCCCCGTCGTGATGCTGACCCACGAGGCAACCGAGGGCGACATGCAGAAGGCCCTGAAGCGCATCAATCAGCTAGACGTGGTCGCCCAGAACCCCGTCTGCATCCGGGTCGAGGGCGCCGAGGACTGATCGCGGAGCCGAGAGCCGAGACCACGGGGAGGGACCCCACCGATCCCGGACGCAGGTCCGGGAAAGGCGGGGATGGGGCCCCGGGTGAGTAATGCCGAGCCGAGACCCGGAAGGCAGGAGGCAGCGGGCAGGAGACTCGTCAATTAGTCAGGGAATTCCTCTCATACCCCTGACGAATCGACCAATGGACCAATTGACATATCGACACGCCCCGAAGGGAGCGTAGATGGTCTGGCAGGGCCTGATCCAGCAATATCGTGAGTTTCTGCCCGTCAGCGAGGCAACACCCGTCGTCACGCTGAACGAGGGGAATACTCCACTCATCCTGGCCGATCGCCTGCGCCGGCACCTGGGTCTCACCTGCGAAGTGTACCTGAAGTACGAGGGGGCGAATCCGACCGGCTCCTTCAAGGATCGGGGGATGACCCTGGCCATGAGCAAGGCGGTAGAGCGCCGGGCGCGGGCGGTCATCTGTGCCTCCACCGGGAACACGTCAGCGTCGGCCGCGGCGTATGCGGCGCGGGCGGGTCTGCAGGCCTTCGTGCTGATTCCCGAGGGAAAGATTGCCCTGGGGAAGCTGTCCCAGGCCATGATCCACGGGGCAAGGGTTCTCCAGATCCGGGGGAACTTCGATGACGCGCTCCAGATCGTGCGGAAGATCTCGGAGGAGCGTTCCATCGTCCTGGTGAACTCGTTGAACCCGGACCGCCTGGAGGGGCAGAAGACGGCGGCGTTCGAGGTCTGCGATCAACTGGGGGAGGCCCCGACCCACCTGTTCATTCCGGTGGGAAACGCGGGGAACATCACGGCCTATTGGCGGGGGTTCCGCCAATACCACCGGGCGGGCAGGGCCCGACGCCTTCCCCGCATGGTGGGCTGGCAGGCCGAGGGGGCGGCCCCCATCGTCCGGGGACATGTGATCGAGCGCCCGGAGACGGTCGCCTCAGCCATCCGGATCGGCAACCCGGCGAGCTGGCAAGGGGCCCTGGAGGCCGTCCGGGAGTCCCAAGGCGAGATGGACATGATCTCCGACGAGGAGATCCTGGATGCCTACGGACTTCTTTCCCAGGTCGAGGGAGTCTTCTGCGAGGCGGCGTCGGCCGCATCTGTCGCGGGGCTGGTCAAGTGGGTCAAGACCCAGGCCTTTGATTCCAGCGACCGGGTGGTATGCGTGATCACCGGCCATGGTCTGAAGGACCCGGATACCGCGGTCAAGCGCTCGCCCAAGCCGGCGAGCGTCGAGGCGGAGACGGAGGCCGTCCTGAAGGCGATGGGAGTCTCAAACGGATGAGCGTTCGGGTGTTCCGGGTCCCCGACTACAACCGAACAGCCGGGACCCACGGCACCGCGGCGGATTCCCGCCGCCGGGGCGTGGGTGCCCCGAACTGGCGAAGGCACTTCGCTTCATGGGTTTTGAGTTGACAATTCCGAGGTTGCTTTGGTAGCTTGAGGGCCCGATGCGGGAATAGCTCAGTTGGTAGAGCACAACCTTGCCAAGGTTGGGGCCGCGGGTTCGAATCCCGTTTCCCGCTCCAGCAGACTCAAGGGGTTACGGCCATGCGCCGTAGCCCCTTTTCGTTTGGTGTGCCCCATTTGTGCCCCGTCCGCTTCCATCAAGGCAAGTCGATTCTGCGAAAGTAGGTCGTCCACACCCGGCAATCTCTGCGGTTCGAGCCAACGTCGCGGCGGTCGAATGGCAGCGTGACAATCAACGCTGCTGTGGTAAGCTTCTTGCGCCGTCCAGGGAACCGGTAGTGACAAGAGGGATCGCCCGGCATAGCGAAAGGGAAATTTAACTCCCCGGTTCAACCCGGAGAAACGGCGGGAGTCATCTCGGGGCTCCGAGGGGGAAGCCATGCAGATCGCGGTCAGTGGGTCGAGTGGCCTGGTTGGTTCGGCGCTGCTTCCCTTCCTGACGACAGGGGGACACCGTGTGACCCGGCTGGTGCGGAAGGCCGCCGGCGGGGATGAGGTCGCGTGGGACATCGCGCAGGGGGTGAAGGAACTTCCGCGCCTGGAGGGCGTGGATGCGGTGGTGCACCTGGCGGGGGAGAATATCGCCGCGGGCCGGTGGACCGCAGCACGGAAGGAAGAGATCCGGCGCAGCCGGGTCGAGGGCACCCGGCGTCTCAGCGAGTCGCTGGCGAGACTGTCCCGCCGGCCCAAGGTCCTGGTCAGCGCCTCGGCCGTCGGGTTCTACGGAAATCGTGGTAATGAGATCCTGCACGAGGACAGCACGCCGGGAAGGGACTTCCTCGCCCAGGTGTGTCGCGACTGGGAGGCCGCCACCGAGCCCGCCTCCCGCGCGGGCATTCGGGCGGTTCAGCTTCGATTCGGCATGATTCTGAGCCCGGCGGGCGGGGCCCTCAAGAAGATGCTCCTGCCATTCAAGCTGGGGGCAGGCGGGCGGATCGGCAGCGGGACGCAATACGTGAGTTGGATTGCCATTGATGACGCCGTCGGGGCGATTCACCACGCCATTGTCACCGAGTCCCTCCAGGGGCCCGTGAACGGGGTGGCTCCCACGCCGGTGAGCAACGCGGAGTACACGCGGACGCTGGCCCGCGTGCTTTCCCGCCCGGCGATCGCTCCCATGCCCGCCTTTGCCGCGCGACTTGCATTTGGCGAGATGGCGGATGCCTTGCTGCTGGCCAGCCAGCGGGTCATGCCAAGTCGGCTGCAGGCCACGGGCTACCGTTTCCGGCATCCGGAACTCGAAGGCGCCCTCCGTCACTTGCTGGGCCGATGATGATGTCGAGTGGTCAACTGGTCGATTGGTCAATTGGTGGGAAGCAAAGCGCAAAGAGCATAGCGTATAGCGCAACGCCCAGGAGGCAGCGGGCAGTTGGCAGCAGTGACGAGGAGGCCTGGGGACAAGGAGAGCCTGGCGCCGGACGCCTCGGCAAGAGGTCGCGGTCATGAGCACCCCCATCCGCGTCGGAATCAGCGCCTGCCTGCTCGGCCAAGAGGTCCGCTATGACGGGGGTCACAAGCGGGACCGCTACATCACGGATACCCTCGGCAAGTTCTTCGAGTGGGTGCCGGTCTGCCCGGAGGTGGAGATGGGTTTGGGGACACCCCGGGAGACCTTGCGTCTGGAGGGGGATTCAACGTCGCCTCGCCTGGTGTTTGCCAAGAGCCGGGGGGACATCACCGCGGGCATGCAGGCCTGGGCCACGTCGCGGCTGGACGACCTCGCCCGGTTGGATCTCTCCGGCTACATCCTGAAGAGCGACTCGCCAAGTTGCGGCATGGAGCGGGTGCGGGTGTACCGGGCGAGCGGGATCCCCGCCAAGGACGGCGTGGGGATCTTCGCCCGGGCCCTGACGGATCGGTTGCCCCTCCTCCCGGTCGAGGAGGAGGGGCGGCTCCACGACCTGCCACTCCGGGAAAACTTCATCGAAAGGGTCTTCTGTTACCGCCGCTGGCGGGACCTGGTGGCGGGGGGGCTCACCCGCGGGAAGCTGGTAACCTTTCACACGGCGCACAAGCTCCTGCTGATGGCCCACAGCCCCAAGCAGTATGCGGAGCTGGGCCGGCTGGTGGCCAATGCCAAGGCCCTGTCGGTACGAAACCTCGAGGCCAGCTACGGAAAGCTTTTCATGGCCACACTCAGGGTCAAGGCCACCGCCAAGAAGCACACGAACGTCATGCATCACATCCTGGGGTACCTCAAGCGCGACCTGGATGCCAGGGACAAGGCCGAGCTGGTGGCGGTGATCGCCGATTACCACCGTGAACTCGTGCCCCTGATCGTGCCGCTCACGCTTCTCAATCATCACCTCGCCCGGATTCGTGTTCCCTACCTCCGGGATCAGATCTACCTGCGCCCACATCCGAAGGAGCTGATGCTCCGAAACCATGTGTGATTGAATAGGCCAGGAGAATTATCCTTGATCATACGTTTGGAAAACCCCCTTGACACAATATCTTTTTCCGACTAAGTTAAACTCAACAGATGAATGAATTTTCCCCAGGGGCGTGGTAATGGCGGAGACAACGCTGATTACAGGCAAGTACCAGGTGACCCTGCCCAAGCGGGTCCGGGAGGCGCTGGGAGCGGGGGTGGGTGACCGACTCACCTTTGTGAAAGGGGACGACGGCCTCTGGCGGATCCTCGTCGTCCCCAAAGATCCCGTCAAGGCCCTGCGCCTTGCGGGAAGGGCACTGACGCCGGCAGATTTCACCAAGCTGCACCAGGAGTACGAGCAGGAATCCGAAGATGCCCACCGCGTCTAGGCCAAAACTCTGCCTGGACAGCAATGTCTTCCTTGCCGTAATGCTCCCCGAGACAACCAAGCCCTCCCGAGAGGATATCCGGGGCGCGGATCGTCTCCTGCGATCGCTGCACAAAGGAGAAGTCACTGCCATCACGAGCGTGATGGCCCTCGCGGAAGTCCGCTGGGTATTTGACCGCGAGCAGAAACCCGGCTTTGACATTGCCCGAGCGACGTTGGAGAACGGGTTTGCCGGTCATCTTTCCATCCTGCAGGTTGATACCGATCTGGCTGTGGCGTCTGCAATCTATCGTCGGCGGTATTACTCAAAGAGCAACCCGTTCTCGTACAACGACGGGATCTTCCTCGCAACAGCCGTGCTGGGTGGAGCTACAGCGCTCGTAACAACGGACCCCCACTTGCTTGGTGTGTCGGAGGTCCCCGCCTATCGCCCCGGCGGTCTTCCAGCGGAGCTGCGGTCACCTCGGCCATGACAGTATTGGGTTCGGGTTGACGGGATGGGGGAGTTGGCCTATTATCCCTGCATGGCGCGGTACCCAAGAGGCTAAGGGAGAGGTCTGCAAAACCTCGATTCGGCGGTTCGAGTCCGCCCCGCGCCTCCACTCCGAGACATCCGCCCGGCTCATGCCGGGCCGGTGTGTTTTCCGTCCCAATTGCATCGACGGGCTGCCATCATATCTTTCGCTTCGAGACCGTGCCGGGAGGCCTGCAGGCTTGAACGGTTTGGGGCCTTGCAGCTTCCCAGCCTTCAACCTATCCAGCCTCTTGCCGTGAAATCCTTGACTTGCCGGTGGGTGGATGCTACCTATCCCTCAGGGGAGACCGGCGGGAGTGGCGGAATCGGCAGACGCGCGAGACTTAAAATCTTGTGGCCTTCGGGCCGTGCGGGTTCAAGTCCCGCCTCCCGCACCACTGGCTTTGCGGTCCGTGGGGATGTTTCCCGGAAGGCCCGCTAATGCGTGACTGGTCGGGACGACGGGCGTTCCCGCGGTACCCGGTCGTCGTCCCGGTCCTTTATGCGACCAAGAAGGGTGATCCTTCGAGGTCGGGAGCTGGATGGACCTGCAACCTCAGCGAGGGGGGAGCCTGTCTGGAACTCTCCGAGCAGATTGATCCTTCTATCCCGCTTTCGCTTCTGCTCCGGACCGACCAGGGCCGCGTTTCGATCGAGGGTCAGGTCGTTTGGAACAAACAGTTGGGACCGGCGAAAGGGACGATCCACGGTGTCGCTTTTGATCGGGCATTCTCCGACCGGCGGCGAGCCCTCCGGGACCTGTTAGATCGGAAGGGGATGGTATGGCGGGCCGTCGTTCGGGTTCCCATAGAACTTCCTGTCATCTGCCATCCCAAGGGGCAGCCTCGATCCCTCCATCAGGGACGGACGGAAAACGTCAGCCGACGCGGGCTCTGCCTCCGCCTTCACTTGATCATCCCTCCCGAAACTCCCCTGGAAGTCACTCTCCAGACCGCTCACGGGCCGCTCACGGCTGAGGGAGCCATTGTCCGGGTAGAGCCCCTGGAGGCACAGATCCCGGGCGAACCCATCCGTCACGGCTTCCGCTTCACCGAGATTCGTTGCCCCACCGCGATGACTCTCAGTCGCGTCTTGGCCGAGGCGGCCTAGATCTCGTCGCTGGAATCCATTCGGGACCTGCCCCATGGTCTCATGGCTGGGGCCTTGCGATGGATCCAATCCCGGGAGGCGACGCAGTGGAACACATTCTCCAAGGCTTCGTTCAGGATGTCCAGGGCCTCTACGGGGAGGAGCTGGTCGCCATCCTCCTCTACGGGAGTGCCGCCGCGGCTGAACATGTCCCCGGACGCTCGGATATCAATGTGGCGGTGATCCTGCGCCGCCTCACCCCGGCGCTCCTGCGCAAGGCCGCCGCGCGCATCCGGGTCTGGCGTCGGCAGGGGTTTGCCACTCCTCTGTTCTTCGATCCGGAGACCTTGCATGCGTCACTGGACGTGTTCCCCATTGAGTTCCTCGACATCCAGGAGCGGCATCGGACGCTGTGGGGTGTAGACGTGTTGGCAGGTCTACGCGTCGACCCGGGCTACTTGCGGATGCAGTGTGAGCAGGAGCTTCAGGGGAAGTTGTTGAAGCTCTATCAATCGTATGTCGAGTGCGCCCAGGCGCCAGAGGATCTGGAGCGTGTCCTTCGGGTAGCGGTGAGCAGCATCGTGGTCCTGGCCCGGACGCTCCTCCGCCTCGGCGGGGGAGATCCCGGTGGCGGCACGGCGGCGGTTTTGGAACGCACGCAGATCCGATTCGGCACATCGACCGCGAGCCTGCGAAGGGCTTACGCCTTGAAGCGGGGAGATATTCAGGTGGGAGGCGCCGGGCTGGAGGAGCTGTACCGGGGAGTCCTGGAGGACGTCCAGGGCCTGGTGCGGGTGGCGGATGGACTGGCTGCGTAGGCTGCCGCTCCGGACAGGGCTCCTGCTCCTGCTGGCCCTGCCGAGTCCTGCCTTCGGGGCCGCGCCCAAACTGCCCTCGCCCGCCGGACCCGTGACGGACCTGGCGGGGATCCTGGACGCCGGCACGCAGCAGCGGTTGCTGCGGCTCATTCGCGATGTTCAGGAGCGCACGACGGCGGAGATCGCCATCCTGACGGTTCCCTCGACGGAGCCATTGACGGTCGAGGAATATGCTGTCGCCATCTTCGACCGCTGGAAGATCGGGAAGCGTGGCAAGGACAACGGGCTCCTCTTCCTGGTGGCGGTTCGGGACCGGCGAATGCGCATCACCACCGGGTACGGGCTGGAGGGAATCCTGCCCGATGGGAAGGTCGGGGAAATCCGCGATCGGGACATCGTTCCCTATTTCCGCGCAGGACGGTACCCGGAGGGGATTCTGCGCGGGACTGAAGCGTTGGCCAAGGTCATCCAGTCGGAGGGCCAGGGGGATGCCCGGGGCCAGCGACAGCAGACAGGGCGGCCCGTCCATGGCCGGAGCCCGCTTGTCAGTGGGGTCACGGGAATCCTCCTGGCGGTCTTTCTCGTGCTCGTGCTGTTCACAGTCGGCATCTCTGCCACGGAGGGTCGGCTGTTTCGTAGGCGCCGCCACCGGCGGTATCTCGTGGACATGCGGAGGGTGTGGTTGGAGGAACTCCTGCGATCTCGCTGGGTTGGGGGAGTCGGCGGAGGCTCGTGGGGTGATGGGCCCGGCGGCTGGTCGGCTGGTGGCTGGGCAGGCGGGGGGTTTGCCGCAGGAGATTTTGGGGGATTCGGGGGCGGGGCGACTGGCGGCGGGGGCGCTGGGGGGGATTGGTGAGGACTTGAGAGGGAAGGAGTAATAGCGCATGAAGATGAAGCCGGCATGGATCGTTCTGGGGGTGATCGCACTCGGGGTTGTGTTTGGGGGCGGTACCTTTGTGTCGAAGTGGAACCAGCTGGTGACCATGGACACCGACATCAAGGCCAAATGGGCCCAGGTAGAGAACCAACTCCAGCGTCGGGCCGATCTCATCCCCAATCTGGTTGAAACAGTCAAAGGGTTCGCCGCCCAAGAACGGACCATCCTGGAGGCCATTGCCAACGCCCGCGCCAGACTGGCGGGGGCCGGCAGCGTTCAGGATCGGATCGCGGCCAGCAACGAGCTGTCCGGTGTCCTGTCGCGCTTGCTCGTTGTGGTGGAGAATTACCCGCAACTGAAGTCGGATGCCACCTTTATCCGCCTGATGGACGAACTGGCTGGGACCGAGAACCGGCTGTCGGTGGAGCGGAAGCGGTACAACGATGCGGTCCAGGTGTATAATGTGGCCATCCGAAGGTTTCCGGATACCCTGATCGCGTCCAGCTTGGGGTTTAAGCAGCAACCGTTCTTTGAGGTCCCAGAAGCCGCCAGGCAGGCCCCCCAGGTGAGATTCTAAGCAAGAACCGAGAGCGACAGGCGTGGCGGACGGCGAATCGGAGCAGATCGATGTCCCCACCCGGGGGGTACCCGGATGTCCCTGTCGCCGGCGCAGTGGGGTGTTTTCCCTTGACACATAGCCCTGTTCGGCTATAAATATGCGTCACTTCCTGTATTGGCGTCCATGGTGGGTCCGACTGAGGCACGTAGCTCAGGGGGAGAGCGCTTGCTTGACGCGCAAGAGGTCGGCGGTTCGAAACCGCCCGTGCCTACCATTCCTCCTTCCGGAATGACCCTGTAGTGGATGGCTGGAGCATCACGATGCGGGCGGGTGTCGTGATGCTTTTTTATTCTGTGGGATCCAATGGCTGACGCTGAACTCTTGCTGGCTGACGGCCGACGGACGCGGGTGCCGGTGGGGCAGCCGATCCTCCCCGCCCTCCAGGCGTTGGGGGAGCCAGTGCTGCAATCCGCCGTCGCGGCCGCGTGGGATGGGCATACCCTGGACTTCATGACGCCCGTGCCCTCACCGGCACCCCTGACCTTGGTCCCCACGGACTCTCCAGAGGGCCTGCGTGTCCTCCGGCACAGCACGGCCCACCTCATGGCGGCGGCGGTGCAAGCGCTGTTTCCGGAGGCAAAGTTTGCCATCGGGCCGGCCATTGACGACGGGTTCTACTACGATATGGAGCTTCCGCGGCCCCTGGCCCCGGAGGATCTTTCGGTCATCGAGGCCAAGATGCGGGAGCTGGCGGCGCAGCAGCTCCCGTTCCAGCGGCGGGAGATGCCCCTGTCCGACGCGCTGGCGTGGGCCCGAGAGCACCGGCAGGACTACAAGGTCGAGATCCTGGAGACCATCCGACAGTTCGGGACCTCCCGGGCGCCCGGGCCGGCGGTCGAGATGGAAGAGCTGGCAGGCGAGGCGGAGATTGGAAAGACGACGGTGAGCATTTACCAGACCGGGCACTTCGTGGACCTCTGCCGCGGGCCCCACGTGCCCGACACCTCCTGGTTGACGGCCTATCGCCTCACCCATATCGCCGGAGCGTACTGGCGCGGGGACGAGCGCCGGCCGATGCTCCAGCGGATCTACGGCACCGCCTTCCCGACCCAAGAGGCGCTGGAGCAGCACCTGTTCCGGCTGGAGGAGGCGCGCCGCCGCGACCATCGGCGCCTGGGGCGGGAGCTGGACCTGTTCAGCGTGGCTGACGAGGTGGGCGGCGGGCTCATCCTGTGGCATCCCAAGGGCGGGGTCATCCGGAAGCTCATCGAGGACTTCTGGCGCGACGAGCACTTGGCGAACGGCTATGACCTGGTGTACACGCCCCACCTGGGCCGGGCCAAGCTGTGGCAGACGAGCGGCCACCTGGACTTTTACCAGGAGCTGATGTATCCGCGGATGGAAGGGGACGGGAACGACTTCTACGTCAAGCCGATGAACTGCCCTTTCCACATCATGATCTACCAGTCCAAAGTGCGGAGCTACCGCGATCTGCCCCTGCGGTTTGCGGAGCTGGGAACGGTGTACCGGTTCGAACGCGCCGGCGTGCTGCACGGGCTCTTGCGGGTGCGGGGGTTCACCCAGGATGATGCCCACATCTTCTGCACGCCGGAGCAGATGGACGAGGAGATCAGCCGGGCCGTTCGATTCAGCCTGTTCTTCCTCCGTACGTTCGGGTTCAAGGACTACGCGGTCTACGTGGCCACGCGCCCGGAGAAATTCGTGGGAGAGCCCGTCCAGTGGGAGGTGGCCACCCATGCCCTCCAGCGGGCGGCGGAGCGGGCCGGCCAGGTGTACGAGCTCGATCCGGGCGGCGGGGCCTTTTACGGCCCCAAGATTGACATCAAGGTCAAGGATGCCCTGGGCCGGCCCTGGCAGTGCACCACGGTCCAGTTCGACTTCAACCTGCCCGAGCGCTTCTCCCTCGCCTTTGTGGGCGAGGACAATCGCCAGCACCGGCCCTTTATGGTCCATCGGGCGCTGCTGGGGTCCATCGAGCGGTTCCTGGGGGTGCTGATCGAGCACTACGGGGGGGCCTTTCCCGCCTGGCTGGCGCCCGTACAGGCCCGGGTGCTGCCCGTGGCGGATCGCCACCACGAGTACGCCAGCTCTGTCGTCGCCCGCCTGCGGGCGGAGGGCCTGCGGGGCGAGGCGGATACGCGCAACGAAAAAATCGGCTTCAAGATTCGGGAGGCAGAGGTCCAGAAGATCCCGTACATTCTGGTGGTGGGTGACAAGGAAACGGCCGCGGGGACGGTCTCCGTCCGCCTGCGGGGCGGCCAGGATCGCGGCGTGATGCCCCTGGCGGATTTCGTCCACGTGCTGGCCACGGAGAACAAGCCGCAAGCCGCCTGACCCGGCGGCTCCCGACTGCGGCTGGAGGTGGGGCCCATAAGTAAAGGTCTTCGCGTCAACGACCGGATCCGCATCAAGGAAGTGCGGGTGATCAGCCCGGACGGGACCCAACTGGGCATCATGCCGATCGACCAGGCCCTCCAGACGGCCTACAGCCAGAACCTGGACCTGGTCGAGGTGGCACCCGAGGCCCGGCCGCCGGTCTGCCGGATCATGGATTACGGCAAGTACCGGTACGAGCAGAGCAAGAAGGCCCGGGAGGCCAAGAAAAAGCAGACGATCATCGAGCTCAAGGAGATCAAGCTGCGGCCAAAGACGGAGGAGCACGATTTCCAGTTCAAGGCGCGACACGCCGAGCGCTTCCTGAAAGAGGGAAACAAGGCGAAGATCACCATGATGTTCCGGGGGCGCGAAATGATCCGGATGGACCGGGGGAAGGCCCTGCTGGATCGCTTCGTGGAGACCCTGAAGGACGTGGCGGTGGTCGAGCAGGCGCCGAAGATCGAGGGGCGGAACATGACCATGATCCTGGCGCCGAGGCACTAGGGAAAAACTGACCACGGACCACAGGCCAATGAGCCAGTGACGAACGACCAATGACCGATGAGACATCGGGAGCATTCTCCTGCATTGGTCAGTGGACATTCCTGTGCGGCACTGACAAGTAGCCGCTTCGCTGGACCGGTAAGGCGTACGGCCAACCAACGCAGGTACAGGAGTAGGGTTCCATGCCGAAGATGAAGAGTAACCGCGGCGCAGCCAAGCGGTTCAAGACCACGGGGACGGGAAAGCTGCGCCGGTATCACTCGTCCAAGAGCCATCTGCTGACCGGGAAGGCGACCCGGCGCATGCGACCCCTCCGGAAAGGGACGCTGGTTCATCCGGCGGACCTCAAGCGGATGAAGGTATTGCTGCCGTACGGGTAGGGCCGGGTACCCCGCGCTGGAGCGGGGTGGCCGCGAGCCGAGGCTTGGACCGAAGCTGGCAGCAGTCAGTGGGCACCTCGATGCGGAACGAGTCGGAGGCTCGGGGACTCGAGTCGAGAAGCGGGACAGAAAAAGAACCGGAAAACGAGGAGTAGGGACCATGCCACGGGCAAAGGGTGGATTCAAGACACGACGTCGTCGGAACCGGGTGCTGAAGCAGGCGGAGGGATACTGGGGGAAGCGCAAGAACAGCTTCCGGAGCGCCCAGGAGGCGGTGGATCGGGCGCTCGCCTACAGCTATCGTGATCGCCGGAACCGGAAGCGGGATTTCCGGAATCTCTGGGTGGTCCGCATCAACGCCGCGGCGCGGCTGGTCGGCCTCTCTTACAGCCGTCTGATGGGCGGCCTGCGCAAGGCGGGGATCGCCGTGGACCGAAAGATCCTGGCGGACCTGGCGGTCCGGGATGCGTCTGCCTTCAATGCCTTGGCGGAGTTGGCGAAGGCACAGACGGCCGCGTAGTCCTGATCGGTTCCTTCCATGGCGCCCCGAGGCCCTCGGGGCGCTTTTTTTGGTGAGCGGGGCATGGCAGACATATTGGCAGCGTTGGCCGCCCTGGATGTCGAGGCGACCAAGGCGCTCGAGGCTGCAGCCGACGAGGCCACGCTAGAACAGGTCCGGGTGCGCTATCTGGGCCGCAAAGGGACCCTGGCGGCCATCCTCCGCGGTCTGGCGGAGCTCGACCCGGCCCAACGGCCAGCGATTGGCAAGCGGGCCAACGAGGTGAAGCAGGGGTTAGAGGCGGCCCTGGATGCACGACGGGGGGCGCTCCTGGCGGCCGCCCGGGCGGCCAAGGAATTGGAGCGCGTGGACGTCACGCTGCCCGGTCGGCCGATCCCGATGGGACGCCTGCATCCCAGCACGCAGATCTTGCGGCGGATCTGCCAAATCTTTGCCGAGATGGGTTTTCAGATCTACCGCAGCCCGGACGTCGAGACGGAGGAGATGAACTTCGAACTCCTGAACATCCCGGCCCACCATCCGGCCCGCGACATGTGGGACACGTTTTATACCATCCAGGAGGGCATCCTGCTCCGCACCCACACCTCCCCGGGACAGATCCGGGCCATGCGGGAATCCTGCCCACACCCCATCCGGGTCATCCTGCCGGGGATGTGCTACCGCTATGAGCAGATCACCGCCCGTTCGGAGATCCAGTTCCATCAGGTCGAGGGCTTAGCGGTGGGGCGGCACGTCACCATGACCGATCTCAAGGGGACCCTGGTGAGTTTCGCGCATCGGATGTTCGGCGCGGAGCGGCGGGTGCGGTTCCGGGCCAGCCACTTCCCCTTCACCGAGCCCAGCGCCGAGATGGACGTGGAGTGCATCCTCTGCGAGGGGAAAGGTTGCCCCCTGTGCAAGCAGACCGGATGGCTGGAGATCCTGGGGTGCGGCATGGTGCACCCCACGGTCCTGAAGAACGGCGGCTACGACCCCGCGAGTTATTCCGGCTTTGCCTTCGGGATGGGCCCCGAGCGCATCACCATGCTGAAACACCGGATCGAGGACATCCGCTACTTCTGGACCAACGACCTTCGGTTCCTCGAACAGTTCTGAGCGGGACCCGCGACCCATGCGCGTGCCAATCGGTTGGCTCAAGGAATACGTGGACATCCCGGTGTCGATCGCTGACCTGGCGGATCGGCTCACCCTCGCCGGGCTGGAGGTGGCGAGCCTCGAGACCATCGGGCTGCCCGGGGCCGCCCTGCCCTGGGATCCCGAACGGATCGTGGTGGGGCAGATCCTGGAGATCCGGCCACACCCCGACGCGGATCGCCTGGTGCTGGCCACGGTGGAATACGGTGGCGGCCGCCCGAAGACGGTGGTCACGGGCGCCCCCAACCTCCGGGTCGGCGACGCCGGGTTGAAAGTGGCCTTCGCCCTGGAAGGAGCGCGCCACTGGGACGGGCACAGCGCCAAGCCGGAAATCACCACGCTCAAGGGCCGGAAGGTCCGGGGCATCTACTCCGACGGGATGGTGCTGTCGGAAAAAGAGCTGGGGCTCTCCGACGATCACACCGGCATCCTGGTCTTGGATGAGAGGGCACCGGTCGGCGTTCCCCTGGCCACCTACATGGGGGACGTGGTCCTGGATATCGAGATCACCCCGAACATGGCCCGCTGCCTCTCCGTGCTGGGCGTGGCGCGGGAGGTGGCGGCGCTTACCGGGGGCACGGTCCGCACTCCCCCTTCCCGGATGCAGGCCGACGGGGCATCGATCGAGGGCTGCGTGGCGATCGCCATCGCGGACTCCGCCCTGTGCGCCCGCTACGCGGCGACGCTGATCAGCGGGGTCCGGATCGGCCCCTCGCCGGAATGGATGCGCCGCCGGCTGCGCCTGGCGGGGATCCGGCCCATCAGCAACATCGTGGATGTGACCAACTACGTGATGCTGGAATGGGGGCAGCCGCTGCATGCCTTTGACTATGACGTGCTGGTGCGCCGGGCCAAGGGCGTCCCACGGATCACCGTCCGCCCCGCCAAGCCGGGGGAGGTGATCACCACCCTGGATGGGGTGACGCGCACCCTCCACCCCGACCGGCTGCTCATCACGGACGAGGCGGGTCCCATCGCCATTGCCGGTGTGATGGGTGGGGCCGAGACCGAGGTTACCGGCGCCACCACGGCCATCCTTCTGGAGTCCGCCAACTTCCATTTTGCCTCTATTCGCAAGACGACCCAGGCGCTGAAGCTCCCCAGCGAGGCGAGCGCGCGCTTTGGCCGGGGCGTGCCGCCTTCGGGGGCGGTTCCGGCGGCCACGCGGGCCACGGAGCTGATGCGGGAACTGGCCGGCGGGACGATCGCCCGCGGCGTGGCCGACTGCTACCCGGCGCCCCAGGTTCCCCCTGTGGTGGTCCTGACGACGGCCGAAGTCCGGCGCATCCTGGGGATGGATATGCCGCGCACCGAGATCGAGCGGATCCTTCGAGCCCTCGAGTTCACGTGTGAGCCCGACGGGGAGACCGGATGGAAGGTGACTGCTCCCGCGCACCGGCTGGACATCGGGACGGGCGTCAGCGGCGCAGCCGATCTCATCGAAGAAGTGGCGCGCATCCACGGGTTCGACCGGATCCCGGTGACCGAGCTGGCGGACACGCTGCCACCGCAGCGGGAGGTGCCGGCGGTGGACCTGGAGGAGCGCGTCCGGGACCTCCTGGTGGTGGCGGGGCTGCAGGAAGTCATCACCTACCGGCTGACCACTCCGGAGCGCGAGGCGGCGCTGACGCCGTCCGTCGCCCCATCCGGAGACCGGCCCTATGTCCGGGTGGCGAATCCCATCAGCGCCGACCGGGTGGTGATGCGCCAGAGCCTGCTCCCGGGTCTCCTGGAGGTGCTGGCCCACAACGCGCGCCTGCGCGATCGGCTCTGGTTTTTCGAGATCGGTCCGATCTACCTTCCGGGGCGGCCCGGCGCCTTGCCGGAGGAGCCGCGGCGAGTCGCCATCGCGATGGCCGGTCGGCCTGCGCCGGTCTCGTGGCGGGAGCATGCGCCCGGCCGAACCGACTTCTTCGACCTGAAGGGCGTGGTGGAAGCTTTCCTGTCCGGCCTTCACCTTCAGGCGGTCGGGTTCGAGCCGACGACCCATCCGACGTTTACTCCGGGGCGGACCGCCCGGGTCACCGTCGCCGGTCGCCCCATCGGCCTGCTGGGCGAGGTGCATCCCCTCGTCCAGACGGCCTTTGATCTGCCCGCCGGGAGGGTTTGCCTGGCGGAGCTGGACCTGGAGATGCTCGCCGGCCAGGTCCCGCGCACCCACCGGGTCGCGGCCGTCCCCCGGTTCCCGCCGGCCCTGCAGGACATCGCCCTGGTGGTGGACGAGGCGGTGTCCGCAGCCAAAGTCACCGAGGTCATTCGATCGGCGGGCGGGAGCCTGCTCGCCGACGTTCGCCTGTTCGACGTCTACCGGGGGCAGCCGGTGCCGGCCGGCAAGAAGAGCCTGGCCTTCTCCCTCGTATTCCAGGCGATGGACCGGACGCTCACCGATGCCGAGGTGGACGCCGAGAAACACCGCATCGTGGAGGCAGCGGCCCGGGATGTCGGGGCGCAGCTCCGGGCTTGAGTCGTCGGGACCCCCGCCGCGCGTCCGAGAATCGCTCCGCCGCACGTACCGCCGCACAAACACCTTTACAAAAGGGCGGGGCTTTGGTAGGGTCTCGTCGGTTTGAGGGAACGGGTCGCGCATGGACGAGGCACTGGAACGTTTGGGAGTTCTGGAACGCAAGGTTCGCGAGACCCTGGCGGAGCTGGAGGAGACTCGCCGCGGTCGCGGCGCCCTCGAGAAGGAGATCCAGGCCCTCCAAGCCGAGCTTCGCTCTCGGGAACAGGAGTACGTCGCCCTCCTGGCGGAACGGGAGCGGGATGCTGCGGAGATCACACGTCTGCGGGCTGAGCGGGAAGAGGTACGCGGACGGGTGGAGGGGCTCCTGGCGGAGATCGCCCGGCTCGAGGCGACCATGCAGGGGGTTGGAAGCCGAGGGAGCGAGGCATGACGGCCGGCGAACGGGTCACCGAGGTCGAAATCTTCGGCGAGCGGTACGCCCTCCGGGCGAGCGAAAGTCCGGAGCACCTGCACCGGGTGGCGGAGTACGTAGACGGCAAGTTCTGCGAGGTGGCCAAGGAAAGCCCGACGCTGGCCCCTGGAAAGGTTGCGGTGCTGGCCTCGCTCAATATCGCGGACGAACTGTTCAAACGGGAGGAAGCGAAACGCCAGGTCGAGCAAGAGGTCCTGGCCCGGATCGAAGGAATTTTTGAGCTGTTGCATCGCAGGGGTGTCGCCGACTGACCCGACGGGCTCATCACCGCGGGATCCTCGGCGACGGGTGCGACAGGATACGGAAAGGGCTTGCAACGGGGAATCGCCTGTGCTAGCGTTCAAGGCGGAAATCAGGGATAACGAGAACCCCTACCGTGCGCGTGATGCGGTAACCATTTTTGAGCCAACACCTGCAGAACGGGGATCCCTTCGAGAACGTGGTGAGCACGCCTCTCCGCCTCGGCGGGAAGGACGCCTAAAACGTTTCCGGGATCCCCACCTGGTTATCCAGGTTCAAACAGGGACCGGCACACGGCACAATGGTAGGGGTTGCTTCTTTTCTCACCCAGTAGGTGTCCCTGCCCGCTGAGCCGGCATCCGGTCGGTCCCAGTCCATCCCCCCAATCCGCCCTCCTGCCCGCACGCCTGCGTTGCTTTTTCGTGTGACGGATCACCGGGTACGGCCTCGGGTGCCGTGGCCGTATGATGCTGCGCAGCGCGCCCGGCGTCCCGCCTGGGCCCCGGCCAGCGCCTCGGGAATCTGAGCTGCTGCCCAGGGGTTCCTCGGGGGCCATCGGGTGACGGGCACAGGCCGCCCCCGCCATGGCAGGGTACGGCTGTGTGAAGGGAAACGGACGAGGGAGGGATTCCCGTGGACATGTGGGTCACCATCGTGCTGGTGTTGGCGATGGGCCTGGTAGGACTGGCCAGCGGCTGGGCCCTGGAGCGCCGACGCCAAGACCGACTCAAACGGCAGGCAGAGGACGAGGCAAAACGGGTCATCCGCGAGGCCGAGCGCGAGGCCGATTCGCGGCGGAAAGAGGCCGACCTGGAGATCAAGGACCGCATGCTCCGGGCGCGGAGCGAATTCGAGCAGGAGAGCCGGGCGCGGCGCGAGGAGCTGCAGGCCTTTGAGCGACGCCTGAACCAACGCGAGGAGATGCTGGATCGGAAGCTGGACCTGCTGGACCGGCGTGACCGCGAGCAGACCACGCGGGAGCAGGACCTCCGGACCCGGGAGGGGGCCGTGGCCCAGCAGGAGTCCCACTGGCGCCGCCTGGTGGAGGAAGGCCAGCGCAAGCTGGAACAGGTCGCCGGGCTGACGGCGGAAGAGGCGAAGGCCCAGCTCATGCATACCTTGGAGGAAGAGGCCAAGCTCCACGCAGTCAGCCGGATCAAGCGCATCGAGGACGAGGCCAACGAGACCGCCGAGGAGAAAGCCAAGCAGATCATCGGCCGCGCCATCTGCCGGATCGCCTCCGAGTACGTGGCCGAGGCCGCGGTGTCGGTTGTCGATCTCCCCAGCGACGACATGAAGGGCCGGATCATCGGCCGCGAGGGACGGAACATCCGGGCCCTGGAGAAGGCGACGGGGATCGACATCATCGTGGACGACACCCCCGAGACGATCATCCTCTCCGGGTTCGATTCTATCCGGCGGGAGATCGCGCGGGTAGCCATCCAGCGGCTGATCCAGGACGGCCGAATCCACCCGACCCGGATCGAGGAGACGGTGGAGAAGGTCGCCAAGGAAGTCGAGAAGGACATCCGGGAGGCGGGGGAGCAGGCCTGCTTCGAACTGGGGATCACCGGCCTGCACCCCGAGCTCGTGCGGATGGTGGGCCGGCTGAAGTACCGGTACAGCTACTCCCAGAACCAGCTTGCCCACACCAAGGAGGTCGCCACCCTGGCGGGCACTCTGGCGGCGGAGATGGGCCTGGACGTCAAGGCCGTGAAGCGGGCCGCCCTCCTCCACGACATCGGCAAGGCGGCGGACCAGGGCACGGAGACGTCCCACGCGCTCCTGTCGGCCGAGCTGGCGAAGAAGTACAACGAGGATCCCCGCGTGGTGAACATCATCGCCGCTCACCACGAGGAGGTGGCTCCCCAGTTCCCCGAGGCGGTCCTGCTTCAGGCGGCGGACAGCCTGTCGGCCGCGCGACCCGGGGCCCGGCGCGAGATCATGGAGACCTACGTCAAGCGCCTGGCGAAGCTGGAGGAGATCGCCACCTCTTTCCAGGGGGTGGAGAAGTGCTTTGCCATCCAGGCGGGCCGGGAGATCCGGGTGGTGGTCGAGAGCGAGCAGGTCAACGATCAGGCCGCCTACGTCATGGCCCGGGACATCGCCAAGCGCATCGAGAACGAGATGGAGTATCCGGGCCAGATCAAGGTGACGGTCATCCGCGAGACCCGGGCCGTCGAGTACGCCCGCTGATCCGGAGAATTCACGGACGGAACCGTGAATTCTCCGGATCAAATGACCAATGACCAATGGTGGTGGGGCACCCATCGAACCTCGCCCACCCCGGGCGGTGCGTTGGGTTCCGGAGCGCGCCGTCAACCGGTCTCATTCGATTTTGGTCCGCGATTGGTCATTGGACATTGGGAGTTGGTCATTGCCATGAGGATCCTGTTCATCGGTGACATCATCGGGCAGCCGGGGCGACAGATGGTGGCCCGCCACCTCAAGTCCCTGGTGGCGCAGCACGGGCCCGAGATGGTCCTGGCCAACGCCGAGAACGCTGCAGGCGGCTTCGGCATCACGCCCTCCATCGGGGAGGAGTTGTTCAGGCTGGGCATCGACCTCTTGACCTCGGGCAATCATGTCTGGGACAAGAGGGAGGCCGAGGGGTACCTGGACAAAGAGAGCCGCCTGCTGCGCCCGGCCAACTACCCGGAGGAAGCGCCGGGGACCGGCGCCCACGTCCTCCAAAAGGGCGGGCGGACGGTGGCGGTCCTCAACCTTCAGGGCCGGGCATTCCTCCCGGCCATCGATTGTCCGTTCAAAACGGCGGATCGGGAAATCGCGCAGCTCCGCAGTGTCACCGACACCATCCTCGTGGATTTTCACGCCGAGGCAACGGCGGAGAAGCAGGCATTCGCCTGGTACCTGGACGGACGCGTCTCGGCGGTGGTGGGGACACACACCCACGTCCAGACCGCCGACGAGCGGATCCTCCCACGCAGGACCGCCTACATTACGGATGTGGGCATGACCGGCCCTCGCAATTCGGTCATCGGCATCAGGCCAGAGGATGCCATCCAGAGGTTCATCACCCACATGCCGCGGAAGTTCACCCCGGCGCCGGGCCCGGCGCAGCTCTGCGCGGTCGTGCTGGATATCGGGGACGACGGCCGGGCCCGGGACATCCACCGCGTGCAAATTCACAGCGAATAGCCTCCCGGCTTATGGCGTATGGCGAATGGCGTATGGTCAATCCGGAACCATGAGCCATAGGTCATATGCCATACGCGAGGTGCCATGACATTTGGGGGGTCGAAGCTGCGAAGGGGTGGGGGCAGAGGGGAGAGTAATGGCGGCTCGAATCATTGATGGCAAGAAGATCGCCGCCGAGATTCGCGAGGAGGTCCGCCGGCAGGTCCAAGCCCTCCAGGTGAAGACGGGTAGGATTCCTGGCCTCGCCGCGGTCCTGGTGGGGGAGGATCCCGCCTCCGCCACCTACGTTCGCACCAAGACCAGGGCGTGCCGGGAGGCCGGCATCGCCTCCCGCCAGCTCACCCCGCCGCAAGACATTTCCCAGTCCGAACTGCTCCAGATCATTCAGGAGCTGAATCGCGACCCCGCCATCCACGGCATCCTGGTCCAGCTTCCCCTGCCGAGGCACCTGGACGAGCGGGCCGTCCTGGAGGCGGTGGACCCGCGGAAGGACGTGGACGGATTCACCTTCGCCAACATCGGACGCCTGGTGGAGAACCGGCCACAGTTCGTCCCTTGTACCCCGGCCGGAATCATCGAAATCCTGGACCGGGAAGGGATCGAGATCAAAGGAAAGCACGCGGTGGTGGTGGGCCGGAGCGAGATAGTCGGCAAGCCCGTAGCCTTCCTGCTGCTGCACCGCCATGCCACGGTGACCATCTGCCACTCCCGGACGGCGGATCTCAGCGCCGAGACCCGGCGCGCCGACATCCTGGTGGCCGCCGTGGGCCGTCCTCGCCTGATCACGGGCGCCATGCTCAAGCCCGGGGCCGTCGTCATTGACGTGGGCATCAACCGCGTCGAGGGGAAGCTGGTGGGGGACGTGGACTTCGACTCCGCGGTTTCCGTGGCCTCCGCCATCACGCCGGTCCCCGGCGGCGTCGGCCCCATGACCGTCGCGCTGCTTCTCAAGAACACCGTGCGGGCTTTCGAGCTGGCTCCGAGTTAGTCAGCCACGCAACATTTGACTTGACAGGTCATTTGAACCTGTCAGAATAGTTACATGAAGACGACGGGTATTGCCGAGTTGAAGGCCCACCTGAGCCGGTACCTGGAACGGGTGAAGGGTGGTCAGGAGGTCCTGATTACCGAGCGGGGTCAACCCGTGGCCAAGCTTGTGCCGCTTCGCGTGATGGAGCAGCGGGCTTCGCGCCGCCACCGGCTCGCCCGAGCCGGTCTCCTTCAACTGGGAGCTGGGCGGGTTCGGGCAGCCCTCCTGCGGCCGCCCCGGGGACATCGGGTCGGGGGGAGCGTGCTCAAGACGCTCCTGGCAGAGCGGGAGGAAGGCCGCTGATGTTCTGGGACAGCTCCGCGGTTGTCCCCCTGCTCCTCCCGGATGCGCGATCCGCCGGGATCGCGACCCTCCTGCGCTCCGACGCGGAACCCGCGCTCTGGTGGGCGAGTCCGGTAGAATGTCAATCAGCGCTCTACCGGCGCCATCGGGAGGGAGGCCTGCCGACCACGGCGCTCACTCAGGCACTCGAGCGACTGAAGGCTCTGGTGGCCGATGTCGACATCGTCGCACCGACGCCTCCGCTGCGGGAACGCGCCGGACGCCTCCTTGCAGGGCACCCGCTCCGCGCTGCCGACGCGCTCCAATTGGCGGCGGCGCTGGTCTGGTGTGACGAGTCCCCGCAGGGGGATGCATTCGTCTGCCTCGACGACCGGCTGGCAGAGGCTGCCCGTCGCGAAGGCTTCACAGTCCTGCCGGGTTAGCCCTGGCACTCGCGTCATGCCGGTCCGCGGCGGCGTCGGCCCCATGACCGTCGCGTTCCTCCTCCGAAATACCGTCCGCGCCTTCGAGCACTCCCTCGCCTGAAACGCAAGCCGACAGCGACAGCGAAAACGAGCGTGGCTCTATCGGAGATCGCTGTCGGATATCCCTGTGGAGAGTCACCACCCAACGACGACTTGACATGGCCCGCAGAGTCGCGATAGGGTCGAAGGACTTCGGCGGATTCCCGTGAGACTGAACGGAGGGGGACCGGGTGGCGTCGGCCGAAGATGATAGCAAGACAAAGACCAGCACTGCCCTTCCTACGCGCACAGACACGCACGGCCCTCGGGGGGACGCAAATCCCCCGAGGGCCGCTTAGCTTTTGGGAGACGGTCGCAAGGTGCTGTGGCATACATTTCCCAGTTGGATACAGCATAAAGATGGCAAGGCAAGAATTTGACATTTCGACGTAACGTCCTCTGCTCCCAAGAAAATGTAAGCGGTAAACGGAGTATGGCGGAGGTCATGACATGGGAATCTTCGACATCTTTAAACGAAAGCGTAAAATCGACCCGGGACTCGTCCGGGCAACGGAAGATTACAAGCGAAATCTTGAGAAAGCGAAAAGAGAGGGTGACGTCCTATACTCGGTGTAAAAATGTGAAGGCGTAGGGTATCCTCCCCGGTGAGCACACACCGGACCGTCCGCCGCGGACGGAGAAAGGAGCCCCTACGCCAGGCAGAGAGTACCACCGAGCG